>Ga0187851_10001632_pt1 | contig 21242 bp, 15 predicted proteins | sample June2016WEW_6_10_FD_132997 | JGI IMG/M metagenome (GOLD analysis project Ga0187851, IMG submission 132997) | Peatland microbial communities from SPRUCE experiment site at the Marcell Experimental Forest, Minnesota, USA - June2016WEW_6_10 | ecosystem: Environmental > Terrestrial > Soil >...
ATAGGCCTGCAGCTCAAGCACATCCTGCGGGAACGTGTCGGCGGCGGTCAGGCTGCGCCGCAACGCCTGCACCGTGATCGGATCGGTTCCCGGCGCGCGGCCGAGCCCGAGATCGATGCGGCCGGGATGCAGCCGGGCCAGCGTTCCAAACTGCTCGGCGATGACGATCGGGGCATGGTTCGGCAGCATGATCCCGCCGGCACCGACGCGGATGTGTCGCGTGCCGGCGGCGATATGGGCGATGACGACCGCCGTGGCGGCGCTGGCGATGCCCGGCATGTTGTGGTGCTCGGCGATCCAGAAGCGCCGGTAGCCCCAATTCTCCGCCTTAGAAGCGAGGTCGCGCGCGTTGTCGAGGGCCCCGCGCGCATCGGCCGACTGCGTAACCCGGACGAGGTCGAGGATCGAGAGCGCGGCCATCAGGGCTCCTTCGGCGTTGCGATAGGCGTCCGGCCCGCCGCAAACCGCCTCGCGGCCGGAGTCCGGCGATTCCTGCATATAGGGGCGTCCGGCGCGGTTTTCCCCATGCGGCAGGCGCGACGGCGCCTGTGCTTCCTGTGACCCCAAGCCAATAGTTCGCTGGCGGCGCCTATTCCAGCCCGGCGGGTCGGCGTTCGTTGCGGTTTGGCGAAGAGCGCAGTCGACCGCATGAAATACCTCTTGTTTCCGCAGTTTTGAGCCTGTCAATGGCCTTCGGCCGCCAGCGGCGGCGCGCCAAAGGGCGACGAGAGACGCCCGTCTTTCGACGGGCTTTGGCGCGCCATTGACAGGCTCAAAACTGCGGAAGTTCATGCTTTCATGAGGTCGACGGCTTGGAATGTGACGGATAGGAGCGAGAAACCGCCTGGTCGGTGGCCCAGCATTCCGCGCCAATTCGTTGACCCGGCGACCGTTGGTTCGCGCCGCTGAAGGGCAAACCGAAAACGCACTGCGCGGAGACCGATTAAGTGCACTGTCACCGGAACCGCCGGAACCCGATTAAGTGCACTGTCACCGGAACCGCCCAACCTTGCCCATCAGAGCGCGATCACGATCTTACCAACGTGTTGTGCCCGTGCCTGATATTCGAAGGCTTGTCGGACGTTCTCGAATCTGAACTCCTTGGCGATTTTGGGAGAGAACCGCCCATCTTTGAGTCGCGCGTAGATGAAGCTCTTAGCTTTCTCCATTCGTTCGGGAGGCGCCCACAATTCCATCATCGTGTAAGCCCTCACGGATAGGCCCTTGCCCCAACCAGCCGCCGGGTAGGCGTTGGGTTGTTCTGAGAGGGACCCGAACAGGAAAATTGTGGCGTCGCGGGCCGCTGCTTCACCCAGCTTTTCCAAGTCGGGTCCACCTACAGGATCCAAGATCAAGCGTGCACCTTTTCCTGCGGTGATCTCCTTCACGCGTGCCGGGAGATCTTCCTCATCCGAGGCAATCACATAGTCTGCGCCGAGACGCAGCAACTCGTCCCGCTTGACCGAGGTCCGTGTTGCCGCGATTGAGATGGCGCCCTCGGCCTTCGCAGTCTGAATGGCCGCCACACCCACGCTGCTCGATGCCGCGCGAATGATGACGTAGTCGTTGGGACGCACTTCGCCAAACATGACGAGCGCTCCGTACGCGGTCAGATAGCTGGTCCAGACCGCAGCGTTTTGGCTCGGTGTAAGGTTAGCGGGAGCCTCTGTCAGGGCGTGGATGGGAAGAATCGCCTGTTCAGAAAGCACGCCGTAGTCGTTCATGGAAAACCCAGGAATCGACGACAACCGCTTGCCCATCAGACTTGAATCCACCCCTTCGCCGACCGAGTTCACAATTCCCACCGCCTCATATCCGAGCTTGGAGGGCAGCCGCGGTTGGTCCACGTAAGTCCCCCGCACGTAGGCGCCTTCTGAATGGTTCAAACCCACGGCCTCGATCTGCAGGCGAATTTCACCCGGTCCCGGCTCTGGCACCGCCTGTTCCTCGATCTGCAAAACCTCCGGGCCGCCTAAAGCGTGGAAGCGTACGGCCCTCATGAGGTCACCCCTCGCCTGTTGCTGGTCCATGACACGCTCCGTTTTCCTATCGCTGTCATGTCGCCCCTCAGGCCGAGTCTTATTAGGCGGTGATCCCTATCATCAGTTTCAAACGTCTCTTGAAGATCAAGTATCGACACAATCCGCAATTTCGAATTGGTTTTGCTGAGCGCTAACGTGGTTGCAAGCTCTCATCATCTGCTTCGTGGACAGTTTCGAGGGCCTGCCAAAAAGGTCTCTACCCGAGGCTGCCTGCGAACTTCTCGGCCAAACGCTCGCGTTTGAAGTGCTCGAATACGTGTTCGACGAACGCAGTTATCTTTGCCGGTCGAAGAGCGCGTCCGGAATGATAAAGGCTGATAGCGCCAGCGTCCGCATACCATTGAGGCAGTAGTCGCACCAGTTCCCCACTCTCCAGATGGCGCGCGACATCGGGAACCGCGACTAACGCTGTTCCCATGCCCAATAGCGCAGCCTTCACCATGGGCGCCGGATCATTGACGACTGTGACCGGGTTCATCCGCGCCGCGACTTCCCGCCCCTGGCGGTTGCGCATCATCCAGTTCCGTATCCGACCGTTGGTGTCGGAGCGCATAAGGATCCCGCTGAGAGCGAACAGATCGTCCGGGGTCGCGGGGGGCGGTCGGCCTGCCATGTACGATGGGGAGGCTATAGCAACGATATGTAACGGGGCCAGTGTTCGTGCTGTTATACTTGGTAAGATCTCGAAGCCGCCGCCGATGGCGACTTCGAATCCTTCACCCACCAAATCAACTTGACGATTTGTAAAGCGCCAATCAACCGTGACGGCTGGATAGCGAGCAAGAAACGCGGGAAGCAAAGGCAGAATATAGTCCATGCCGATCGTAGTAGGCAGGCTAACTTTCAAAGTCCCAGAAGGCTCTTGTCCGCCAGCGGTCGCGTCGGTGATTGCCTTACTTAGTTCTTCAAGCTTGCCTCCCACGCCCTTGAGCAAGCGCTCGCCACCCTCTGTCAGTGTGAGTTTTCGGGTGGACCTTTGAAACAATCGCACCCCGAGGTTCTGTTCGAGCACGGCTACGTTGCGGCTTACCGCAGCAGCCGTGATCGACATCCGGCGTCCGGCGGCGGAGAAACTCCCCTCCTCAGCGCTCCGCACAAAGGACTCAAGATTTTGCAGCGTTTCCATTCGGCGACCTTCAAGGGGAACTTGAAACTGATGACGGTGATTATCCCCTAATCCGAGCCGCCGTAAATGCCAACATAGCGGTGACGTTAGAATAGACGACGCTACACCTCCGTGCCCTCGGCAAGCGCGAGGGCGTCCTCTACATCAACGCCCAGATAGCGGACGGTGCTCTCGATCTTCGTGTGGCCAAGCAGGATCTGCACGGCGCGAAGGTTGCCTGTTTGCTTATAGATGATGGACGCCTTCGTTCGGCGCGGTGAGTGTGTGCCGTAGTCTTCCGGATGCAATCCGATCCCGGTCACCCATTCATCGGTGGCGTAGCGGGAGTGGTTGAAATTTGAAGGCGGCGTAATCTCCAGCTTGTGAAAGCAAACAGAATCGGCGTTGGCACGCCGACGGAGATCACGCCATGACGACAGATAGCACGAAGACAGCAGTTGGTCCCTCCGAGGGAGGGTCTTTTCTATTCGATGACTGGTTCGACCCCCTGGAAACTGGGGTTCGCACGCGCATTCGCGGCTTCATCGAGGAGCTTCTCAAGGCCGAGTTGGACGCGGCTCTGGGGCGCAATCGATATGAACGGCCTGGCATGAGGGGCGGCGATTGTCCCAAGGGCGCCGCTGGGTCGCGCCACGGCCATCGGGAGCGTGGTCTGATGGGAACGTTCGGTGCGACGACCATTCGCGTTCCTCGGGCGCGGCTGGCGACCCCCGAAGGCAAGACGGCCGAGTGGCGCAACGCGACCATCCCGGCTTACCAGCGGCGCACGAGGCGGGCCGACGCGTTGATCGCCGGCGCTTATCTATCCGGGACCAACACCCGCCGTGTGCGCCGCGCATTGGCGGCGCTGTTCGATGGCGCCGTGGGCAAGGACACGGTCAGCCGGGTGTGGCGCAAGACCAAAGGCGACTGGGACGTATGGAACGCCCGCTCGCTCAAGGACGAGCCCATCATCCGCCTCATACTCGACGGCACGGTTGTGCGTGTGCGGCTCGACAAGAAGGCGACCTCGATCTCGCTGCTCGTCGCGCTGGGCGTGCGCGCCGACGGCCAGAAAGTGCTGCTGGCGATCAAGAACATGGGCGGGGAGAGCGAAGCGGCTTGGCGGGCGTTGCTGGACAACCTGGTCTCGCGCGGCATGAAGACGCCGGAACTCGTTGTCGTCGATGGCGGTTCCGGCCTTGATAGGGCGCTCGCAGCGCTCTGGCCCGAGGCGCCGGTTCAGCGCTGCACGGTGCACAAGCACCGCAATCTTCTCGCCCATGCGCCCGAGCGGTTGCACGAGGAAATCTCGGCCGATTACAACGACATGATTTACGCCAAGACGAAGCAAGAGATTGAGGCGAGACGAAAGGCCTTCGTTCGCAAATGGCGGCTCAAATGTCGCGCCATCGCCGACAGCCTGGAGGAAGCGGGAGATCGATTATTCACCTTCGCGCGCTTCCCCGAAAGCCAATGGAAATCGATCCGAACCACAAACGCCATTGAACGCCTGCACGAGGAATTCAAGCGGCGGATCAAAACGCAAACCGTCCTGCCAAGCGCGGAAACCGCCGCCATGCTCTTCTGGGCGCTGCTGGCTTCGGGACAGATCGTAATGCGCAAGGTCGACGGTTGGCCAAGTCTCTCTGAGAAGCCTTCCGAACAGCTCATTGACCTCGCCGCATGATCCGATAATTTCAAACCGCTGGAGATCGCCTCAAGCCAATTTCAACATTCATTGCGAACGGCACCCATTCATCAACAAGTCGAGCATATTGACGAGTGCTGATATGATCGGCGTGGTCGAGCCGACTCGGAAAGACGAACTCGTCAAGAGCGCCGCCTCGGCGTTCGAGCCAGACCAGAATGCTGCCTCGAGTCGGCTCAAGGAGTTCGAACTGAACTGGCCGGCCCGTCTTCTGCTGGACGACGATGGCGCGTGAGCGAACCCGACCGCCGCTGACAAGGTCGCCGATCTTGATTTTGACGACGTCACACCCGCGCAACTTGCTGTCGATGGCGAGATCGAACATCGCGCGGTCGCGTAGACGGGCGCTTCCGACTCAACGGAGGCGACCGAAGCGACCGACGCAATTCGACCCATTGCGGACGCCGGGAGCGAGTGGGATATTCGCTCGATGCGGCTCTATGATTACGACATCCCCGATGACGCCTGCGCCAGGATCGGCTCTGCGCTCGGTCATCTCGGCAGCAAGTGGGCGCTGCCCATTGTTATGCGGCTGGGGGACGGGCCGGTCCGCTTCAACGCGCTTAGGCGACGGGTCCCCGGAATTTCGCAGAAGGTCCTGACCGCCACGCTGCGGTCGCTGGAACGCAGCGGCTATGTTCGGCGTACACAGGTGGCGAGCGTGCCTCCGCAAGTGGATTACGACCTGACCCCGCAATGCCGGGCCCTTTTGCTGCCAATGCGCGATCTCGTCCGCGCGGCGGTCGAACAGCAGCCCGCCGTGGAGGCCGCGCAGCGGGCTTTCGACGCCTTGAACAAACGCTAGAACTGAACAAACGCTAGAACTGACGGCCCGGCGGCCGGTCACCTGGAGGTGCCTTCTTGCGCCTGACGCAGCCGGGGGCACATTCGTCCGTGCATCACAAGCGGCGGAAGCCTGCGAGTACGGAGTGCCTGAATGTCAGACGACAACGCCATTCGCCAACACACGCTTTCCGTCATCCAATCCTACTTGGCGCTGCTGAGCCAGGGCCGTTGGAACGAATGGGGCGAGCTTTGGTCGCAGGACAGTGTTCTGGAGTTTCCTTACGCGCCCGAGGGCGCCGTCAACCGTTACGTCGGCCGGAACGACATCGTCGCCTACATGTCGGGGACCGCCGACTACATCAAAGTCAACCGCGTCTCCTCGGTCCGAGTTCACCCAATGCTCGATCCTCACGCCGTCGTCGTCGAACTCCAGATCGAAGGATCAATAACGGCCAGCGCCAAGCCGTACAATCAGCGATACGTCACCTTCTTCCAACTGAAGGACGGTAAAATCCAGAACTATCGCGAATACTGGAGCCCCTTGATCACGATGGAGGCGATGGGGGGCTACGACGCCTATATGCGCGCTTTGCACCCGGACAGGGTCGACGGCTGACTGTCTGCTTGGAAGCTGCGACGAAAATCGGCTGAACGGCTGAGCTGGGCGCATTATTGACGCCAACTGAGGTGTCAGGCCCGCTCTATACAGTGGGTGTGGGTCTTGATCGGATAGGCAAGCCCCGGACAGCCGCGCCTCTCCCGAACGGGAGAGGACGCCCCTACCCCCCGATCGACCTTATCGCGTTGAGGATCGCTTCCGGCGTGCAGGGCGCCTCGAGCTTGGGCTGGCCGGTCGGCGCGGTGGCGTGGACCGCGTCGAGGATCGCCGAATAGACGGCGATCGCCAGCATCAACGGCGGCTCGCCGACCGCCTTGGAGCGGTAGACGCTTTCGATCGGGTTCGGCCGCATGTGCAGCCGGGTGCGGAAGTCGGGCGGCGCATCCGAGGCGACGGGAATCTTGTAGGTCGAGGGCGCGTGGGTGGTCAGGCGCCCCTTGGCGTCGAACACCAGCTCCTCGGTGGTCAGCCAGCCGAGGCCCTGGATGAAGGCGCCTTCGACTTGGCCGAGATCGATCGCCGGATTGATCGAGGCGCCGACGTCGTGGAGGATGTCGGCGCGCAGCGTCTTCATCTCGCCGGTCAGCGTGTCGATCACGACTTCGCAGCAGGCGGCGCCGAAGGCGAAATAGAAAAACGGCTTGCCGGTCGCCTTGGCGCGGTCCCAATGGATCTCCGGCGTCTGGTAATAACCGGCGGCCGAAAGCTGCACCCGATTGAGCCGGCAGGCGCGCGCGAGCTCGGCGAAACCCATCGAGGCGTTGCCGCCGAATGCGCGCCCGTCGCGGAACGCCACCGCCTCCGGCGCGACGTTCCAGTGCTGCGCCGCGACCGCGATCATGCGGCCCTTGACCTCGCGCGCCGCGGCCATCGCCGCCATGCCGTTGACGTCGGTGCCCGACGAGGCCGCGGTCGGCGAGGCGTTGGGCACCTTGGCGGTGTTGGTCGCCGTGATCCGCACCCAGTCGAGCGGCACGCCGAACTCTTCGGCGACGATCTGCGCGACCTTGGTGAACAGCCCCTGCCCCATCTCGGTGCCGCCGTGATTGAGGTGGATCGAGCCGTCGGTATAGACATGCACCAGCGCGCCGGCCTGGTTGAGATGGATGAGCGTGAACGAGATGCCGAACATCACCGGCGTCAGGGCGATGCCGCGCTTGAGGATCGGGCTCCCGGCGTTGAAGGCGCGGATCGCGGCGCGCCGCGCGCGATAGTCGCTCGAAGCCTCGAGCTCCTCGATCATCGCCGGCAGCGTCGCGCAATCCTCGACCGTCTGGCCGTAGGGCGTGACGTCGCCGCCGGCGCGGAAGACATTGGCCTTGCGCACGTCGAGCGGATCGAGGCCGCGCTCGCGCGCGATCGCATCCATCACCCGCTCGATCGCCAGCATGCCCTGCGGGCCGCCGAAGCCGCGGAAGGCGGTGTTGGAGACGGTATTGGTCTTCAGCCGCCGCGAATGGATGTGGACGTCGGGCAGCCAGTAGCAATTGCCGGCGTGGAACATCGCGCGGTCGACGACGCCGGGCGACAGGTCGGCCGAGCAGCCGCAGCGCGCGTTGAGGACGACGTCATAGGCGCCGACGCGGCCGTGGTCGTCGTAGCCGACCGCCCAGTCGGCGCGGAAATCGTGGCGCTTGCCGGTGAGAACGAAATCGTCGTCGCGGTCGAGCCTCAGCTTGCATGGGCGTCCGGTCAGGCGCGCGGCGAGCGCGGCGAGCGCCGCCCAGGCGCAGGCCTGGCTCTCCTTGCCGCCGAAGCCGCCGCCCATCCGCCGCGTTTCGACGGTGACGAAGGAATCCGGCAGGCCGAGAATGCGCGCCACCATGTGCTGGACCTCGGTCGGGTCCTGGGTCGAGGTGTAGAGCGTCATCTCGCCGCCCTCGCCCGGCACGGCGAGCGAGGCCTGTCCTTCGAGATAGAAATGCTCCTGGCCGCCGATGGCGAGCGCGCCGTCGAGCCGGCGCGGCGCGGCGGCGAGCGCGCGCTTGGCGTCGCCGCGGCCGTAGGCGTAATCGGCCTGCACGCGCGCCCCGGTCGCGAGCGCGTCGGCGACGGTCAGCGCCGGCTTCCTTTCCTCGATGTCGATCTTGGCCAGGCGCACGGCGCGGCGCGCCGCGTCGCGGGTCGTCGCCGCGACGGCGAACAGCGCCTGGCCGTGGAACAGGATCTCGCTGTGGGCGAGCAAGGGTTCGTCGGCGAAGACCGGCGCGATGTCGTTCTTGCCGGGAATGTCGGCGGCGGTCAGCGCCACGACGACGCCCTCGGCGGCGCGCACCGCGGAGAGATCGAGGCCGCGCAGCATCCCATGCGCCTTGTCGGCCATGCCGACGGCGAGATGCAATGTGCCCTGCGGCTCGCGGATGTCGTCGACGTAGGCGGCGGCGCCGCTGACGTGGAGGCGCGCCGAATCGTGGGGATGCGGCTTGTGGACGACCGCGGTGGGCTCGCGCGGCTCGTAGACCGGAACGGCGGGCTGTCTAGAGCGCGGCAAGGACGTCTCCGATGCGGGTCGGCGCCGCGTCGCCGGCGACCTCGATCAGCGCCTTCTTCAGCAAGTTGGCGGCGACCTCGGCGCGATAGGCGGCGGAGGCGCGCATGTCGGCGATCGGGGTGAAATCGCGCTTCAGCGCCTCGAGCGCCGTCGCCCATGAGGCCCGATCGTCGAGCCGAGCGCCGACGAGCGCCGCCTCGACGTTCGCGGCGCGCTTCGGCGTCGCCGCCATGCCGCCATAGGCGACGCGCGCGCTGGCGATCCGCCGCCCGTCGAGCGTGAAGCGGAACGCGCCCATCACGGCGGAAATGTCCTCGTCGACCCGCTTGGTCACCTTGAAGGCGCGATAGGCCTCGTTGGCGCCGAGCCGCGGCGCGACGACGGCGCTGACGTATTCGCCCTCGCCGCGATCCTGCTTGCCGTAGGCGAGGAAGAAGTCCTCGAGCGGCAGCGCGCGCGTCGCGCCGCCGTGTTTGAGTTCGAGCCGCGCGTCGAGCGCGATCAGCGCCGGCGCGAGATCGCCGATCGGCGAACCGTTGGCGATGTTGCCGCCGACCGTGCCGCTCTCGCGCACCTGGCGCGAGCCGAAGCGCCGCATCAATTCGCCGAGATCGGGATGGAGCTGGGCGAGATGCGGCGCGGCGCCTTGAAGCGTCGCGCGCGCGCCGATGCGCAGGGCGTCCCCACCCTCTTCGATCGCGTCGAGCCCGGCGACGCGGCCGAGCCAGATGATCGCTCTGAGGTCGCGCAGCTGCTTGGTGATCCACAGGCCGACGTCGGTCGCGCCGCCGACCAGCACGGCGCGGGGAAAGCGGGCGTAAAGCGCGGCGAGCGAGGTTTCGCTCGCCGGCGCGGCGAAGAAGGCGTGGTCGTCGCCGACGAACAGGTCGCGGCCGTCGGCGAGCTTCGCCAGCGCCGCGGCGCGCTCGGCGGTCGCGGCGGCGAAACGGTCGGCGGGCTTGCCGTCGCAGGTCTCGAGCGCCGCGTCGATGATCGGCCGATAGCCGGTGCAGCGGCAGAGGTTGCCGGCGAGCGCGTCGCACACGCCGGCGTAGGTCGCCGGCTCGCGCTGGTGATAGAGCGCGAACAGGCTCATGACGATGCCCGGCGTGCAGAAGCCGCATTGCGAGCCGTGATGGTCGACCATCGCCTGCTGCACCGGATGGAGGCGCTCGCCATCGGCGAGGTCTTCGACCGTCAGCACTTCGGCCCCGTCGACCTGGCCGAGCAATAGGATGCAGGCGTTGACCGGCTCGTAGCTCAACGCGCCGTCAGGTTTCAGCCGCGACAGGATGACCGTGCAGGCGCCGCAGTCGCCCTCGCCGCAGCCCTCTTTCGTCCCCTTGGCGCCGGCCTCCTCGCGCAGCCAGTCGAGCAGAGTCGTGCGCGGCGCGAAGCGGTCGAGGGCGACGGTTCGCCCGCGAAAGCGGAAGGTCAAACTGCCGCGGGGTCCCGCTCCTTTGTCGCTCGCCGCCATTCCCGCCTCGTTTGCGCGTTCAGGCATCATGGCCTCGTTTGCGCGGCGACGGAAGCTCGATTCCGCGGCAGTTGCGGCGCGTGTTTTGCTGAAATATTGGCGCGGTGGCGCGAGCGCATGGGCGTCAGCCGCGCATCGCCGGTTCGATCAGCCGGCGGCAGACGAGGCGGATCGCGCCCTCGGTCGCTTCCACGCCGCCGAGCGCGCGCGCGACGCCGCCCGCCGCGCCAATGACGACGCGCGCCAGAGCGTCAGGCGCGGTTACGCCCGCCTTGGCGAGCGCATCGACGATTTCGCTCTCCACGCGCTGGTCGAACGCCGCGACACGCGGCGCGTAGCGATGATGCGCGTCGAGGATTTCGCCCGCGTGCGGCGAGCCTTCGATCGCGCGCGCGACGACGCCGTATTTGCCGGCGAGCGCCGCGCCGATCCGCTCGGCGACGGCGCCCTCGCTGCGCATGCCGCGGTCGAAGGCCGCCGCGAGCTCGACCAGCAGATCGGCGACGACGCCGTCGAAGACCGCGTCCTTGTCGGGGAAATGGGCGTAGAGCGTGCCTTTGGCGACGCCCGCCTCGCGCGCCAGCGCTTCCATCGTCGCGGCGCGCAGCCCGTTCCTCAGCGCCAATCGCCAGGCCGCCTCGATGATGCGCCGCCGTTTCTCGTTCGCCCGTGGATCGGCGGTCGTCTCCGTCACCCGAGATTCCTATTGAACGAAATGATCGAAAATCGTATAGTTCGTCCATTCTATCAGGAAAGGCTCCCCCATGCCAGACCGCGTCCTTCTTACCGGCGTCTCCGGATTCCTCGGCGGCCATGTCGCAAGCGCGCTGCTGGCGGCGGGCTACCAGGTGCGCGGCAGCGTGCGAAATCTCGTCAAGGCCGACAAGGTGCGCGAGACCTTGACCAAGGCCGGCGCCGACGTCAGCCGGCTCGAGTTCGTCGCCCTCGACTTGCTGAAGGACGACGGCTGGGATGCGGCGGCCGAGGGCTGCCGGTTTCTCCTCCACACCGCCTCGCCATTTGTATTGCAGATGCCGGCCGACAAGATGGAGCTGATCCGGCCGGCCACCGAGGGAACGCAGCGGGCGCTCAACGCGGGCTTGAAGGCGGGCGTCGAACGCATCGTCCTGACATCCTCGATGGCGGCGATCGCCTACGGCCATGACCGCGGCCGCGCCGCGCCGTTCACCGCCGCCGACTGGACCAATCTCGAGGGCCGCGGCGTCACCGCCTACGTCGAGTCGAAGACGCGCGCCGAGCGCCGCGCGTGGGAGATCATGAAGGCGGCCGGCCGCACAGACGGCCTCACGACGATCAACCCGAGCGGCATTTTCGGGCCGCTGCTTGACGAGGATCCCGGCACCTCGGCGCAAATAGTCATTCGCCTTCTGAACGGAGGCATGCCGGCCGTGCCGCGCTTCAACTTCGCGATCATCGACGTGCGCGACGTCGCCGCAGCCCATGTCGCGGCGCTGACCGCCGCGAGCGCCGGCGGACAGCGCTTCCCGATGGGCGAACAGAATCTGTCGCTCAGGCAATGCGCCGAAATCCTGCGCCGCCGCTTCCCCGCTTACGCCCGGAAACTTCCCCGTTTCGAACTGCCCGACTGGTTCGTGCGGGTCTACGCGCTATTCGACGCCGACCTGCGCGGCAACCTCGGCGAACTCGGAGTCGTACGGCGGATGATCTCGTCCGACGCCGTAGCCCTGCTCGGCCGCCCGCTGATCCCCGCTGAGGATGCGATCGTCGCCACCGCCGAGAGCCTGATCGCGTTCAAGCTCGTCTGAGGATCGCGGCGCGGCGGGCCTCAGCGCGCGTCCTTGCCGCGCCTCCACACCCGCTCGCCGACGCGCAGCGATTCGACGACCAACCCGCCCTTCGGCTCGAACAGGTGATCGGCGACGTTCACTTGCCCGTCGACCATGGATAGGCCGAGCAGCGCATAGGCGGCCGACATCATCCGCGCCGCCGAGCCGGTGTACCACGACCAGCCGCCACGCCCGCCGTGGCCGTAGCCGTCATAGATGTCGGCCGGTTGCTGGATCGGGATCAGCCCGTAGGCGGCGATCCGGTCGGGATCGGTCTTTTTCAACGGCGAAATTTTCTCGAATATCTCGAAGGCGCGCGCGGCGAGCTTGCGCGCCGCGTGAGCGTCGCCGTGGTCGCGCGCTTCCTCGGCGAGCTTGACGAAACCGTCGACGATCCAGGTCGCGCCGTGGCTGTACTGGCCGCCGTTTTCGCGCACGCCCGGCGGGTAGTCGGCGATGCGGCCGGGATAGGGTTGGCTGTGCTCGAAGAACGGCGTCGCGGTGAGCAGCACGCGGGCCGGGCGCTCGATCGCGCTGAGGCCGCCCTCAAGCGCGATCAGCGCGCGCTGGAATTCGAGCGCGCCCGAATAGGCGGCCCAGCCGGTGGTCATCGCGTTGGCGACGTCGACGGCGCGGCCGTCGTCGGCGAAGTCGAGCGCGTAATGATCGCCCCACCAGGCGCTTTCGAGCGCCACGCGCACGTCCTCGCGCGCGGTCGCGCAGGTTTCGACGAAGACCTCGTCGCCCTTCAGCCGCGCGAGCGGAATGAAGCCGTCGAGGACGTTGTAGAAGAAGAAACCCATCCACACGCTGGTGCCGCGGCCCTTGCCGCCGAGCCCATCGATGCCGTCGTTCCAGTCGCCCGCCTCGAGCAGCGGCAGGCCGTTCTCGCCGCGGCGAAGCAAGGTGTATTCGATCGCGCGTCGGGCGTGCTCGTAGACGTCGCCGACCTCGCGCGACGGCCGCGGCATGACCAGCGCCGTGTCCTGGCCGACGGGCACCGCCGGCCCTTCGAGATAGGCGGCGACCTCGTCGAGCACGCTGGCGTCGCCGGTCTGGCGGACGTAGCGCGCGAGCACATAGGGCAGCCACAAATGCGGGTCGCTGGCGCGCGTGCGCTGGGCGACGCCCGTGCCGCCGCCCGGCGCGCGGTGCCACCACTTGAGCACGTCGCCCTCGGGGAACTGCTGGCCGGCATGCAGCACGATCTGCGCCCGCGCCAAGCGCGGCTCGGTGAAGATCAACGGCAGCACGTCCTGAAGCTGATCGCGGAAGCCTATGGCGCCGCCGCGCTGGTTGGGGCCGATGCGGCCGAACAGGCGCGAGGCGTAGAGCTGGTAGGGAAGCCAAGTGTTCACCAGGCGATCGAAATCGGGCCGATTGGTCTTGACCTCGATCCGCCCGAGCCGCTGCGCCCAGGCGGCGCGGGTCGCCGCGAGCTCGCGCTCGACCGTCTCGACCTCGGCCGCCGCGGCGGCGGCGAGCGCCGTTGCGCGGTCGCGCGCCTGCCCGAAGACGATGGCGATTTTCGCTTCCGCGCCCGGCGCGAGTTCGACTTCGGCGGCGAAGGCGGCGACGCGCCGGCCGTCGTCGCGCTGGGAACCGTCGGCGCGCCCTGTCTCGACCAGCGCCGGCGTGCGGATGTCGCGCTCGGCCCCGCCGAAGAAGCGCGTCCGCACCGTCTCGGTCGTCGGACGGACGAGGCTGACGGCGGCGAACGCCGTGCCGCGCTGGAAATCGTTGCGCGGGTTTTCGAACAGCAGCGTCGCGCCGACGGTCTCGGCCTTCAACTTGCCGAGGCTTTCGTTGGCGCCTTCGTCGAGCGCGACGTCGAAGAACGGCGCGACGCGCAGGCTGAGATGGCGACGGCCGAGATTGCGCAGCGTGACGAGCCGCATGTCGCCGGGATAATCGGTCGGGACGAAGACGTCGCAATCCATCGCCAGATCGCCGCGCCGCTTGGAGAAGCGCGCGACGCCGGGCTCGTAGGTCACGGCGTATTCAGCGTCCTCGCGCTGGAACGGCGCGAAGCCGATCGCGTCGGTCTCGCCGGCGTCGATGTCGCGGACATAGACGATCTGGGCGGGCAGCGTCGTCGTCGCGCTTTCGAAGCGGAATGGCGTCAGGCCGTTGTGACGCGAATTTCCCATCGCCGAATAGACTTCGCCGTCGTTGCCGACCACCGTCGAAGCGCCAAGTTCGTTGGCCATCACCAGCGCCCACGGCCTCGGCGTGCGATGCGTGAGCAGCAGCGACCGGCCGTCGGACGAAAAGGCGAACGGCCAGCGGTCGGGCAGCGCCGGCGTCGGCTCGACTGCGCGCGTCTCGTAGAAGCGCTGCTCGAGATCGACTTCCTCGATCGGCGGCAGGCCGAGACGTTTGGCGACCAGCTCGGCCGCCCATACGGCGTTGTCGGAGCGGCCAATGATAAATTCGGCCTCCGCCACGCCGTGAGCGGCGAGCTCGACTTCGAGCGTGAAGCTGGCGGCGGGATCGAAGGTCCACAGCTTGCCTTCGTCATCGGTCTTTCGCGCGCGCCACCGCTCGCAGCCGGTCGGCCGGGCGAGCGAGCCTTCGCCGAGGAAACGCGTGCGCGAATCTTCGTAACCCGTCAGTCGGCAGCCGGCGCCGGGCTTCACCGCGAAGAACGAGGTCTCGCCGCGATCGGCGCGCGCCGAGCGCAGCAACCGATTGCGGGCGAAAATGGCGTTGAGCGCGCGCACGAACATCGTCTCGACGTGCATGCCGGCGAAGTCGAGGTCGCGCGCGTAGGCGCCGACCTCGTGGCCGGCGATTTCGCAGAAGCTGACGAGCCGCAGCGCGCGCGCCCGACCGGCGTGGTTCTCCAGCTTGATGCGCCAGTTCAGGACCGCCCCTTGCGGATCGGGGCCGAGCTCCATCGTCGCGCGCAGGCCGTTGACGGTATTGCTGATGCGGAAGCGGTTGAGGCTGATCCGTTCGACTTCGTAGTCGCCGGCGCGGCGCGCCGGAGACCAGCCGATCGACCACGGCGCGTCGCCGTCCTCGCACAGGTAGAAGAAGTGGCCGCGCTGCTGCAACGGGTCGAGCGGTCGGCGGATGAGGTCGATCGGAAAGCCGCCGCGCTCGTCGCCGGCGACATAGGCGCCGCCGCGTCCGTCGCGCGTCAACGCGACGGCGACTGAGCCGTTGTGGCCGGCAAGGACTTGCGGCCGGCCGATGAGCGCCGCCGGCGCGCCTGGCGGCGGCGGAACCGGCGTCCCAGAGCCCGACGCCTCGCGCGCGCGCAGCGCCAGCGCGAGCGCCGTCGCGCTCGCGGCGACGCCGGCGACGCTGTAGGCGACGACCAGCGTCTTGACCGCGCCCGGCGTTGCGCCGCCGTGCGACAGAGCCTCGGCGCCGGTCCACGCCTTGTCCCACGCCACACCGCGCGGAATGTAGAAAGGGATGAGCAGCGGCGCCCAAGTGCCGAACCGGCGGATGCCTTCGGGAACGGCGCGGGTGCGCGCGCCGTGGCCGATGAAGCGCGCCGCCGCCTCGTCGAGCCGGTCGCCGCCGAGGAAGGAGAGATTGACCAGCGTCGCGACCCTGAGGCCCATGTGGTCGAACCAGATCAGCACGCGCAGCCAGTCGTAGGCGAGCAGCCCCAAGAACATGGTCAGGCTGAAATCGACGAAGCCGTCGTGCGGCATGCCGATGTCGGCGCCGATCGCCACCAGCGAGCGCACGGCGCCGTCCTGGTTGTACCAGGACGGATCGGCCGACTGACGCAGGAAGGTGTTGATGATCGGGGCCATCCACAGACCCCAGCGCATCACCCTGACCGCCAGCTCGACCAGCCCTTGCGCGCCCGCGCCGGAGAACAGGCCGCGGATCGGCCTCAGACTGCGGTCGAGGATCGCGGTCAGGAAGATCGCGTTGATCGCGAACAGCGGCGCGGCGAACGACCAGTTGATGACGCCCGAAAGCGACTCGGCGTAGAGCAGCCGCACGCCGCCGGCGACCTCGCCGAGGTTGACCATGCCGTATTTGTTGAAGATCGGATAGGTGACGAAATCGCCGAGCGCGCGGCCGGTGAGGCGGTAGTTGGCGTCCGAATACGCCCAGAACTTGTTCCACACCACCGCGACCTGCGCCGCGTCGAAATACCAGCCGAGCGCGCCGGCGACGAAACCGCCGAGCAGCACGCCGAGCCAGTAGACGCGTGCGCTCTGCATGCGCCGGCGCCTGCCCTCGACCATCCGCGCCAGGTCGAACAGCGCGTCGATTCCGGCGTAAGCGAAGGCGCCGATGACGAAGGCCCAACAGAAACGCGACAGCGGATCGGCATGGACGAGATCGTCGACATAGGCCCACCAGCAGCCGCCGCCGATGACGATTCCGCGCGCCCATGCGCGCAAATCGCCATAAGCCGCGCGCAGGCGGCCGAAGAACGGCGCCGTGCCGTCGGCCGAGCCGATCAGCGTCTGCGCCAGGGGGAAGGCGATCGCGCCGGCGATCAGCGCGACGACGCGCGCGTGGGCGAGCGTGAAGGCGACCACGCCGCTGACGCGCAGCGGCGACGACACGGCGAGAATGAGCAGCATGAAGACGCCGCCGTAGATCGCGCCGCGGGTCGCGCCGCCCCTGAAATTGGCGCGCACGCCGGCGAGCGACGGCGGCCGCCCACTGAGCGAGTCGAGCGCGAGGCCGGTGACGAAATAGACGACGCCCCACAGTCCCGCCTCGGCCAGCGCCGCGAACAGCGCGCCAAAAATGACTCTTCCGACCGGCGAGGCGCCGATCTGGGCGAAATTGGCCAGCAGCGGCGTCAATGCGGCGAAGGCCGAAAGCGCGAAGATGAGCGCGTGCAGCGACGGCCGCCGCGCCAGCCGACCGACGCCGATCAGAGTCAGCAGTTGCAGCGCCGCCTCGTTCATGACGAACAGCACGACGACGCGGCCGACGAACACTTTCGCCGGAAACGCCGTCAGCAAGGGAACCAGGCCGCCGATCTCGGCCATATGCCAATCGGCGCCGAGCACGACGACGAGCTTGAACAGGAACGGCACGGCGGCGAGGCCGAGCGCCTCGATCGGCCGCAGCGGGCGCGCGTCGCCGAGCAGCGTCGCCAGCGATCCGCCGAGATAGACGCAATAGGCGACCGAAGCGTCGGCGACGTCGAGGCGCAGCGCGTCGCCCCACGATCCGGCCAATTGCCAGAACGCGAGCGAGTCGTTGCGCTGATAGGCGAACAGCGCGAAGGCGGCGGCGTCGATCAGCAGAGGCGCCGTCGGCACGGTTCCGAGAAACGCCCGCCGCCACAACGCCAGCCCCGCCGCGCCGGCGAGGCCGGCGAACACCCATTCGCGGGCGGCCAGCGACGCATAGATCGCCGCGGCGATCAGCGCCGCGCCGGCCGCCGCCGCGGCCAGAGAAGCGCGCTGCGGACCGCCGTCCGCGCCGACATTCGTCACCGTGTCCGTCTCTGCGGAAATTTTCGTTCTTCCTTTTTCAAGCTTGGCCTGGCCGGTCGAGAGTCGCAACCGAGCGAGCGCGCGTCAATCCGCAACGAATTGGGATTGCCGCCCGGGGCGCCAAGTCGTAGTTTTGCCTCCGAATAATACGCGGAGGTCGCGTGAAGCTTACGTTCGCCCTGACGATCGGGATCGCCGCGCTGCTCGCGCCGAAAGCCGCGACCGCCGCCGAATTGCCATCGCGCCAGGCGCAGCCCGCGCCGGCGGCGACGAAGTGCCGCATCGACGGCCAGGAAGGAATCATCCTTCCCGGCTCGGGGACTTGCATGCGCGTCAGCGGTTACGTCAACGCGCAGGCGGCGTTCGGCACGGTCAGCGGGTCGCGGAAGATCGGCGCGCCGTGAAGCGCGCCGCCGCCGCTAGAGCTTCCCTTGCCGCGCCATCAGCCGTTGCACCGCGCTCAGCGTCGCCTTGAGCGACGCCATCACGATGCTCGGGTCGATGCCGACCCCGTGCAGGAGGCGACCTTCCGAATCCTGGATCTCGACGTAGCAGGCGGCGGTGGCGTTGGCGCCGCGCCCGACCGCATGCTCGTGATAGTCGAGGAATGAGAAGTCGATCGCGAACGCGCGCTTGAGCGCGTCGACGAAGGCGTCGATCGGGCCGTTGCCTTCGCCTTGAATCGTCAGGGTCGAGCCGTCGGGACGTCGCAGGGTCGCTGCCAGCTCGCGATTGTCGGGCGAGGTCGGGATCATCTGCTGCTTGATCAGCGTCAGCGGCGCGTCGGCGAGAAGATAGGCGTGCTGGAACAGGCCCCACAACTCGGGCGAGGTCAGCTCCTTGCCTTCGCGGTCCATCAGCTCCTGCGCGACCTTGGAGAACTCGACCTGCAGATTGCGCGGCAGATCGAGGCCGTGATCGGCTTTCAGCACGTAAGCGATGCCGCCCTTGCCCGACTGACTGTTGATGCGGATCACCGCTTCGTAGTCGCGGCCGACGTCCTTCGGGTCGATCGGCAGATAGGGCACCTGGAACACCGGCTCGTTGCGCTTCTCCTGAGCCTCGAAGCCCTTCTTGATCGCGTCCTGGTGCGAGCCGGAGAATGCGGTGTAGACGAGCTCGCCGACGTAAGGATGGCGCTGGTGAACCGGCAACTGGGTGCAGAACTCGGCCACTTCGCGGATCGCGTTGACGTCGTTGAGATCGAGCCCAGGGTCGACGCCCTGGGTGAACAGATTGAGCGCCATGGTGACGATGTCGACGTTGCCGGTGCGCTCGCCGTTGCCGAACAAAGTGCCCTCGACGCGGTCGGCGCCGGCCATCAGCGCGAGCTCGGCCGCCGCCACCGCAGTGCCGCGATCGTTGTGGGGATGGACGGAGAGGATGACGCTGTCGCGGTCGGAAATATGGCGGCCGAACCATTCGAACTGGTCGGCGTAGGTGTTCGGCGTCGCCATCTCGACCGTCGCCGGCAGGTTGAGGATCAGCCGCTTCTGCCGCGTCGGACGCAGCTCCGCCTTCACCGCTTCGCAGACATCGAGCGCGAAATCGAGCTCGGTCCCGGTGAAGCTCTCCGGCGAATATTCGAAGATGAATTCCGTCTCCGGCGCCGTGTCGGCGAGCGCCTTGACCTGCTTGGCGGCGGCGACGGCGATCGCGCGCACGCCGGCGCGGTCGGCGCGGAATACGACTTCGCGTTGCAGCGTCGAGGTCGAATTGTAGAAATGCAGAATGACCTTCTTGGCGCCTTTGACCGCCGCGAAGGTGCGCTCGATCAGCTCCGACCGACACTGGGTCAGCACCTGGATCGCGACGCCGTCGGGGATGCGGCCGTTGTCGATGATCGAGCGGACGAAGTCGAAGTCGGTCTGCGAGGCGGCGGGAAAGGCGACTTCGATCTCCTTGAACCCCATGCCGGTGAGCAGGTCGAACATGCGGTTCTTGCGATCGATCCCCATCGGCTCGATCAGCGCCTGGTTGCCGTCGCGCAGATCGACGGAGCACCAGATCGGGGCCTTGTCGATGAGGCGCGACGGCCATTGGCGGTCGGGCAAGACGATCGGCGCGAAGGCGCGGTACTTATGAATGGGCATGTTGGTCATGACAGACCCTTGCGACGGCTGCGCGGACGCTCGGCCCCGCTTCGGGGGTCCGGCGCGCGCGATTGAGTTGTACGTGGGCGAAAGCGGACTCGTCTCCCGGCGCGATCAGTGCGCCGGGCGAGTAAGTCGCAGGGTCGACGGCAGAATCTGGGGCCGGATTCGCATCGCGCGCAAATAAGCCGAGCGGCGCCAAAAATCAACCGCGAATTTGGCTTCTGAGCTGGGGCGCGCGCCTTGGTCGCGCCCCGTTGCCACCCATTAGCTGGCATGTTAGCGTCCTGACGGCTGTCGCAGCCAGCGCCCAATTCGGCGCCAAAACCAGGCCCCATTGTGCGCCATGCGTCGCTTCCCGGGAGGATACCAAGATGTTGAAACAATTGCTTTGCGCTAGCGCCATTGTATCGGTCGCCGCGCTCGCTGGCCCCAGCTTCGCCGCCGATAAACCGACCATCCCGATCATCGTCAAAGACACCACCTCGGCCTACTGGCAGATCGTCTTCGCCGGCGCTCGCGCCGCGGCCAAGGATCTCAACGTCAACGTGCCCGAACTCGGCGCACAGTCCGAATCCGACATCAGCGGCGAGATTTCGATTCTCGAAAACGCCGTCGCCGAGAAGCCGGCGGCGGTGGTCATCGCGCCGACCGAGTTCAAGGCGCTTGGCAAGCCGATTGACGAAGCGGCCAAGAAAGTGCCGATCATCGGCATCGACTCGGCGGCCGACTCGAAGGCGTTCACCTCGTTCTTGACCACCGACAACGTCCAGGGCGGACGCATCGCCGCCGACGGCATGGCCGCGGCGATCGCCGCCAAGTACGGCAAGGCCGAAGGCGACGTCGCGCTCATCACGCATCTGCCCGGCGTCGGGTCGCTCGAGGCCCGGAACAAGGGCTACAAGGAAGAGCTGGCGGCCAAATATCCCGGCCTGAAGCTGGTGGCGGACAAGGTCTCGGACGGCAACGCCACGACCGGCCTCAACATCATGACCGACCTCATCACCGCCAACCCGAACCTGCGTGGCGTATTCGCCGACAATCTCATCCAGTGCCAGGGCGCGAGCCAGGCGATCGCCGAGAACAAGAAGGGCGACACGATCAAGCTCGTGTGCTTCGACGCCGACGACAAACTGATCGGCTATCTCAAAGACGGCACGATCGCCGCTCTGTTGCTGCAGGACCCCTATCGCATGGGTTACGACGGCATCAAGACCGGGCTGGCCGCCTCCAAGGGCGAGAAAGTCGAAGCCTTCGTTGACACCGGCGCCAATCTCGTCACCAAGGCCAACATGGACGGCGAAAAAGAGCACGCTCTGTTGTACCCGAAGGTCAAGTAATCGAACCAAATGGAATCCGCGCTCGTCCGCTGATAGCGGCCGAGCGCGGGTAGGTTCCCTGCGGACGAGGGCAAATCTCCCACCTTCCCTTTGACCCTCTCTCGACAGGGCAGGGCGCGCGGCGTCTCCGCGGCCGCGCGCCCATTTAATTCGATGACCCTTACACAGAGGCTCGCTTAAGCGAGCTACATGGCTTACCCTCAGATGTCCTTGTCAGATCAAATCTCTCCGCCCCTCAGCGAGACTGGCGCCCCGCTCCTAGTCTTGAAGCAGCTCGACAAGAGTTTCGGCGCCACCCACGCGCTCAGGGCGGTGGATCTGACGTTCGAAGAGGG
>Ga0187851_10001635_pt1 | contig 21223 bp, 19 predicted proteins | sample June2016WEW_6_10_FD_132997 | JGI IMG/M metagenome (GOLD analysis project Ga0187851, IMG submission 132997) | Peatland microbial communities from SPRUCE experiment site at the Marcell Experimental Forest, Minnesota, USA - June2016WEW_6_10 | ecosystem: Environmental > Terrestrial > Soil >...
CTCGCGGAGCTTCAGCCGGCCACGTCGCACTGAGCCGGAAACCGCGTCGTGCCGGCCGGCGCGGCCGCACGACCCGGCGAGAGGTCAGTCCGCGGTCCGATCGCCCCCGTCCAGCAGGATCGTGTTCTGGTCGCGGACGATGCGGGTCAGCTCGTCGTCCCGTCCCTGCCACATCATCGCGATCATGCTGAGGTCACCGCGCAGGCTCCAGAGCGGGTGGCCGAAGGTGGCCGGGCGGTTCTTCTCGATGGCGAGGTGGCTGCCCCAGGCCACCCCGTAGCTGATTAGCGGCACCGCGAGCAGCTCTGCCGGCCGCCGCCTCACGAGCGCCGTGACGGCGGCGGCCGCCCCCAGGTGTGTCCCCGCAAAGTGGAGCCAGCGAGTGGCCGGACGGCTGTGTGCGCTCACGTAGAAGGGGAAGAACTCCTCGTAGCTGCCGAACTCCCGCACCATGACGCCTCCGTGCCTGACCTCAGCCCTCAGCCTACGCCGACGCTCCCCGCCCTCACCTCCCGGCAGGACGCGCCCTCAGGACCTCAGGGGGAGGGCGAGCGCCGGGCCTCGACCACGTAGATCGGTATCCCCGGCCAGGACAGCCGCCGGCGCCGCCAGGCGCTGAACCCCGCGTCGCGCAGCAGTGCCGTCATCTCCGGCGCGTTGCGATAGCCGCTGCCGTGCCCCCGCCCAGTCGATCGCATGAGGCGGCCGAAGAAGCCGATGCCGAGCACGTCGGCGAGGAGCAGGCGGCCGCCCGGTGCGAGCACCCGGACCACCTCGCGGAGCGCCGCGTCCTGGTGGTCCCAGTGATGGAAGGACATCGTCGTGGTGGCCACGTCGACGCTCGCGTCATCGAGCGGCAGGTGGTCGGCCGTGGCCACCTCGAGGCGGACCCGCGGCTCCCCCGCGAAGCGGGAACGCGCCACCGAGATCATCCCTTCGGCCGGATCGACGCCGATCAGCTCCGCCTCCGTCAGGCGGGGGAGGAGTGCCTCGAGCAGGCGCCCCGTCCCGCAACCGAGGTCGACGACCCGGCGCGGCGGGACGCGACCCGAGCAGACGGCTTCGACAACCGGCCGGTGGATCCGACCGAAGAAGTACTGCCCCGGGCCGCGGTCGTACGTTGCCGACCACTCGTCGAAGCGTGCGATGTCGCCGTGGTGTCGCCTCGTCATCTGCGGCGAGCATCAGAGCACAACCGGTAGGGCGGCAGCCGTGAGCGCATACTTCCGCTGCTTTTGCGATGAGTCTTCAAGACGTCGTCATCCCCTCGAGCCAGGCCCGTCTCCGCGGCTGCCTCGCGCTCCCCGACGCCCCCGGCCCTCACCCGGGCGTGGTGGTGATCCACGAGGCGTACGGCCTCAACGACAACATCCGCGACATCACCGGGCGCTTCGCGGCAGAGGGCTATGCGGCGCTCGCCGTCGACCTCTTCAACGACCGCAGCCGCGGGATCTGCCTGGCTCGCCTCATGGGCGCGGCGATGATCGGCCGCGAGCCGTACGCGGTCCCCCACCTGAGGGCCTCTGCGGACTTCCTGGTCGCCCAGCCGGAGGTCGATGCGGCGCGCCTCGGGGTCATCGGCTTCTGCATGGGAGGCGGTCTGGCCATCGCCTGGGGGTGCCAGGACCGCCGTCTGCGCGCGATCGCCCCCTTCTACGCCATGAACCCGCGCCCCCTCGGCGCGGCGCGCCGGCTCTGCCCCGTGGTGGGGAGCTACCCGGGCAAGGACGTCACGGCGCGCTTCGGGCGCAAGCTCGATGCCCGCCTCGAGACGTACGGGGTCGTCCACGACATCAAGATCTATCCCGGGGCTCGCCATTCGTTCTTCAACGACCAGGGCAAGGCCCACGACCCCGCGGCCTCGGCGGACGCCTGGGACCGCACGCTGGCCTTCTTCGCAGAGCACGTCCGCTCCGCGCCGGTGTCCCCCTGATCCCTCTCGTTCTGGGAGGCTGGGCGGCTACGCCTGCACGTTCTCGCTGTCGCCGCGCAGCCAGGTGAGCACCGAGAGCACCCGGCGGTTGTCGTCCGCGGTGTCCTCGATGCCGAGCTTGGAGAAGATCGCCGAGACGTGGGCCTCCACCGTCTTGGGGCTGAGGAAGAGCCGCTCTCCGATGGCGCGATTCGACCGCCCCTCGGCCATCTGCTCCAGCACTTCGCGCTCCCGAGCGGTCAGGGTCTCCACGGGGTCGGCCTGGCGCCGACGGCCGACCAGCCGGCTCACCACGGTGGGGTCGATGACCGAGCGGCCCGCCACCACCGAGCGCACCGCCGCCAGCAGCTCGGAGACGTCGCCGACGCGATCCTTGAGCAGGTAGCCGACCCCGTCGGTTCCGCGAGCCAGGAGCTCGATCGCGAACCGGGTCTCGACGTACTGGGAGAGGACGAGAACGGCGACCCTGGGGTGGTGCACGCGCAGGTGCATCGCCGCCTGGAGCCCCTCGGTGGTGTTGGTCGGCGGCATCCGGATGTCGACGATGCAGACGTCCGGCGGATCGGCGTCGACGGCCGCGAGCAGAGCCTCGGCATTGCCCACCTGGGCCACCACCTCGAAGCCTGATTCGGACAGCATGCGGGCCAACCCCTCGCGGAGCAGCACCGAATCGTCGGCGAGGATCACGCGCATGGCAGCTCAAACTCCACTCGGGTTCCGCTCCCTTCCGGGCTGTCGAGGGTGAGCTCGCCGTCCAGCGCGGTGATCCTGTCCACCAGCCCGTTCAGGCCGGTCCCCCCGCCGAATTGAGCACCGCCCGCGCCGTCGTCACGGACCTCGACCAGGAGGCGGCCGTTCTGGAGGCGGGCGCTGACGGTCACCGAGGTGGCCCGCGCGTGCTTGGCTGCGTTGGTGAGCAGCTCGCAGACCGCGAAGTAGGCGGCGGCCTCCACCTGGTCGGGGAGGCGGCAGTCCACCGTCACGCGCAGCGTCACCGGCACGGGCGCGCCCTCCGCCAGGGACTCGAGGGCGGCGCCCAGGCCGGCATCGGAGAGGATCGCCGGCCGGATCCCGGCGGCCAGCCGGCGCAGCTCCTCCAGGGCCTTCCTGAGCTGCCGCTCTCCATCCGCGAGCAGCTCTCGCGTCTCCCCGGGTCGCTCGTCGACCCGCTCGCCGGCCCGGCTCAGGGTCAGCGCCAGGGCGACCAATCGCTGCTGGGCCCCGTCGTGAAGGTCGCGTTCCAGCCGTCTCCGCTCCTGGTCGGCGACGGTGACCAGACGGGCCCGCGACTCCACGACCTCGGCGAGCCGGGCGCGGACATCCGCCTGGAGACGCTCGTTCTCGATGGCGAGAGCCGCGGCTCCGGCCACCACCGCCACCAGCGTGGGGTCGTTCTCCAGGGAGCGGTCGTGGATCAGCGCCGCCACTGCCACGCCGCCCCGTTCCAGGACGGTGAAGGTCCGGGGGGAACGGCGGTCGGGCAGTTCGAGCGATCTTCCCTCGGCATCGACCCATCCCTCCCGGCCCGGTACCCGGTATGCGAGCGCGAGCGAGGGGTCGTGAAGGGTTTCCGCCAGCGCGTCGCGGATGCGCTCCGGCGGGGGTGATGACCCGAGCTCGACCACCAGGTGACCGGCCGATGCGACCGCGAGGCGGCTGCGCAGCAGGCCAAAAACGAAGGCGAGCGGGAGCGAGGCGAGCGCGATCGGTGCGAACACCGGCACTGCGTCCTCCAGCCCGGGAGCCAGGCGGATGACACCGGGGAGGGATAGCAGGATGGCCGCCAGCAGCATGGGGCCGCTGGCCCAGACCGCCGGACCGAGAGCTCGCCGGGCCGGCGGGGTGCCCCGCACGTAGTGGAGGAGGACCAGCGCGACGAGCGTCACGCAGAGGGTCGCGTCAAGCCCCTGCTGGATGGCGTCGAAGATCGCGTACTGAGTGGCGTCGCGGTGGAGCACGAAGAGCTCGGCGCTGTTTGCCGGGGCGAAGAACACGTGGGTGAAGAGGTTGCCCCCCAGCGCCCAGAGGTATCCCGCGGTCATCACCACGTGGTCCGCCCTCGTCCGCAGGCGGCCGCTCGGGAAGGCGACGATCAGGTGGCCGAGAAAGCCGAAGTAGCCCACGTAGAAGAAGTCGCCGAGGGCATACGCGAGCGGCGACGTCAGGTGGGTCAGGTCCTGGACGAACCAGGCGAGGCCGACCGACACCATGAGAATGCCCGTCCGGTTGTGAGGGCGCCGCCACCAGGCCGCGCCCCCGACCGTCACGTAGGTCAGCCCGCCCGCGACGTGCAGGACGATCGCCGCCCCCGACTCACCGGCGGGGTGGTGGAGGTCGGCGATGAGCGCGAGGAGGCCGATGGCGACCCCGAACAGCGATGCCGCAAGCGGCAGCACCGCCGGGCGGTGGGCACCGGGTGCGCGGGGAAGGGAGGCCGCCTCGAACACCGCGGGATTGTCACATGGGCGGGTGCCGGTCGATCCGGCCGGCCGCATCCATGTTCGCCACCCTTCCCCAACGTCGCGGGGCGCTCACGAGGGCGTTGGGCGGCCGCGACTCATGGCACACTCGGCCGGTGCTCCTCCCGATCACGACCGACATCCTCGTCGGAGAGGCGGAGAGGCTGGGTGGCGACGGCCACCGCTACTCCTCGCGCCAGCTCTACTACGCCGCCTGCCGGGCCGTCGAGCGACCTGCGGTGTCGATCACCCGAGGTTTCATCGGCCTCGGAGCGCTGCTGATCGTGCTCGGCGGGGCCATGCTCTGGGTCAAGACCATCCCCCTCTCCGCCATCCTCGCCGTCATCGGGGTGGCCATGCTGCTCGCCGCTCCGCTCAACGCCCGCGTCGAGCGCAACCGTGAGCTTCGGAGGGCGCTCGACAGCCGGACCCTCGCCACCAGCTACCCGAGCTTCCTGGCCGGGCCCCTGACGGAGGCTCTCCGGGTACGGCCCGAGGCGTTCGTCGCCCTTGCCTCGCCGCCCCCATCCGCCGGAGACCGGACCGGCTCCCCCGCCGTTGCACGCGGCGACTCTCCTGCGGCCCCCGACCACGTCGCGCGTCAGCTCGCCTCCGGGCCCCTGGTCGTCTGCGACCGCGTCGAGACCGCGGAGCTGCTCACCGCCAACGCCGGCCGGCTCCGCGGCGGCACCCAGGTCGCCGATCTGGCCGCGCTGACGGCCCACGACGGTGGCGAGCTGGAACCCGCGCTGCGTGACCGGCGGTTGGTGGCCGTCCACGACGCGGACCCCGCCGGCTGCGGGCTGCCGGCCGCGCTCCGCCGGGCCGGTGCCTCCAGCGTCGCCGACGCCGGCCTCCGTCCCCCCGCCTCCGACGCCGGGCTCCAGGTCATCGAGGGTGCCCCGGCGCGGATGCCCGCCGGGATCGAGGCAGATCTCACCCCTGTGGAGGTCGCGTGGCTGCGGAGCGGCCGGCGCCTGGAGCTGGCGACGCTGACGCCGCGCGAGGTGCTGGAGCTGGTGCTCGCCGCCCACCCCCCTGCTCCCGCGGGGCTGCCGCCGGGCCCCTGAGCGCCTCCGCGCCGGAGCCCAGGTCAGGACCGGACGGCCAGCACGCTCTGGATGTGGCCCAACAGGAAGCCGTAGAACTGGCTCCTGTCCCTGGCGTCGAGGGCGTCCGTGACCGCCTGGTGGGCCCGCCGCCGGGTGATCCACGGGGGCACGGCGACGGCGACCACCTGGTCGTCGATGGCGAGCAGGACCAGGGCGTCGTCGCTCTCCTCGACGCAGACCAGGACCTTGGACGTGAGACCGCTGCGGGCGCCGATGCGCCAGCCGCGCTCCCAGCGCCGGCTGCCGTCGGACTGACGAACCACGTTGACCGTCCGGTCCTCGAAGATGACCTCGCCCGGCCGGAGCGCCGAGGCCACGGCTCCCTGCAGCGCGGAGTGCCCTTCGGTGCAGATCCAGTTCACGAGGGACGCGCCCCGGTGATCGACCGCCGGCAGCGCGCGGGGGTCCTTCGACTTGCCGCCCAGGGCGGCCACCGTGCTGGCGTGGCGGCGGCAGTACCCTTCCGCACCGATCTCGCGAAGGTGCTGGTGACACCAAGCGGTCTGACACGAGTGGCCGCGCCCGTCGACGTAGGCGCACCTGGCCAAGGCGGCGGCGGTGCAGCCTCTCTCCCGGCAACCGGCAACGGCCATCGCCCTTTCTGGCACAGGTGCTTCCAGAAGGGACACCGCTGTCAGGTCCGAGACCGAAATCCCACTCATGTTCGACCCACCTCAGGCCTCGATGCCGAGGCTCCTCTCGTCGTGACAGCTTAGGACCGTTTGATCTGAACGCCTCCGCGCTTCTCCGTTTTGTGACGTTTCCCGCATAGGCTCTCGTATCCTCGGGGCCATGCCCACGCCACCCACCCCCTTTGAAGCCGCCGCCGACCTCCTCATCGAGCAGGGATGCGACATCGGTCGCGACCTCGCCGAGCGGATCGTCCTCACCCGCGACGACGAGCTGCCCCAGCTGATCGGGCTCGCCCACCAGGTCCGTCTCCGCTGGATGGGTCCGGCGGTGGAGGTCGAGTCCATCATCTCGGCCAAGACCGGCGGGTGTCCCGAGGACTGCGCCTTCTGCTCACAGTCGGCGCGCTACACCACCGACGTCACCCGCCGGCCGATGCTCCCGACCGCTCAGCTGGTCGAGCTCGCCCGCCACACCCAGGCCCTCGGAAGCACGGAGTTCTGCATCGTGGTCGCTGTGCGGGGGCCCAATCACCGCCTCCTCGAGCAGGTTTGCGAGGCCGCGCGTGCCATCCGCGCCGAGGTCGACATCGAGGTCGACGCCTCCCTCGGGCTGCTCTCCGACGGCCAGGCGGAGCAACTCGCCGCCGCCGGCATCCACCGCTACAACCACAACCTGGAGGCGGGGCCCCGCTTCTTCCCTCGGATCTGCTCCACCCACACCTACGCCGACCGGTTGGCGACCTGCCATCGGGTGATCGACGCCGGCTTGGAGCTGTGCAGTGGCGGCATCTTCGGGATGGGGGAGACCTGGAGTGACCGGCTCGACCTGGCCTTCGCCCTCCAGGACCTCGGTACCCGCGAGATCCCCTGCAATTTCCTCGATCCGCGGGACGGGACCCCGCTCGGCGGCGAGACACCGCTCCGCCCCCTCGACGCCCTCCGCTGCACCGCGATGATGAGGCTGATCAATCCCCGGGCCGTGGTCCGGTATGCCGGCGGGCGAGAGCTGGTCCTCCGCGACCTCCAGGCCTACGGCATGCTGGCCGGGGCCAATGGGCTCATCGTCGGCAACTACCTCACCACCCTGGGCAGGAGTGCGGAGCAGGACTTTGCCATGCTCGCCGACCTGGGGATGCCGGTTGCTGCCGGGCCCCTCACCGGCACGCGGGGGCTGACCTTCACCGCGCCAGCGGCCCCGCCTTCGTCGCCGCATCCATAGAGGTTTGCGACCGGGTCCTACCCCATTCGTTACCGCGCCGACGTAGCCTGTGCTGTGCTCATGGAACTGGCGCCCGAGAGGGGGGCTGGCGCTCCGACCCACCCGCCGGGCCAATCGCGGCCCGAACTGGTGGCTGCTGTCGTGCCGCCGGCCGCCGAGATGACCCGGAGTTCGAGCTGGGTCATCCCCATCGTCGCATTGGCGGTCAGCCTGATCACGGCGCCACTGGTCGCGGCAGCGGCCGTCGCCCTTCACGCCACCAGCTGGGCGGAGCTCGTCGCCCTCGGATTGGGAGGCGCGGTCCTCGCCGTGAGCCTGGTGCTGGTACCGCTCCAGATGCGCCTCGCCCGCCTCGCCGGCCTGCAGGCCGGCCATTGGTGGCGGGAGGCGGAGCACTCCGCCGAGCGGGAGGCTGAGCTCTCCGCGGAGCGCGAGGAGCTTCTTCACGACGCCCTGGTCGCCTCCGACCGCGAGCGGCGCCAGCTCGCCGGCGATCTCCATGACGGGGTCATCCAGCTGGTCAGCGCGGTCACCCTCCGAACCGCCACCCTCTCCCGGGGCCTGCGTCGCGAGGGCGGCCAGACGCCGGAGCGGATCACCGCGGCGGTGGAGGGCCTCGACCGGATCACGGTCGATCTCCAGGCCGTCACCACGGATCTCAGGGGTTTGATGGGGGCTCTGGCGGGAGACGAGATCGAGAGGGGCGGGCTGACCGGCGCTCTGAGCAAGCTGCTGGTCCCGCTCGCGGAGAGCGGGGTCCAGGTCGACATCTCGGTTGGTGAGCTGGACTGTGACGCGCGGGTGCGCAGCCTGATCCACCGGGTCGTACAGGAGCTGGTGCGCAACGTCGCCAAGCACGCGGCGGCCAACCGGATCGAGCTCACCATCAGCGAGGATCGCGAGGAGGTGCGGCTGGCCCTGACCGACGATGGGCAGGGCTTCGACCTCGCCGCCCTGGGGGAGCGCCAGCGACGCGGTCACATGGGGTTGCTGCTGGTTGAGCAGAGGGTGCAGGACGCAGGCGGGACGCTCCAGGTGACCTCCACGCTCGGACGCGGCACCAAGGTGGTCATGAGGCTGCCGCTCACCGGCTCGGAGGTCTCCGTCCCTCCCACCCGCTGATCCCGGCTATGGGATCTGGGACGCGGTACTGAGGGGCCCTACGCTCGGAGCAAGAGCCTGCGGCTCTCTATCCGCTCTCCGTCGCCCTCAGTATTCGCTGCGCTAGTAGTTGTTGCCCGGGGCGGTGATCAGGCCCTCGCGGATGGCGATCGACACCGCCTCCAGCTTGGAGTGGGCCCCGAGCTTGCTGATGATGCTCTGGATGTGGTTGCGGAGCGTGTGAATGCTGATGTAGAGGCGCTTGCTGATCTCTTCGTTGCCCATCCCATCGGCGAGGAAGAGCAGCACGGCGGTTTCGCGCGGCGTGAGCGGCTCGGTCAGGCTCGAGCCGTTGGGGTCGCCGCTCGTCAGCCGGTTGAGCATGGCCGGCGAGACCGGTGTGGCCCCCCCGGAGGCTGCCCGGACCGCCGCGGAGAGCGCGTCGATGCTGTCGCCCTTGGTGACGAAGCCCGCGCAACCGGCGGCCAGGGCCTCGTTGAGGACGCTCGGTTCCATCGCCGCGGTGACCAGGATGACCTTGGCCCCGGGCCGGATCGCGCGCAGCTCGGCGGCCGCGTGGGTACCCTGGCCGTCGGGGAGGCGCTGATCGAGCAGGATGACGTCCACCTCGACCTTCTCCAGCTCACGCCGCGCATCGGCCAGGTTGTCGACGGTCCCCACCACGTCCATGTCCGGCTCTTCGGTGAGGGCCGCGGCGACCGCCTGGGTGAACATGCGGTGGTCATCGATGATGAACACCCGAATCGTTCGGGACAGCGCACCCGGCACGGGGAATCTCCTTTGAAGGGTCGAGGTCGCCACGTCTCTTGCCCGCCATTGTTCGAGGATCGCCCGATATGGAGGGTGCTTTTCGTCGGACTGTCACGATCGCGTGTCCGCGTCGAGGGGCCGTTTCATCTCCGTGACCCGCGCTCGGTGCCTTCGAAGGGGTTGCTGAGATCGAGGGTCGGGTCGGGGGCACCGGCCCCTCGGCCGTCCCCCGCCCCCTAGTGCAGGCATACCACGGAAACTGCGGTCGTCCGCGTCTGGGCAGGCCGCGCCGCCTGGGCCACCATGGTTGCCAACCCTCCTGCCACCTGAGGATCGGAACGTGATCACCACCGCCAGTCTCCAGACTCAGAGAGCCGGCTTCCTGGCGCGGCTCTGGACGAGCTGCTGCGGTGATCTCGCCACCTACGGGGACGGCCTGATCCGAGATTTCGGCGCCCTCACCGCTGACCTGGTGGCCGTCTGGCTGCTGGCCGCCGTGCTGGTGTCACAGCTCTCTGACGCGGCCACGACGATGCTTGCGCTTGCAAATAATTGGTCGGAGGGCAACCCGCTGAGCGCCGGCGTGATCACTCGGTGGGGAGTGCCCGGGCTGCTCACCGAGAAGGTCGTGATCGCCGCCGTCGTCGCCGTGAACATGGCCAGGCTGCGTGGTCGCGCCGCCAGGGCCCTCGGGTTTCTTGCCGTCCTGATCGGCTTCGGGGCGGTGGCATGGAACCTTCATGTCATCGGGTAGGGACACGGGCGACGCGATCGGTGCGCCACCGGCGCTAAGGTCCGCCTCTCGGGGCTCGCCGCCCACCCCACCCGACCCGGTCGTCGCCGAGGCCGCGCTCCTCGCCTTCGCCCAAGGCGACCTCGGTGACCTTCACGATCAGATCATCGAGATGGTGGCCGCGCGGACCGGTGCCGACGTCGTGGCCCTGTTGGCGGTCAGACCCGAGGATCGTGAGATCTCGATCCTCGCCCACCACGGGCTGCGCCACTCCCCCGATGGCCTGATCGGCAACGATGCCGACCTGAAGCTGGTCGGCTCCGAGCATGCGGCTCTCACTCCGAGCATGAGCAGGGGGTCGGGCGCGATCGCGGCGCTCCTCCATCTCAACGGTGAGCGGACGGCCGTCGCAGCCGGGCTCGGGCGCCAGGGGATCACCCAGGTGCTCCTGGCCGCGCGGGAGCGCGGCACCTTCACGCCCTCCGTCCCGGCGACGCTCGCCGGTGTCGCCCGCGTCCTCGCCTCCGTCGAGGGGAGCCGGAGGGTCGCCGAGCAGGCTGACCGCCGGCTGCGCCAGCAGACCGCCGTCGCCACCCTCGGCCGCGACGCGCTGGGTGGCGGCGAGGAGCTCGGAGAGCTGGCCCGCGCCGCCTGCGACGCGGCCGCTGCCAACCTCGACGCGGACATCGTCGCCGTCCTGGAGCGGGGCCCGAACGGACTCGCTCCCAGTGCCGGAGTCGGCTGCCCGCCGTCGTCCCTTGCTCGCGAGCTGGCGTTTGCGGTGCCCCTCTGCGCACGGGCGCTGCGCAGGGGGGAGCCGCTCGTCGTCCCCGATGTGAGGGACTGTCCGGACGTCGAGTCGAGCCCCGGCGCAACCGGCAGCGTGCTGATCGTGCCCATCTGGACCGGCACCCGGATGGCGGGGGTGCAGATCGTCGTCTCGCGCCGTCCGGTCTCCTACTCGGACGATGACGTTGTCTTTGTCCGCGGCCTGGCCAACGTGCTGGCGCTCGCCAGCGAACGCGCCCGGGTGCAGGCTCAGCTGCGTCTCTCCCTCGACGAGTTGCGCAAGAGCGCCGAGGATCGCAGCCGGCTGCTGGCCCACATCGTCCAGGCTCAGGAGGAGGAGCGTCAGCGCATCGCCGACGACATCCACGACGACTCGGTGCAGGTCATGACCGCGGTCGCGCTGCGTCTCGCCACCCTTCGCCGCCGGCTCCCCACCGGCGATCTGGATCCGCTGCTGGTCAGCCTCGAGCACGACGTCCGCCAGTCGATAAACCGCCTGCGCCGCCTCATGTTCGTGCTGCGGCCGCCGGCTCTCGAAGCCCACGGCATCGCCGCCGCCCTGCAGGCATTTCTCGCCCAGATCGCGGAGGACGCCGTGCTCGCGTACTCGCTCGATAACCGGCTGAAGCTCGAGCCCGAACCCGAAGCCCGCACGGTCGTCTACCGGATCGCCCAGGAGGCCGTCTCCAACGTCTGCAAGCACGCTCGCGCGCACCGCATCGACGTGGTGCTCAGCGAATACGACGGCGGTGTCCTGGTGGAGATCAAGGACGACGGCGTCGGCTTCGACGCGACGAGGTCGCGTCAGGCTCCTCCGGGCCATCTCGGCCTGCTGGTGATGCAGGAGCGGGCGGAGCAGACCGGCGGGTGGTTCACGGTGGAGAGCGAACCCGGACTCGGGACCACTGTCCGCTACTGCGTGGGCAGCCGTCGCCTGAGCGGGGAGGACGGTCCCGCCGACCCACATGCTCGCGGCAGCGAAGCGGCGGTGGCTCCCTCGGTGGCGTCATGACCGTCCGCGTCCTGATCGCTGATGACGACCCCTTTGTGCGGGGCGCTCTCGGGGACATGCTGAGCAGCGAGCCCGGCTACCTGGTCGTCGGGCTCGCCGCCGATCCGGAGAGCGCCATCGAGCTGGCCGGCACCCACCGGCCGGACGTCGCCATCCTCGACGTCAAGATGCCCGGTGGGGGTGGCATGCGCGCAGCCGAGGGCATCCGCACCGCGTCGCCCGCAACCCGCATCGTGGCCCTCTCCGCCTGGGACGATCGCGAGACGATGACCCGGATGCGACGGGCCGGAGCGTGCGGCTACGTGGTGAAGGGTGCCGCCCCCGACGACCTCATCGAGCTGATCGAGCGCATTCGCGCGTGAGTCCCGGCTGACCGCCTCGGGGGAGTTCGTGGCGGCCGCGCTTGCCGGGGTCGTTCACTTCAGCCGGCGGCGTTGACGATCGCGGGGTCCAGCCCCTCCCATTTCTGCAGGAAGGCGCGGCGGTCCAGGCGCAGCTGGTCCACCACCCGCTGGTACTCGTCGAGCCGTCCCTGGCGATCGTAAAGACGGCGGGGCTGCAGGATCTCCAGGTCGTCGACGCCGGGCAGCGACGAGGCCACCTCATAGCCGAAGTCGGGGTCCGGCTCCCACTCGACCGTGCCCTCCGCGATCGCCTTCACGATCGCGCTGGAGTGGAGGATGGTCACCTTCTTGCTCCCGGGATCGGTGTCGGTGCCGCCCACACGACCGGTGTTGAGCAGGAAGACCTCGAAGGCGCAGCTGCCCAGAAGTTCCAGAAAGCGGTTGCCCTGCTGCTCGTGGCGCAGCGGGAAGAACGGGTTGGTTCCGGGGACCCGGAGAAACTTGCCCTCCTCGTCCTTTCCACCGGCGCTCGTGCCCTTGGTCTCGCCCAGCATGAAGTAGGCCGCGGCCTGGGCCGCGCTCAGCCGGGCGACTCCGGGGATGATGCTCTCGTTGCGGTTGAGGATCAGGAGCTGGTCGATACTGGGGAGATCCCGCGCGTCGCGGTGCCAGCCGAGCGCCTCCATCCGGAAGACGGCGCGACCGTTCTGCGTGTAGGCGGTGTCGAAGAAATCGACCTCACCGGCCGCGTTCTGCGAGACGTTCTCCAGGTAGGCCTCGGGCTTGCAGACGGCGCCATGGATGCTTGGCTCGAAGGTCGGGTCGAGGCCGAAGGTCTTGGCGAAACAGCCGTTCTCGGTGGCGACCACCCGGCCGCCGGGGTAGAGGGCGACGAAGTCGTCCTGCACCGGCTTGGAGTCGTTCTGGCGGGTGAAGGTGGTGGTCGTCTTCCCGGTTCCGGAGAGGCCGACGATGAGCATGCCCTGCTCGCCCCGGGGCGTCGGGATCACCTTGCAGCCCGCGTGCAGTCCCAGCCCGCCCCGCTCGAAGACCAGGGCGTTCCACATCCGCAGCCCACCCTTCTTGGACTCTCCGAAGTAGTCGGAGTTGAGCACCCGGGTGACCCCGGCGTCGAGGTCGACGGCGATGATGCGGTCGTCCGGGTATCCGGGGGCGGCGAGGTTGGGTGTGTAGATGACCGTGAGGCGGGGCTCGAAATCGGGGCCGGCTTCGGGAGCGTCGAAGTACAGCCAGCGCTGCATGCCGGCGATGTTGGCGTGGGCCGCTTCGATGTACAGCCGGGCGCGGACGCGGTCGGCGGGGTCGTTGCCGATGTACCCGTCGATGACCAGCATCTCCTGGCCGCGGATGTACGCATCCTGGACCGCCGCCAGGCGCGCCCCCTCCGCCCGCGTGATGGTCTTGCCGCTGTGCCGCTCCGGGGTGTCGGTGACCACGAAGGTGCTCGCCGCGCTGCGCGCCGTGACCTTGGTCTGGACGTTGTAGTTGTCGAAGGCGGTGAGGCGTGCGTTGGGCATCCGCGAGGTCAGCTGACGCAGCTCCTCCGGGGTCGGGTTCCAGCGCACGGCGCGAGTCTCGGGTAGCCCGCCACGGGGGTCGAGGGTCATGACCTGGCCTCCTCTCAGCTGCGAACCGATCAGGACCACCCGGACCCGGCGGGCTGTTCCGGTCGGGGCGGCCAGAGATGGTGGCCGGCTACTTTACCAGGCCGATCGGGGAGCGCCCGGGGGTCGCCGCGTGAGGCGGCCGGACCTTGCCGTCGCGGGTGCTGGATCAGGCGCTATGGGACCCGTAGGGCGGCTGCGCCAGCAGTGCCTCGAACTGCTCCGCGGGGACCGGCCGGCTGAAGATGTAGCCCTGGAGAAGGTCGCAGCCCTGGCGGCGGAGAAAGGCCAGCTGGGCTGGGGTCTCGACGCCCTCGGCGGTGACCTTCATGCCGAGCTGGTGGGCGATGACGATGGTCGCCGAGACCAGCGGAGCCTCGTCCGTCTCGAGCTTGATTCCGCTCAGGAACGAGCGATCGATCTTGAGCCGGTCGGCCGGGAAGGTGGCCAGCTTGCTGAGGCTCGAGTAACCGGTGCCGAAGTCGTCGATGGCGATGCCGATCCCGGCCCGGCGAAGCTGGTGGAGCTCCTCGAGAGCCTCCGCCGGCTGTGCCACCGCGGTGGACTCGGTGATCTCGACCTCGAGCCGGTTGGGGGGCAGGCCGCTCTCGAAGAGCACGGCCTCGATCCGGTCCACCAGGTCGGACCGTCCCAGCTCACTGCCCGATACGTTCACGGACACGAAGAGGTCGGTATGGCCGGCCGCGCGCCAGGTGGCCGCCTGGGCGCACGCGGTCCGCAGCACCCAGGTGTCGATGGCGCTGATCATCCCGATCTCCTCGGCGAGCGGGATGAAGCTGTCGGGCGGTACCAGGCCGCGGGTCGGATGCTGCCAGCGCACCAGCGCCTCGGAACCGACGATGGCTCCGCTCTCCATGGAGACGAGCGGTTGGTAGCAGAGGCGCAGCTCGCCGCGCTCCACCGCGTGGCGCAGGTCCTGGTCCAGGCTCAGCCGATCCGTCACCGACTTGAGCATTCGTGGGGAGAAGAGCTCGACACGACCCCGGCCCGCGGCCTTGGCCGCCTCCATCGCCAATCGGGCGTCTCGGAGCAGCTCGGTGGCCCCGGGTCCCGAGCTGGTCGACACTGCCACACCGATGCTGAGTCCGATCGTCAGCGACCCGCCCCGGAACTCGACGGGCTGGGCAAAAGCTTCCTCGAGTCGCTCCGCCACGTCCGCGGCACGGTTCACGTCACCCACGTCCTCGAGGAGCACCGCGAACTCGTCAGCGCTCAGCCGGGCGACGGTGTCGCCGGGGCGGAGGGTGACCGCAAGCCGCGCTGCGACCGCCTGGAGCACGGCGTCGCCGACCGTGTAGCCCAGGCTGTCGTTGACTGTCTTGAAGTGGTCCACGTCGACGAAGAGGGTGGCGGTGACGGAGTTCCGTCGCTGTGACTGGGCAACTGCATGCGCGAGTCGCTCGGTGAAGAGCGCCCGGCTGGCTCTCCCCGTCAACGGGTCGCGCAGCGCTCCATCGCGCAACTCCCGCTGAAGCCGGTTGCGCTCGGTCACGTCACTGATGATCGAGAGGATCGCGGGACGGCCCTGGAAGTCCTGCGGTCCGGTGGCCACCTCCACGTCGATGAGCCGGCCGTCGCGCAGGCGGTGGCGGGCGTGCTGGGTCGAATTCCGGGTGCGGGCCTTTCTGAGGTCGACGGCCCACTGGGCGGGGTCGCGCCGGACGGCCGAAGCCGTCATCTCCGCGAACTCTTCGCGCGAGTAGCCGTACGTCGCACAGGCGGCGTCGTTGACGAGGAGGAACCGCTCCGTCTCGGTGTCGATCACCCACATCGGCTGGGGGTTCTCGAAGAACAGCCGGCTGAAGAGCGATGCGCTGGTCGCCTGGAGGCTCTCGCGCTCGCGGTCGATCCGGCGCATCTCGCCGTGGATGTGGAGGCGCAGGGTTGCCGACTCGACCTGGGCAGCCAGGTGCCGCAGGGCCGCCGCCTGGGTCGGGCTGAAGGCATCGGCCCGGGCCGAGGTCACGGTCACCGCGCCGATGCCCACCTCTCCGTAGCGCAGGGGGACGGTGATCGACGACGTCGCGCCGGCGCGGCCTCTCGCTCTCGGGCGCGAGCCGTGCTCCGTCTCGGCGGGGAGAGAGATCTCTCGTGTGCTGACGGCGGTGATTGGCCACGGGTGGTTGGACGCGGTGGCGGGATCCCCATTCCGGCCGCCGACTCCGCCTCCCACGCTGGCGCGGTGGAGCTTGCCGCTCAGGGTGGTGACCTCGACCACTGCCTCATCCGCTCCACTCAGCTTCCGCGCCGCCTCCGCGGCGCGCTGGACAACCGCCCCCAGATCGGCACAGAGAGCTGCGCGGTCCAGCTCCAGCTCAGCGGTGCCGCCGGCACCGGGGTGGGGCTGGTTGAGCTCGAGGGCTCGATGCGAGGCGCGCACCACGATGGCGTTCAGCTCCGTGAAGAGGTCGAGCACCACCTGCTGAGACGTCGCCACATCGAAGGCTCGACGGGCCGGCGGCACCGGCGCCTGTGGCACACCTCGCCGCCGGACAGCGGGCACGGCGACCGGGGCTCGTCGGGAAGCGCCTGGCTGCATGATCGACATAACGCTAGTCCGCCGCCATCCCGTTGCGTCTGACGCTAGGTCACGAATTCGTCACCGAAGCGACACCAGGCCGCCACGAGATCCCTGTTCCAGTGCCGCCGCCCCCCATGAGGGTGACGCAGACGCACCCGAGGCAGTCATCTCCGTCCCTCCTCCCCGCCTCGCCCGCGGAGCCCGGCGCCGCCCGGCCGGGCCGGGGTCAACCACCGGCGCCCCGGGTGTAACCTCCGCCCATGACGCAGACCGCCTCCGCACCCACGACCGACGCTGCCGCCCGCCGCGACGACTCCTGGATCTTCTTCGACGGAGAATTCCGCCGCTACCGCGACGCCAAAATCGGTCTCCTCACCCAGGGTCTCAACTACGGAACGGGCGTCTTCGAGGGCATCCGGGCCTACTGGAGCGAGGAGCGGGGACAGCTCTACGGTCTCTGGTTCCCGGAGCACTACCGGCGCTTCCACCAGAACGCCCGCGTGATGCAGATGAGCGTTCCCCTGAGCGTCGACGAGCTGTGCGACATCACCCACGAGCTCCTCCGCCGCAATGGCAGCCGGGAGACCACCTACATCCGCCCGCTCATCTTCAAGTCGGCCGAGACCATCGGTTTCCGTCTCCATGACGTGCCCGACAGCTTCGCCATCGCCACCGCGCCGATGGGGGACTACGTGCCCACCGGCGGGATGCGCTGCATGGTCTCGTCGTGGCGGCGCATCGACGAGAGCATGGCCCCGCCGCGGACCAAGTGCACGGGCATCTACATCAACAGCGCGCTGGCCAAGTCCGAAGCACTCCAGGCCGGTTTCGACGAGGCGATCATGCTCACCGGCGCGGGGCATGTCTGCGAGGGCAGCGGGGAAAACATCTTCCTGGTCCGCGGTGGGGTGATCTCCACGCCCGCGCCGGCGGACAACATCCTGGAGGGGATCACCCGCCAGGGGATCATTCACCTCTTCCGCGAGGAGATGGGACTGGACGTGGTCGAGCGTTCCATCGGGCGGAGCGAGCTGTACATCGCCGATGAGGTGTTCATGTGCGGGACCGGCGCGCAGGTGGCCCCGGTGGTCGAGGTCGACCGCCGGACCGTCGGCGACGGCAAGCCCGGACCGCTCACCCTGCGCGTCCAGGGCCTCTTCAACGGCATCGCGGCGGGTGCTAACCCCAAGTACGCGGAGTGGTTGCGCCCGATCTGGTGACGCTTCCGGCGGCCATCTGGCGCACGATCTGGGCCCCGGCTCGCCGGAGCAGCCGCCGGGGCATCCGGCGCGGATCCTCGCCCGGCCCGGCCAGGTCCGCCAGCGAGATGGAGCGGTGGAATCCCCCGGGGTCGGAGCGGACCTCACCCGCCACCGCGATGCAGGGGACGCTCAGCCGAGCGGAGCGCCGCGCCACCTCCATCGGAGCCTTGCCGGCCGCGGTCTGCTGGTCCAGCCGCCCCTCGCCGGTGAGCACGAGATCCGACTCCGAGATGGCTGGGTCGAGCCCGATCGCGTCGGCCACCACTGACGCTCCGGGCAGCAGTGCCGCGCCCGCGACGGCCAGCCCGTAGCCGCTCCCGCCCGCCGCCCCCGCGCCGGCCTGGTCGCGGAGCGTGGCCGGGACACCCGCGTCACGCTCCAGCACCTCGGCGAGCCGCCGCAGCCCGGCCGCCAGCCGCTCGACCTCCGCGCCGGTCGCTCCTTTCTGGGGCCCGAAGATGTGGGCGGCGCCGAGGCTGCCGAGCAGCGGGCTGTCCACGTCACTGACGACCTCGAGCCGGCAGAGGCGGAGACGCGGGTCCAAGTCAGAGAGATCGGCGGATTCCAGCGCGGTGAGGGTGCCCCCGCCGGGGCCGAGAGGGTGGCCACGCCCGTCGAGGAGCTTCACCCCGAGGGCTGTGAGCAGCCCGGTGCCGCCGTCGGTGCAGGCCGAGCCTCCGATGCCCACCAGGATGCGGCGGGCGCCCCCGCCGAGGGCGTGAGCGATCAGCTCGCCGGCACCCTGGGAGGTGGCGCGCAGGGCGTCGCGGCGACCCCGGAGGCGCCGCAGGCCGGATGTCTCGGCCAGCTCGACGACCGCGGTGGTCGCCGAGGTCCATCCCAGGCGGGCCACCAGCCGGCCACCCAGCGGGCCCGTGACTCGGTGGAGCTCGATCCGGGCGGCGGGCGACACCGCAAGAAGGACGTCCAGGGTGCCGTCGCCGCCGTCCGCCATGGGCAAGGCCCGGGCCAGGGCCCCCGCGTCGCGTGCGCCTGCCGCCAGCGCCACCGCCGCGGCCGCCGCGGTGAGGGTCCCCCGGAAGGCATTGGGGGCGCAGAGGACGCGCAACCCCGGGCTGCCGCCCGCCCCCTCGCCACGCCCGCTCCGCCGCCGGCCCGGCCACGGCTCCCCGGGGGTCATCTCAGCGGGGGCCGATCAGGGTGAAGTAGGCGGCCATCTCCTCGGCGCTCCAGACGTGGCCGTCGCACTTGTCCACGTTGACGAGAAGCCCCGCCGAGCCCGCCGGCGCTCCCGGCTCGGCCGCGGAGATCTCGCCCGTGGAGATCTGGAAGGTGAAGAACATGGGGTGGTCTGCCTGGAGCCGGGGCATCTCGGGGCGCACCCCCTTCCGCCTCGGGCGCGCGGCAGCCAGTGCGTGCAGCGCCGCCTCCGCGATGCCGATCGCGGCGGCGCCGTAGCGGGCCGGCACGATGAGCGTGGAGATGCCATGGCGGTCGTGGGCTCGGCGCTGCGCCCGGGCGGCGTCCAGGGAGAGCGAGGAGCCCGCGAACTCGAAGTCGAGCTGGAGCAGGGAGGCGGTCCGGATGCGGCCCGCGTCCCAGGGACGGGGCCTGACGTGGACCAGGTCGTACCGGGTGTCGTCGGGAGAGGGGGCGGCTGTCTCGGGGAGACCTTCAGCCCGCTTCGGGCGCGTCAAACTGGACGCCGCGCCGGCTCTAGCCGTTTCGCCGGATCCGCGCGATCCAGCGGTCGGGGGCGCGAACCTCAGCCATCGTCGGCATCATCTCAGGGCCGTCCCACACCCGGTTGAGGAGGCGGTAGCCGCCGGCGGCGATGAGCGCCTCGCAGAAGCGCTCGCCGAGGTCGTACTGGCGCATCTTGAGCGAGATCCCGGTCAATCCGAGGATCAGCCGCTCGATCAGGCTGCGCTCCGCCTGGCGCCGGTGGAAGGCAGCCTCCAGCTTGTCGAAGTCCTCGATGTGGCCCCGTCCGACCCGGTGCATCACGAGATTGCTGTAGCCCTCCAGCACGCTCATGATCGCCTGGAGGCGGCCGATCCCGCGGAGCTGGCCGGCGACGGCGACGCCCATCCGGCGGAGCGCCTCGGAGGTGAGGCCGCGGGGCTCGGGATCGCCGGTGCCCTCGCCGATTCCGGACGCCACCAGCTCGTTCATCAGGCTTCCGAGGTGCGGGCCGAGCCAGGGGTGGGCCTCGAACTGCCAGGCATGGGTCGCCTCGTGGAGGATGAGCCAGCGTCGCAACGCCTCGGGTGGGGCGTCCTGGCCGCGCTCCAGCATCACGACGTTGGGCTCGACCAGGTAGAGGGCGGCCGGCGGCCGCTCCACCGCATCGCCGGCGCGCCCGGCTGCCGGGGCGAACGCCGGGGTCGGGAGCATCAGCACCGGGTCGTACTGGCCCAGCACCCGCTGGGCCATGAAGCCGAGCACCTCACCGACGTAACGGCTGGTTAGGCGCCTGCCCAGCGCGGTGAGCGTGGTCTCGGGGAATGGGCCGCGCATCTCCACGGCGGGCTCGAGCAGGCGGCGGACGATCTCCAGGTTGGCGTCGATAAAACCGTGGCGGTCCAGCACGGTGACGCGGGGGACCGCCGCCGGCGGCGCGCCGCACACCTCGGCGATCAGGGGCACCATCTCGGCCGCGATGGCGTCGTAGCGGGCGGCGAGCCGCTCCGCCTGATCCCGCCTCAGCGGGGTTCGCTGCCCTGACCTGGCCCTGGCGCTGCGGCGCACCGCGTCCCAGTCCATGAGGCGGCGCTCGGCACCCGGTCGGGGACGGGAGAGGGCCTTCAGGGAGAGCGCGACGGCACCGCCGACGGCGGCCAGCGCCGCGGTGCGGCGGATCAGCGGGCGCTTGGCCGGCATCTGACGATCATATTCGCTCGCTTCGGTTACCAGGCTCCGCGAGCGCTCGCGGCGGGGTGACTCGCGCGGGCCCCGTTGCCCCTTCCGGCGTCGTCGTGGCACCCGGGGGGCCGCTGGCACTCGACGACCTGGGCCGCTAGCACTCGCCTGCCCCGAGTGCTAAGATGGCCGCTGACGCTTCATCCCGACCGTTCCAGGAGCCCTGCCCACCGGGCAGGCGGTGGAGGAGGTTCATGGCTAAACAAATCATCTATGACGTGGACGCGCGCGCGTCTCTCAAGCGCGGCGTTGATGCCGTCGCCAACGCGGTGAAGATCACCCTCGGCCCCAAGGGCCGCAATGTGGTCCTCGACAAGAAGTTCGGCTCGCCGACGATCACCAACGACGGTGTGACCATCGCCAAGGAGATCGAGCTCGAGCAGCCCTTCGAGAACATGGGCGCCCAGCTGGTCAAGGAGGTCGCCTCCAAGACCAACGACATCGCCGGCGACGGCACCACCACCGCCACGGTGCTCGCCCAGGCGCTCATCGAGGCCGGTCTTCGCCAGGTCGGCACCGGCGCCAACCCGATCCTCCTGAAGCGAGGCATCGACAAGGGCGTCGCCGCTGTGGTCGAGGCCATCAAGGCCCAGTCGATCCCGGTCACCGAGCGCGAGAAGATCGCCCAGGTGGCGTCCATCTCCGCAGCCGACCCGGCCGTGGGCGAGACCGTCGCTAACGCGATGGAGAAGGTGGGCAAGGACGGCGTCATCACCGTCGAGGAGTCCAAGGGGCTGGAGACGGAGCTGGAGCTGGTCGAGGGGATGCAGTTCGACAAGGGCTACATCTCGGCCTACATGGTGACC
>Ga0187851_10001641_pt1 | contig 21179 bp, 5 predicted proteins | sample June2016WEW_6_10_FD_132997 | JGI IMG/M metagenome (GOLD analysis project Ga0187851, IMG submission 132997) | Peatland microbial communities from SPRUCE experiment site at the Marcell Experimental Forest, Minnesota, USA - June2016WEW_6_10 | ecosystem: Environmental > Terrestrial > Soil > Wetlands...
GTCCATGTATTAATTGTATCAAGCGGAGCATAACTACTATGCCAACTTTTTAAATGAATTATGTTGTTTGGTTGGTGTGGTTTAGGGGGATTTTTGGGCGTCGAGGGGCTTGACAAGGGGATTTGCTGGGGTTTTTGAGGGTGGAGGAACGAAAAAAAAGGCCCGGGGCTGAAGCCCCTTGATTCTGCGAGGGTTATTCAGGGGGCTGAAGCCCCCTGCTCCCTCCGGCAACGCGGAGAACAGGCAACGGCAAGGACAGACAACGGCAAGAACAGACAACGGCAATAACAAACAAAAGCGAAATGCGGGGGTCCCTCCACTGCGCAACGTACGATGAGGCCGTCCGTTGCTCCGGTCGGGATGACGGTTTCATATCACTTCCGGTCGGTATGACGGTTGTTGGGGGGTTGGCAGTGTTCATCCCACTCATCGCATGAGACAAGAGCGCGATGAATGCGGCACGGACATTCGGAAGTTGACCCACCCATCGCGTGAGACAAAAGGCGCGATGGATGGGGCACCCGGCGACTAAACTCGACGTAGCGCTTCTCTGTGCGCTGCGGAACTTGCATGGACCTGCACGAAAAAATCCGCACAATACCCGCGCTGCCCGGCTGCTATCTGTACAAGAACGCCGAGGGCACGGTGATCTACGTGGGGAAGGCGAAGAACCTGCGCGCGCGGGTTCGATCGTACTTTCTGGAGTCGAGCCAGGCAAATGCGAAGACCGGCTCTCTGATGCGCGAGGCGGTAGACATTGAATACATCACGGTGGGGAACGAGCGCGAGGCGCTGGCGCTGGAGGACAGCCTGATCAAGCAGCGGCAGCCGCGATACAACATCCTGCTGCGCGACGACAAGACTTACCCGTACATTCAGTTGACGATGAAGGACCGATTTCCGAAGGTGTTTGTGACGCGGCGTCTGCGGCGGGACGGCTCGGCCTACTTCGGGCCGTACTTTCCCAGCAGCCTGGCGTACAGGCTGGTGGAGCTGATCCATCGCAGTTTTTTGATTCCGAGTTGCTCGGTAGACCTGTCTCGCTATCATCCGCGCGCCTGCCTGCAGTACTACATCAAGCGCTGCCTGGGGCCTTGCGTGGAGGGGCTAACTACTCCAGAGGCGTACAAGCAGGCTATCCGCGACGTGCATCTCTTTTTGGGCGGCAAGGCTGGCGAGCTGGAGGCCGAGCTGACGCGGCGCATGGAGGAGGCTGCGGCGGGTGAGCTGTACGAGGCCGCGGCACGGCTGCGCGACCAGATCGTCACCGTACACCAGATGCAGGAGAAGCAGCGCGTGGCCACGGCGGACGACGAGGACGCCGACGTCTTCGGCTTCCACTACGAAAACGGAAGGCTGGCGGTGAACCTGTTCCACATGCGCGGGGGCAAGATTGTGGACCGGCGTGAGATGTTCTGGGAGGAGCTGCCGGAGCTGCTGGTTGAGGAGACGGATGAGGAGGGGAAGCTGGGTGCGAGCGAAATGAATGCAGAGTTCAGCGCCACGGCGTTCTTCTCTTCCCTGCTGAAACAGATCTACCTGGGCAACGCTTATGTGCCGCGCACGGTTCTGGTGCCGGTGGATTTTGCGGACCGCGCGGTGCTGGGCGAGCTGCTGACGGAGCGGACGGGGCACAAGATTGAGATTCTGGCTCCGCAGCGGGGAGAGAAACGCTCGCTGGTGGACCTGGTGTGCCTGAATGCGAAGCAGTCGTACGACCAGCGATTCCGCGTGCTACAGCCGAGCATCAAGGCGATCCAGGCGGCATTGCAGGACGCGCTGACGCTGGAGAAGCTGCCGCGGCGGATCGAGTGCTTCGACATCTCGCACATCCAGGGGACTGAGACGGTGGCGTCGATGGTGGTGTGGGAGGACGGCGCGATGAAGAAGGCGGAGTACCGCAAGTTCCAGGTGAAGACGGTGACGGGGGTGGACGACTTTGCGTCGATGCGCGAGGTGGTGGGGCGGCGCTACAAACGATTGCAGGAGGAGAAGAAACAGTTCCCCTCCCTGATTTTGATCGACGGGGGAGTGGGGCAGCTCCATGCGGCGGTTGCGGCGCTGGCGGAGATCGGGATACAGCCGGGAGTGCCGGGCGAACCGGCGCTGGCGTCGATTGCCAAGCGCGAGGAGGTACTGTATGTGCATGGGCAGGAGCAAGAGCCGATTGTGCTGGACCGGCGCTCGCCTGTGCTACACCTGGTGCAGATGATCCGCGACGAGAGCCACCGCTTCGCGGTGACCTACCACCGCAAGCGGCGCGAGATGCGCGACCGCGACAGCGAGCTGGACACAATTGCGGGGGTTGGCCCGCGCACGCGGCAGCGGCTGCTGGAACACTTCGGCAGCGTGCGCGCCATCGGGCAGGCTGGGCCCGACGCGCTGACGTCGGTGGTGAGCGCGGCGACGGCGGCACGGATCCGGGAGCACTTCAAGGGCGCAGCGGACGCGGAATAAAGCACGGCGGGACGGACGGAACTGAGTCTCTCAGAAGACCCCGCTGCATGACGGCTAACTGGCTTTCAGCAGACGACGAAGCGCGTGATTTTGCGGCGCGCAGTATCCCCCAAATTGACTGAATAGTGCAACAAAAGTGGCACAGGGAACGGGTGCAAGCGACTGTAGACTTGCGGCTGAAGCAGACGGTCTGCCGGTGCAACCGCGCGGCGCTCAACGGAGCCTGAAGGCACGGGCAACGGCGCAGTTGCGGAGCCGACATGGAAGCGCGTACTGGACCGAATGAGGAGTGAGGCGACCAGTTGCATATGCAGGAAGAGTCCCCAGCCATAGATTCGACGACGCAGCATCCTGGTGAGAGTTCCGCCTCCATCTGGCGGAAATTCGTGCGGTTGATCCACTCGATTATTGCGCTGATGCGTCTGCCGGTATTGGCGCTTCTGGTTGGAATCACCTTGTGCTGCACGGCGGCGGGACAGACGGCGACAGCGACCAGCCTGGGCGTATCGAGTGGCGCAATCACGGTTGGGGCGAGCGAGACACTGACGGCTACGGTGGTGTCGGGGGGCCATCCGGTGACGGCGGGAAGCGTGGAGTTCCGCGACAATCTGGCATCGCCGGGAGGGAGTGTTCTGGGAAAGACGCCGCTGAATGGCAGCGGCTCTGTACAGTTGGCTCTCTCCAGCGTGGGCCACGGCGTACACCTGGGCATGGGCCTGCATGAGATCAGCGCAATCTATACGGGATCGTCCGGACTGGCAGTCAGTGTCAGTGCATACCAGGCAGTGACGGTGATCGGGACATCGCAGCTACCGACGACGACGGCGATCAGCTCGACGGGAGTTGCGGGCAATTACATGCTGACGGGAACGGTCAGTGCGCTGACCCCTGTGCTGCCGACCGGCATCGTGTCGTTTGTGGACTCCTCCAACGGCAATGCGGTGCTGAACACGCAAACTCTGGATCCAGCGAGTAAAGGCTACGGGTTCGCAACCTTCTCGACTGCTACGGCAGTAGGCGGAGAAACATCCGTTGGGGTGGGCGACTTCAACGGCGATGGGAACCTCGACCTGGCCGTGACCAACAGCTACTCCGGCACGGTATCGATCCTGCTGGGCGATGGAGCAGGAAACTTCACAACATTTTCAGGCTCGACGGTGTCGGTTGGAAGCGGGACGACCTCCAATCCATTTTCCATAGCGGTGGGCGACTTCAACGGCGATGGGAACCTCGACCTGGCGGTGGCCAACTTCGGCGATGGCACGGTGTCGATCCTGCTGGGCGATGGAACAGGGTTCTTCCATCCTGCCCCGACGCCCATCGTTACAGTTGGAAGGGGCCCGTACTCGATAGCGGTGGGTGACTTCACTGGCGATGGGGTCCTGGACCTGGCTGTGGCCAACTCCGGCGACAACACCGTGTCAATCCTGGTGAACGATGGGACGGGGAAGTTCTCGCCCGCGGCGACGCCCACAGTGGCCGTTGGAGTTAGCCCGCTTTCTGTGGTGGTGGGCGACTTTCTGGGCAACGGAAAGTTCGACCTGGCGGTGGTTAACAGTTGCGGGACCGACTCACTTTGTTCCGCACCCGGCACGGTGTCGATCCTGCTGGGCGATGGAATGGGGAACTTCACACCCGCTACGACACTTCCCGTTGGATACAGTCCGTACTCTGTTGCGGTGGGCGACTTCAACGGCGATGGGGTTCTCGACTTGGCCGTGGCCAACAGTTGCGGGAACGACCCACTTTGCAACAACTCGCCCGGCACAGTGTCGATTCTGCTGGGCGATGGGACGGGGAGCTTCACCGCCGCCGCGACGTCCCCAGTTACAGTTGGAGTTAATCCGCGTTCTGTTGCAGTGGGCGACTTCAACGGCGATGGATCTCTCGACCTGACGGCGGTCAACTTCAATGACAACACCGTCACGATCCTGAAGGGTGATGGAACGGGGAACTTCGCGCCCGCTACGACGACCCCAGTCCCGGTTGGAGTCAATCCGACTTCGGTTGCAGTGGGCGACTTCAATGGCGATGGAAACCCCGACCTGGCTGTGGCCAACTTCGACGATGGCACGGTCACGGTGCTGCACGCACTCTGGACTGAAAGCGCCACGGCACCGGTTTCGTTCTCGACGCCGCCATCGCATAATGTACTGGCCAGTTACGCTGGGGATGCGATCTACACACCCAGCCAGTCGACAGCGATCCCATTACTGGGACTATTAAACACGGGGCTGGTGTGGTCGCCAACCTACGCGATCATCCAGGGCACATCGTTGAGCGGCTTACTGAACGCAACGACCACCTACGGCGGCCTGCCGGCGACAAATCTGTGCAGCTACACCTCAACGCCCACCGGCGGAATGGTATACAACTCGACAGTGCTTGATGTGGGGTCGTACACGCTGGGCGTCACATGCACGGGAGACTACCCCACGGTGACGGGTACAAGACCACTGACGGTGTACCACACGGGGTATGTGCTGACGACGGGCACCAACAACCCGTCGGAGGGCACTGTGACTCCAGCCTCGGGCGGGACCTACGCCCCGACGCTTGTGATCGCCATCTCCGCGACGGCCAACCCCGGATACATCTTCGAGGGCTGGGCGTCAAATGCAGCGATTGCCAGTACGAGCAACGCCAGTACCAGCGTGACCATGAACTCGGCGGAGACGGTGACGGCTGACTTCGAGGCGGTGCCGACATTCGTGGTGAATACGAACCATGACGACATTTCGGCGCCCGTTGCCTCCAACTGCCCGGCAAATCCGTCCGGCACAGGCAGCGGCCCATGTACGCTGCGCGATGCCTTGCTTGCGGCCGCGGGCGTCGGCGGCAACATTCTCTTCGACCCGACGGTGTTTTCCGCCAGCAATACGGCGGCGGCCAACACCATCACGCTGGGCGCCGATGGGCCGTTATCGATCCCAACCAACACGATACTCACTGGGGCGACCTCGGGCAGCGGCGTTACGCTGACCAACCTGGTAACGGTGAATGGGGCCTCCGCGAGCACGGTCTTCACGCTGAGCGGCAGCACGGTGGCGATTCTCAACAACCTGACCATTAAGAATGGGATGTCTGGCGGCAACGGCGGCGGCATCAGCAACAACGGCACGCTGACGGTGAACCAAAGCACCTTCAACGGCAACTCCGCGATCGACGGTGGAGGCATCGACAGCAGCGGCACGCTGACGGTGAGCGGAAGCACCTTCAACGGCAACTCCGCGACCATCGGCGGCGGCATCTGTGTCGAGTCCGGCGGAAGCGTGACGGTGAGCGGCAGCACATTCTTTGGCAACGCCGGGACAACCGGCGGCGGCGCAATCGACGACACCATGGGCGGACCGCTTGCAGTGAGCAGCAGCACAATTTCCGGGAACAGTTCAACGAACAGCACGGGCGGCATTGCAGGGCCTGTTTCCAGCTTTCCGATGAGCAACAGCATCGCGACAGGAAACGTAAACGGGGATTGCAGTGTCTCCGGAGGCTCATGCCCAGCAAATGGCACGGGCGGCAACGTGCTGGGTGTGGCCGCCAATCTGGCCGCGCTGGGCAACTACGGCGGCCCGACGCAGACCATGATTCCGTTGCCGGGCAGCGTGGCGATCTGCGCGATCGTTCCCACGGGCACGGGAACCGACCAGCGCGGAATGCCGTGGCCAGTTATCTACAACGTCACATCCTGCCAGGACTCCGGCGCGGTGCAGACCGACTATTCTCTGAGCTTCGTTCAGCAACCGTCGACGACGCTAATCCTAACGCCCATCTCGCCGGCCCCTGCCGTTGAGTTCGATGAGAGCGGCAGCCCGTTTGCTTCGTCTGTAACGATTCCGCTGACTCTGAAGGACAGCGGCGGCAACGATATTACGAGTCTCGACCTGAGTGGCGGATCGGCCAACACGTCCAGCGGCGTGGCCACTTACTCGCCGCTGGACGTCGACGCGCCAGGAACCGGCGACACGTTAACGGCCAATCTATCGCTGAATTCAACGACTGCCATCTCATCCACCAGCAGCCCGTTCGACGTGACCCTGAAGCCCACGACGACCGTAGCGTCCAATGCGTCGGCGGTGTATCTCGTAAGCCAACAGAGCGTGACCCTGTCGGCGACGGTTACGAGCAGTTATGGAGCGGTGAATGCGGGCACGGTGACCTTCACGGTGATGCAAAGCAGCACCCCGATCGGGTCGCCGGTGACCAGCGGCACGGTGAGCAGCGGTGCCGCCAGTGTGACCTATACACTGCCGGGCGGAACATCGGCGGGCGGGTACTCCATTCAGGCCGTGTACAACACGGGCGGCGGCTTTGCCACCAGTAGCGACAGCACTCATACACTGACGGTCGGCATGGTTACGGTGACGCCCACGCTGGGCAACCTGTTGCAGATCTACACCGGGTCTCCTCTGGCAGCGACGGCCACCACCTCGCCCAGTGGCTTGACGGTGAATTTCACCTACAACGGCAGCTCCACCGCGCCGACAGCGGTTGGCAGCTATACCGTTGTGGGAACTATCAGCGACGAAAACTACCAGGGCAGCAGCAGCAGCACGCTTGTGATCAGCCAGGCAACGCCGGCGATAGCCTGGGCGACGCCAGCGGCCATTCCCTATGGAACGGCGCTGAGCGCCACACAGCTTGACGCCAGCTCGGCGGTGGCCGGAACGTTCGTCTACAACCCGGCAGCTGGAGCGGTGCCCGGCGTCGGACCACAGACCCTGTCGGTGACGTTTACCCCGACTGACAGCACCGACTACATGCCGGCAACGGTGTACATCACACTTGTGGTGAACAAGGGCGCACCGGGGATTACCTGGGCGACACCGGCGGCGATCCCATATGGGACGGCACTGAGCGCAACGCAACTTGACGCCAACACGACGGTGGCTGGAACCTACGTTTATACCCCGGCGGCGGGAGCTGTGCTGACGGCGGGTTTGCAGACACTTTCGGTGACGTTTACGCCAACCGACAGCAGCGACTACTTGACGGCGACCAGCACCGTGCAGTTGACGGTGAACAAGGCAACACCGGCGATACCCTGGGCGACTCCGGCGGCGATCCCATATGGAACGGCACTGAGCGCGGCTCAACTTGATGCCAGCTCGACGGTGGCGGGGACTTTCGTCTATACCCCGGCGGCGGGAGCTGTGCTGACGGCGGGTTTGCAAACACTTTCGGTGACGTTTACACCAACCGACAGCAGCGACTACACGACGGCGACGGCGACGGTGCAGTTGACGGTGAACAAAGCTGCGCCGGTGGTTACATGGGCGACCCCGGCGGCGATTCCCTATGGAACGGCACTGAGCGCAACGCAACTTGACGCCAGCTCGACGGTGGCGGGGACTTTCGTCTATACCCCGGCAGCGGGAGCTGTGCCGACGGCAGGCTTGCAGACACTGTCGGTGACGTTTACACCGACTGACAGCAGCGACTACTCGACGGCAACGGCGACGGTGCAGTTGACGGTGAACGAGGCTGCGCCGGCGATATCCTGGGCGACACCGGCGGCGATCACATATGGAACGGCACTGAGCGCGGCGCAGCTTGACGCCAGTTCTACGGTGGCGGGGACTTTCGTCTATACCCCGGCGGCGGGAGCTGTGCTGACGGCAGGCTTGCAGACCCTTTCGGTAACATTTACGCCAACCGACAGCAGCGACTACACGACGGCGACGGCGACGGTGCAGTTGACGGTGAACAAGGCAACGCCGGTGGTTACATGGGCTACTCCGGTGGCGATTCCCTATGGAACGGCACTGAGCGCGGCGCAACTTGACGCCAGCTCGACGGTGGCGGGGACTTTCGTCTACACCCCCGCAGCGGGAGCTGTGCTGACAGCGGGTTTGCAGACACTGTCGGTGACGTTTACACCAACCGACAGCACCGACTACTCGTCGGCGACGGCGACGGTGCAGTTGACGGTGAACAAGGCAACGCCGGCGATTAGCTGGGCGACACCGGCGGCGATCACATATGGAACGGCGCTGAGCGCGGCGCAACTTGACGCTGGCTCGACGGTGGCGGGGACTTTCGTCTATACCCCGGCAGCAGGAGTTGTGCTGACGGCGGGTTTGCAGACACTGTCGGTGACCTTTACACCGACTGACAGCACCGACTACTCGACGGCGACCAGCACCGTGCAGTTGACGGTGAACAAGGTTGCGCCGGTGGTTACATGGGCTACTCCGGTGGCGATTCCCTATGGGACGGCGCTGAGCGCGGCGCAGCTTGACGCCAGCTCGGTGGTCGCGGGGACCTATGTCTACACACCGGCAGCGGGAGCTGTGCCGACGGCGGGCTTGCAGACCCTTTCGGTAACATTTACGCCAACCGACAGCACCGACTACTCGACAGCGACGGCGACGGTAACGCTGACGGTGAACAAGGCTGCGCCGGTGGTTACATGGGCGACACCGGCGGCGATTCCCTATGGGACGGCACTCAGCGCGGCGCAACTTGACGCCAGCTCGACGGTGGCGGGGACTTTCGTCTATACACCGGCAGCGGGAGCTGTGCTGACAGCGGGTTTGCAGACACTGTCGGTGACCTTTACGCCGACTGACAGCACCGACTACTCGACGGCGACCAGCACCGTGCAGTTGACGGTGAACAAGGTTGCGCCGGTGGTTACATGGACGGCACCAGCGGCGATCAGTTATGGGACGGCGCTGAGCGCGGCGCAACTTGACGCCAGCTCGACGGTGGCGGGGACTTTCGTCTATACCCCGGCAGCGGGAGCTGTGCTGACAGCGGGCTTGCAGACCCTGTCGGTGACGTTTACCCCGACTGACAGCAGCGACTACTCGACGGCGACGGGGACGGTAACGCTGACGGTGAACAAGGCAACACCGGCGATACCCTGGGCGACACCGGCGGCGATTCCCTATGGGACGGCACTCAGCGCGGCGCAACTTGACGCCAGCTCGACGGTGGCGGGGACTTTCGTCTATACACCGGCAGCGGGAGCTGTGCTGACGGCGGGTTTGCAGACACTGTCGGTGACCTTTACGCCGACTGACAGCACCGACTACTCGACGGCGACCAGCACCGTGCAGTTGACGGTGAACAAGGCCACCCCGGCGATACCATGGGCTACTCCGGTGGCGATTCCCTATGGAACGGCGCTGAGCGCGGTGCAACTTGACGCTGGCTCGACGGTGGCGGGGACTTTCGTCTATACACCGGCAGCGGGAGCTGTGCTGACGGCAGGCTTGCAGACCCTTTCGGTAACATTTACGCCAACCGACAGCAGCGACTACTCGACGGCGACCAGCACCGTGCAGTTGACGGTGAATATGGCCACCCCGGCGATACCATGGGCGACACCGGCGGCGATTCCCTATGGGACGGCGCTGAGCGCGGCGCAGCTTGACGCCAGTTCTACGGTGGCGGGGACTTTCGTCTACACCCCGGCAGTGGGAGCTGTGCTGACAGCGGGTTTGCAGACACTGTCGGTGACGTTTACACCAACCGACAGCAGCGACTACTCGACAGCGACCAGCACTGTGCAGTTGACGGTGAACAAGGCTGCGCCGGTGGTTACATGGGCGACACCGGCGGCGATCACATATGGAACGGCGCTGAGCGCGGCGCAACTTGACGCCAGCTCGACGGTGGCTGGAACCTACGTTTATTCACCGGCGGCGGGAGCTGTGCTGACGGCGGGTTCGCAGACACTGTCGGTGACCTTTACACCGACTGACAGCAGCGACTACTCGACAGCGACAGCGACAGTAACGCTGACGGTGAACAAGGCCACGCCGGCGATTACCCTGGCGACACCGGCGGCAATCACATATGGAACGGCGCTGAGCGCGGCGCAGCTTGACGCCAGCTCGGTGGTTGCGGGGACCTATGTCTACACACCGGCGGTGGGAGCTGTGCTGACGGCGGGTTCGCAGACCCTTTCGGTGACGTTTACACCAACAGACAGCAGCGACTACTCGACGGCGACCAGCACCGTGCAGTTGACTGTGAACAAGGCTGCGCCGGTGGTTACATGGGCGGCCCCGGCGGCGATCACATATGGAACGGCACTGAGCGCGGCTCAACTCAACGCCGGCTCGACGGTCGGTGGGACATACGTCTATACACCGGCGGCGGGAGCTGTGCCGACGGCGGGTTTGCAGACCCTTTCGGTGACGTTTACGCCAACCGACAGCAGCGACTACTCGACGGCTACGGCGACGGTGCAGTTGACGGTGAACGAGGCTGCGCCAGTGGTTACATGGGCGACACCGGCGGCGATCACTTATGGGACGGCACTCAGCGCGGCGCAACTTGACGCTGGCTCGACGGTCGCGGGGACCTATGTCTACACCCCGGCGGCGGGAGCCGTGCCGACGGCGGGTTTGCAGACCCTTTCGGTGACGTTTACACCAACCGACAGCAGCGACTACTCGACAGTGACGGCGACGGTAACGCTGACGGTGAACAAGGCTGCGGCTACGGTCACGTTGGGCGGCCTGTCACAGATATACACAGGGTCTCCTCTGGCAGCGACGGCCACAACCGTGCCGAGCGGCTTGACGGTGAACTTTACCTACAACGGAAGCTCCGCCGCACCGGCGGCGGCGGGCAACTATACCGTTGTGGGAACGATCAGCGACACAAACTATCAGGGAAGCAGCAGTAACACGCTGGTGATCAGCAAGGCTGCGCCGGTGATTACATGGGTGGCACCGGCGACGATTGCTTATGGGACGGCACTGAGCGCGGCGCAGCTTGACGCCAGTTCGGTGGTTGCGGGTACTTTCGTCTACACCCCGGCGGCGGGAGCTGTGCTGACGGCGGGTTTGCAGACCCTGTCGGTGACGTTTACACCGACTGACAGCAGCGACTACTCGACGGCGACGGCGACGGTGCAGTTGACGGTGAACGCGGCTGCGCCGGTGATTGCATGGGTGGCCCCGGCGGCGATTCCCTATGGGACGGCACTGAGCGCGGCGCAGCTTGACGCCAGTTCGGTGGTTGCGGGAACTTTCGTCTACACCCCGGCGGCGGGAGCTGTGCCGACGGCGGGTTTGCAGACCCTTTCGGTAACATTTACACCAACCGACAGCAGCGACTACTCGACGGCAACGGCGACGGCGCAGTTGACGGTGAACAAGGCTACTCCCGCAATCATCTGGGCGGCCCCGGCGGCGATCACATATGGAACGGCGCTGAGCGCAACCCAACTCAACGCCAGCTCGGTGGTTGCGGGGACCTATGTCTACACCCCAGCGGCGGGAGCCGTGCCGACGGCGGGTTTGCAGACCCTGTCGGTGACGTTTACGCCAACCGACAGCAACGACTACTCGACGGCTACGGCGACGGTGCAGTTGACGGTGAACAAGGCTGCGGCAACTGTCATGTTGGGCAGCTTGTCACAGATATACACAGGGTCTCCTCTGGCAGCGACGGCCACGACCGTGCCGAGCGGCTTGACGGTGAACTTTACCTACAACGGAAGCTCAACCGCACCCACAGCGGTTGGCAACTATACCGTTGTGGGAACGATCAGCGACACAAACTATCAGGGCAACAGCAGTAACACGCTGGTGATCAGCAGGGCTGCGCCGGTGATTACATGGCTGGCACCGGCGGCGATTTTTTATGGGACGCCGCTGAGCGCGGCGCAGCTTGACGCCAGTTCGACGGCTGCGGGGACGTTTGCCTACAGCCCACCGGCTGGAACTGGTCTGACGGTTGGCTCGCAGACACTCACGGTAACTTTTACACCAACCGACAGCAGCGACTACTCGACGGCAACCAGCACCGTGCAGTTGACGGTGAACAAGGCTACGCCCACAATCATCTGGGCGACACCGGCGGCGATCCCATACGGAACAGCTCTGAGCGCGGCGCAACTCAACGCCAGTTCGACGGCCGCTGGGACATTCGTCTACACACCAGCTGCGGGCGTGGTACTGGGAATCGGTTCGCAGACCTTGTCGGTCACGCTGACCCCAACCGACAGCAACGACTACTCGACGGCGACCAGCACCGTGCAGTTGACGGTGAACGCGACTACACAGACGATCAGCTTCACAGCGTCGTCAACCATGACATATGGATGTGTACCCATTACGCTGACGGCGACGGGCGGGGCTTCGGGGAATCCGGTTACATTTAGCGTCCTCTCCGGACCGGGCTCCATCACGGGGAGCACGCTGATCATCAACGGCGCAGGGCCGGTGGTGGTTGCTGCGAACCAGGCTGGCAACGGCACCTACGCAGCAGCAACGCAGGTGACGCAGAGCATCGTGGTCAATCCGGCGCCGTCTGCAATCGCGATTGCGAGCAGCGCAAGCACGGTGCTGGCGCAGAATGCGGTCACGCTGACGGCCACGGTATCCTCGCCGGCAGGCATCCCCACAGGCACGGTGAGCTTCCTGGATGGCACGACGCCGCTCGGCCCTGGCACGCTATCTGGAGGGGTTGCAACGCTGACCACTTCGTTGCTGACTGTGGGAACACACTCGATCAGCGCCGTGTACAGCGGGGGAACGAACTTTGTCGCAGCGACCAGCGCCGTGCTGACGCAATGCGTCATGGACATCAGCTTGAGCGACCCATCTGCCGGTGGCACGTCGCAGACCGTGACTGCGGGCGGCAACGCAATCTATTCGCTGGCCATCGCACCCAGCAGCGGCACGACCTTCCCGGTGGCAGTGACGCTGACTGTGAGCGGCCTTCCCACTACAACAACGGCAAGCCTAACCCCGGCGGCGTGGGTCCTGTCATCGAACAATCCATGGACATGGACTCTGCCCGCTAACACACCGCTGACGAGCAATTCGCAGTTGACCATCCAGTTGTCGCAGAGCCTGGCACAGACACAGCCGAATGGCGCGGCAGGCGGCAATCTGGCTACGCGGCTGGCGCCGTTCTCGCTGGCGGTTCTGATCCTTCCCTTCGCGGGCCGGATGCGCCGCGCAAGCAAGCGGCTGAGACGCGCGGCTTTCGTGCTGCTGTTGCTGGTTGCGAGCGTGGCAGCCATGGCAGGACTGAGCGGTTGCGGTTCTCCCAGCGTTTTCTTCTCCCAGCAAACGGAGAGTTATTCGGTAACCGTGACGGTGAGCGCAGGCACACTGTCTCACTCCATGCCAGTTACGCTGGTGGTGGAGTGACGAGGACAAGTCGAGCCTGCGAGGAGCGGACCGGGCGAAGCGTCGCATCACTGCGGACCGGGCGAAGCGTTCGGATATTTGTTGCGAGCGATTTTCCTGCCGTGGTTCAGGAGGCTATTTGGGGGCGGCCTGCGGTGTGATGGCGGAGACGGGAACCTCCATGACGCCCAGATGGCCGGTGGTGAGGTCGTGGACGCCGATGCGCAGGATGTACTCTCCCTTGGCGGGCACGGCGATCTCCTGACGGAGTTTGGCACCCCCTTCCAGCATGGATTCATAGGCGTCGTCAGCCAGAGCGGGCTTGGCCGCCATGGTGCTGGAGTTGACCAGTTTGCCGTCGTCCGTGTCATAGACGTTGACGGCGTACTCGAACTGGCCATGATAGTTGCCATCATCCAACAGGTCGAACTGAATTCCATTGATGTCGATGAGGTAGTTGAGGGTGAGGTGACGGTAAGGCGGCTTCATCGCCTTGGGGTCGGGATTGCTGCCTGGCGGAAGCGTGGCCTCGGTGGCGGGGGCCAAAGCAACGGTGACGTGGAAGAGAATCTCTGTGGGTTCCAGAGCGCCGCGCATCATTGCAGTCTGGAGGGGGGTAGCTTTATCGACGGGCTTTCCGCTGAGGGTGGTATTCGGCGGCAGTGCGTGGTACTGGTGTCGATAGAGGAGATTGAGGTCCGGCTGGTCGACTTTGACGGTGATGGAGCGGCGGCGCGTGTCCATGGTCTGGTTGGGGGGGGCATAGGTGATGGTGTAGTAGTTGGCACCGGTGTCGATGGCCTGCTGGGCGGCGCCGGCGAGGTCGTTGGTGTTGAAGAAGGTCTTGCCGCCGGTGGCCTCGGCGACGCTTTCCATCACCAGGTGTTCCGTCGCTTGCGTCCTGACAATCCGGCTGTCGGGTGCGTTCTTCGCCAGAAGGTCCAGCGCGCGGGAATCAACCGGATAGACGACAACGTGCGAGATCGCGAGCAGGCCTTCAGCAATGCTGAGGTCATCTCTAAAGTCGTAGCAGACGGAGCCCTGCTTATCTTTCATCCTGTCGGGGAATCCTCCCGAGTACCAGAGGAGGTTCTTTCGTCCGGGCATGCCGGAGACGTAGCGCGAGATCTCCGCCATGGCGGAGAGAGTGTACTGACCGCGAGAGGCGGCGTGTTGGCACTCCACATTTTGATCGTATGCAGTCGCCTTTGGTTGCGCTACCATGGCCGACTTCTTGGGCGCCGCCTGGCCTTCGAACATCTCCGGTGAGATGTCGACATTTACATCCTGGCCGCTGTCCTCAAGGGACGGAACTCCCAGGTTGAGCTTCTTGCTCTTGAGGGCATTCTTCAGTAGTTGCTGGTCCGTGGTGAATCCCTGGACCAAGGACAGTTTCCCGGTTGGCGACAAGCTAAACACGGCGATGCGCGTGCCGGCAGGCGCCTTTTCCACGAAGTCAACCATGCGCTTCTGCACAATGGACTGGGTCGCGATGGGCGTGTCGAGCGAATCGATCATCAGGATGTTGAGAGGGCGGGCAGTCTCTGGCTCTGGCGCAGCGGCGTTGGTGAATGTGTTTGGCGGAAGAGATGGCCTGGCCGCGGCCGGAGGCTCTGCCAGCTTCTGGTCGGAGCGGTGCTCTCGAAAACTGCGGGGGACCATCGGCTTGCCATCCTCGAGGACGGCGAAGTTGTCCCGGGTGAGGCTGTGAACGGGATTGCCCTTTGCGTCGGTGACGTTGATGTCGAGGACCACTTCGCGGGCGTTGACCCTGAGGCTAGGGACGGAGGACGGAGGCGACGCTGGCGAGTTTTGAGCGGCGAGCTTCTGGCCGCAGAGCAGGATTGCGCTTAGGAGCAGGACAGATGAAGCGAGAACGAGCTTGGAAGGGCGCATCGGGGCGTTTCTCCGGGGAAAAAAGATAAGGGTGGAGCTTCTTCGGAAGATGGATGGAATGATTGCAAGGATTACCGGATATCGAGAGGAAATCCGGGGCCGGATTGTTGGCGGATGCTTGGGAAGGATGGCCCCGGCTGCCGCCGAGAATGCCGTGATGCATAACCGTTCGACGAGCGAGCTTCGCAATGCATCTCCTGGACGTGTGCAATGGTACAACAAGCACAATTGCGTTTGCCAGAGAAGCGCCATTCCGCAGTCTCTGTCACCGGTGAAGGCTTTGAGCCTTATCGCGACGGCGCATCGAAGACATGGATCGCGGGCAGCGCGTTGTGCTGGTCATCGAAGAGCGCGCGCTTGGCAATCGAGCCTCCGGCCATCGGCTCCCACCAGAAGATGCCCCGCACCTTGCCGCCCGGGGTCTCTCGAACTACGCGGTCGAGCGCGGCAAGGAAGTCGCGCTGCCCATCCGGCGTCTGCGGAAACGGCACTTGCTTGCCCTTGAAGTCCTCGCCCGACCTCCAGTCGTACGCCGTCTCTGCCAGCACAACGCTCTTGTGATATGTGTTCCACACAAACGCCAGATTGCACTTCAGATCGTCGAGGCTGCCCTGCCACCACGGATAGTATGACTGGCCGACCACGTCGTACGGCACGCGATATTGCGCCAGGTGGTCGAGGAACGACTTGGTGGCCTCCTGGTTGCCACCCTTGTCGATGTGGATCATGATCTTCGGCCGCCTGTGCCAGCCGCTCCCCTTATCAACGCCGTGAATCCCGGCCAGCAGCAGGTCCGCAAAGTTCTGCCACTGGGCCGGCAACCTTCCATCCGGCCACATCATGCCGTTGGTCACCTCGTTGCCCACCTGCACCATGTCTGGCATCACATGCTGTTTGCGCATCGCCGCGATGGTGTCGCGCGTGTACGCGAAGACTGCCTGCTGGAGCTGGGCGTGCGACATCGCAGCCCACGCACGCGGCACGATCTGATGACCAGGGTCGGCCCAATCGTCCGAGTAGTGGAAGTCCAGCAGCAGCTTGAAGCCACGCGCCTTGGCGTCCTTCGCCGATGCGATGGTGTAGTCGAGATTATTGGGCAAAGCGATTGGATTGACCATCACGCGCAGCCGGACCCAGGTGTACCCGTGGTTCTTCAGAATCTGCAACCCCGGCTCGGACACGCCCTCATCCTTGAAGACCACGCCGCGGCCCTCCATCTGGCGCAGGTACGAGACATCCGCCCCGGCAATGACATTCTGCGCGCGAGCGCACTGCGTACAGAGAACAAGCGCACAAGCCAGAGCAGCCAGAATCTTCATCGTTTTCACTCCTGTCGCAACTTTGCGAACACCAAAACACAGTAGGCCGGTAATTGTTCGCAGTGCCAATCTTACGCAGTTCCGTCGCTCGACTGCACGCCATGAAAGCAATGCATGAGGATGTTCCGTTTCGGCTGCATACCAGGAGCGCGCAGGCGCGAAGTCAATCTTGTCCGCACCCGCCGCGGATTACCTTGACAACTTCCACAGCACAAATCTAGGGTTTGCTTGGCGATCTGATTCATGAATGAAGCAGATCGCCTTCCGCTCATCAGGAGTACTTCGCCATGTCACTCAAAAATGCAACGTCCGCGTGCCTGCTTGCGGTTTTAGCGCTCGCAGTGCATGCGCAAGCGCCTCCGGCAACTCCAACTGCTCCGCCAACGCGGGACCTCGGGCTTCCGAGGCCGGTGGCAGCGCCTCCTGCTGTGGTGGCTGGTATTCCGGTGAACTATGACGAGTCGAAGGTGGGGACGTATACGCTGCCTGATCCGCTGAAGCTGAACGATGGCAAGCCGGTGCGCAACGCGAAGACCTGGACGGAAAACCGGCGGCCAGAGATCCTCGCTCTGTTCGAGACGCAGCAGTATGGCGTCGCGCCGGGCCGGCCCGCCGACGAGAGCTTCGAGGTGACCGACAAGGGAACGCTGGCGCTGGGCGGGAAGGCGATCCGCAAGCAGGTGACCATCCATCTCTCGAAAGACAACAACGGGCTGTCGAACGACCCGGCGTGGCCGGAGATCCATCTGGTTGTGTATCTGCCGGCGGCGGCGAAGAAGCCGGTGCCGATGTTCTTCAGCATCAGCTTTGGCACGATCCAGAATGCGGTGGACGATCCGGGGATCGTGCCGTCGAAGGTGCGCGATCCGAAGACGAACAAGCTGGTCGATCCGCTGCCGGTGACGCCGGGGCGTGGCGGGTTCGGGCGAATCAACGTGCAGCCGTTCCTGGACGCGGGGATCGGAGTGGCGACGTTCAATTACGCAGAGCTTGATCCGGATACGCCGACTGGGTTTGCGGAGGGGATTCGCGCGAAGTATATGAAGGCGGGGCAGACGGGCGAGGACGACCGCGCGCCGGATGCGTGGGGCTCGATCTCTGCGTGGGCTTGGGGCATGAGCCGTGTGGAGGACTACTTCGAGACGGACAAGGACATCGATGCAAAACGCGTGGCGATCCACGGCGTGTCGCGGCTGGGCAAGACCGTGATGTGGGCTGGCGCTCACGACCAGCGCTTCGCGGCGGTGATTGCAAGCTGCTCCGGCGAGGGAGGCGCGGCACTGAGCCGCAGGGACTACGGCGAGACCATAGCGCACCTGATGGCGCCGACGCGCTATCCGTACCAGTTTGCGGCGAACTACGCCAAGTACGGGGGCTTTCCCGACACCGCGCCGATGGACGCAAACCTGCTGGTGGCGCTGATCGCACCGCGTCCGCTGCTGCTGCAGACCGGGAGCACCGATACCTGGTCCGATCCCAAGGGCGAGTTCCTGGCGGCGGTTGCGGCTGGGCCGGTCTACAAGCTGCTGGGCAAACAGGACCTGGGCACCGATGTGTGGCCGGCCGCGAAGGTGCCGATCTTCAGCAACGGGCTGAACTACTACATGCACGAGGGCCCGCACGGCATGGTGCCGACGGACTGGGACATCTATGTGCAGTTTTTGAAGGCGCAATTTCATCCGGAGCCGTAGGCCTCGTCCGCTGCATTGCTGCGATCAGGCAACTGACTGCCTGCCCCGAAGAACTTCCATGAGGAAACCATGACGCATACGCGCAAGGCAATTCTGTTGACACTCGCTGCTGGTGCGGCGCTGACTGCCGCAAACGCGGCCTTCGCCCAAAGTGCCGCCAACTCCGCGGCAAAGGCTGCTCCGGCGAAGGCCGATCTGGCGCAGGACCCTCTGGCGCAGGGCTTCGTGGCGCCGCCTGACTCCGCCAAGCCGCGCACCTGGTGGCACTGGACCAACGGCAACGTCACCGAGAGCGGCATCACAAAGGACATCGAGTGGATGAATCGGGTGGGCATCGGCGGCTTTCAACTGGTCGATGTCGCGTCGGGAAATGGCCAGGTGGTTGAACCGAAGATCAACTTCGGCACGGAGGAGTGGTACCACGCTGTGCGCCACTCGGCCGAACTTGCCAAGCAGTTTGGCATGGAGATGTCTATCTTCAGTTGCGCGGGATGGAGCGAGGCGGGCGGGCCGTGGGTGACGCAGCAGATGGCGATGAAGAAGCTGGTGTGGAGCGAGACGGATGTGGTGGGTGGAAAGAGCTTCGCGGGCAAGCTGGCGCAGCCACCGTCGAATGAGGGAGCGGTGCGGGACTCGGGCGCGGGTGGAACGGTCACCGATCCGCCTTTTTATGCGGACAGCGCGGTGATTGCGTACCGCACGCCTGCGGATGAAACGCCAATGGTATCGCTGCACCCGAAGGTGACGACAAGTGGCGGGCCGATTGACGGCAAGGCGCTGCTGGATGACAGCCTGCAGACGACGGTGACGATTGCTCCGCCGAAGGATGGCGGGCCGGCGTGGTTGCAGTATGAGTTTGCGCAGCCGTTTACGGCGCGGGCTTTGTCGCTGGGGAGCCGGGGAGTAATCCCGGTCGGGAAGATACTGGCGAGCGATGACGGCGCAGCGTGGCGGGAGATTCTGGCGACTCCGGGGCCGCAGGGATATCACGGAGCGCAGATCCGGACATTCGCGTTTCCGGCGGTGACGGCCAAGTTCTTCCGGATTGAGTTCGACCGCAGAGGCCTGTCGCCGGCGGAGGTCATCCATGGCGAGGACGATACGGCGGCGCCAACACGCGGGGGCTTGGCAGCTGGGCCTCCGAGCTATGTCATCAGCGAGGCAATCCTCTACTCCGAGGCGCGCGTCAATCGTTGGGAGGACAAGGACGCATCCGGCAGTCTGATGGATGTGTACGACGTCGTCCCAACACCGGACGCGCCTGCTGCGGCGGAGATCTCGCGCGGCGAGATCGTCGACCTGACGGGCAAGATGGACAAGGACGGCGTGCTGCACTGGGATGTGCCCGAGGGCCGCTGGACCATTCTGCGCATGGGCTACTCACTGACCGGCGCGCGGAACCGTCCGTCGGTGCCAGCGGGCAGCGGGTTGGAGGTGGACAAGCTCAGTTCAAAGTATGTGCAGCAGTACTTCGCGGGCTACATGAACCCGATGCAGCAGCACCTTGGCGACCTGATCGGCTCGACCGTCCAGTACATGACCATGGACAGTTGGGAGGCGGGAATGCAGAACTGGACCGACCAGATGATCGCGGAGTTCAAGGCGCGGCGTGGGTACGACCCGACGCCGTATCTGCCAGTGCTGGCCGGGCGCGTGGTGGAGAGCGCAGACGCGAGCGACCGCTTCCTGTGGGACTTTCGCCGCACGCTTGCCGATCTGTACGCCGACGAATTTTATGGCACGATGGACAGCGAGTTGCACAAGCTGGGCATGAAGGCGTACTCCGAGGCTTCGGGCGTTGCGCTCGAAATCCCCGAAGACACGCTGCTGAACAAGAGCCACATCGACATTCCGATGGCCGAGTTCTGGGTAGGGAAGATGCATCCGGAGTCGATGTACTACGTGGATGTTCACGGGGCCGCATCGACAGCGCATGTGTATGGCAAGCCTCTGGTCGCCACCGAGAGCTTCACTGGCGGCGGATACGAAGCGCCCTACACACTGAAGAAGATCGCGGACTACTGGTTCGCACAGGGCGTCAACCGCATCGTCTTCCATACGTCGGCGGAGCAGCCGCTGGACACCAAGCCGGGCAATACGATGGTCGGCACACACATCAATCGCAACATTACCTGGGCTGAGTTGGCGAAGCCGTTCATGACCTATGTGGCGCGCGTCTCGTACATGCTGCAACAGGGGAGCCCTGTGGCCGACCTTGCCTACCTGCTGCCCGAAGGCGCGCCGTCGACGATGCCCTTCTGGGGCGATGGTCTGCAACCAGCGCCGCCCGCGGGGTATGACTACGACGTCATCAACACTGATGTGCTGCTGCACCGCACAAGCGTGGCAGCGGACGGCAGCGTTCATATCGAGGGCAGCAGCGAAATGCCCGGCGGCATGAGCTACCGCGTGCTGGTGCTGCCGCCAACCACACAGATGACGCCGGAGGTCGCGCATAAACTGCACGAGCTTGTTGCGGCGGGGGCGACCATCGTTGGCGCGCGTCCAACCAGTTCGCCGAGCCTGCTGCACTATCCCGACGCCGATGCGCAGGTGCATGATCTCGCAACTGATCTTTGGGGCGATATGGACGGCGTCACCCTGAACCAGCACGCATTTGGCAAGGGCATGACGTACTGGGGCCTGACGCTCGACGAAGTTCTTACGCGGCTCAAGAGCGCACCCGACTTTGCGTCGAGTGGATCGCTGGACAA
>Ga0187851_10001644_pt1 | contig 21161 bp, 16 predicted proteins | sample June2016WEW_6_10_FD_132997 | JGI IMG/M metagenome (GOLD analysis project Ga0187851, IMG submission 132997) | Peatland microbial communities from SPRUCE experiment site at the Marcell Experimental Forest, Minnesota, USA - June2016WEW_6_10 | ecosystem: Environmental > Terrestrial > Soil >...
ACACCGTGCCGGAGAACACCGTGCCGGAGAACACCGTGCCGGAGAACACCGTGCCGGAGAACACCGTGCGGGCGAACACTGGGCCGGAGAACACTGGGCCGCCGCGGCTGATCAGCCCGGCCACCCTGGCCGCCGCCCGCGCCGGGCAGGGCCGCGGTCAGGACCTGGTCCTCCAGGTACCGATGGAGTTCGGTCTCGGGGTCGCGCTGTCCGGGCCGGAAGGATGGTTCGGTCCCAACCCGGCCGCGTTCGGGCACAACGGCGCGGGCGGGTCGGCGGTGAGCGTGGACCCCGAGGCGGGCATCGGGTTCGCGTACGTGATGAACCGTATGGGCACCGGCCTGGTCGACGATCCGCGCAAGACGGCGGTGCTGGGCGCGGTCTACGCGAGCCTGGACGGCGTACGCTGACTGTCGACCGGTCTTCCTGACCGGATCTGCCGCGGGAGGCATCAGCCGTGATCCCGGTCCTGACCAGCGCCCTGCAGGGGTTGCATGTGCCTGGGCTGGTGCTGCCTGGGCTGGTGCTGCCTGGGGTGGCACCGTCCGGGCTGCTGGTGCTGGCCGCGATCACCCTGACCGGCATGCTGATCGTGCTGCTCGCCCACAGCGCGCGGGTGGCCGCGGCGGTCGCCGCGATCCCGCAGGGACGGCGCGCGGCCGCCCTGCGCGAGAAGTCCTGGCGCGCCGGGTTCCTCCCGCAGCGTGACCCCGATGCTGCGGGCCGGGCCCGGCCCCGGGCACCCACGGCCGCCCCGGCGGCCGCCTGAGCATCGGCTCCTCCCGAGCCTGGTCTGACCCTTCCTGAGCCAGCGCCCCCGGCGCTGGCCGGTGGTCTGACGACCCTGGCGGCCGTCTCCAGCTGTCATCCGGTTCCGCGACCCGCTGGAGGGTGCTCCGTCATGTCCCTGGTTTTTGGCAACACTATCTTTGGCATTCCTGTCGATCTCGCGTATCACCTCGTGGGCTGGATCGCCGCGATCCTGGCCCCGCTGCCGGGCGGCCTGGCTACCGCGGCGGCGATCATCGCCTTCACCATGCTGATCCGGCTGCTCCTGCTGCCGCTGAGCTACTTCGCGGTCCGCGGCTCGGTCCGGGGTGACGGAGCCCGGGCCCGACTCCAGCCGAAGATCGCCGAACTGCAGCGGCGCCACACCAGCGACCCGCGGCGTCTCCAGGATGAACTGAGCGCGCTGTACCGGGCCGAGGGTTCCGGGATGTTCGGTGGCTGCCTGCCGCTACTGATCCAGCTGCCGTTCCTCAGCGTGATGTACCGCCTGTTCACCGGCCACTCGGTTGGCGGCGCGCCGAACACGCTGCTCACGCACCACCTGCTCGCCGCGCCGCTGGGCAGTCACTGGCTGGGCGGGGCGGGCCCGCTCAGCGCGCAGGGGGCGGTGTTCGCGGGCCTGTTCGTGCTGCTGGCGGCCGTCGCGGCGCTGGCGGTCCGGGCCGCGCGCCGCGCCACCCCCGCCGTCCTGCCTGCCCTGGCGCCGGGGAAGGCAGGCGGGGAGACGGCCCCCGCCGGGAACGCGCCGCCCGGCCGCGCGGTCGGCGTGATGGCCTGGATCGTCCCGTTCGCGTCCCTGGTGACGGCCGCGATCGTGCCGCTGGCCGCCGGTCTCTACCTGCTGACCACGACGGCCTGGACGCTCGCCGAGCGGATCCTGCTGCGCCGCCGTCTCCTGCCCGCCGCGCCACCGGCGGCCGCGCCACCGGCGGCCACCGCGCCATCGCCGGCCGCCACGCAACCTCCGGCCGCCGGCCCCTCGTCCCGGTGATCCCTGGCCGCCCCAGGCCGGCCGGAAAAACCGTTAGGGCTGGGCTGGGGGCTGGCCGGTATGATGGTGCGCATGCAGGTCATCACGCAGCGCACCATGACACGCTGCCTGGGCGCGGCCGCGCGAGCTATCAGCTCGCCGGTTGCCGCTGCCTGACCTTCCTCACTGTCCCTGGCGACCGGAAACGAGTCGCCGGGCTCCCGTTCCCCCGCGTTCTCTGCGACGCGGATCCTGACAGGCCACACCGCATGGCCGTGCCCGCGGCGGTTTCCGGTCCCGATATCCGGAAAGGCGCCACCATGAATTCCCAGCAGGCCGTCGAGACGTTCCTCGAGTTCTTCCGCGAACGCGGGCACCACCCGATCCCGGGCAGCTCACTGGTGCCCCGGCCCGGTGACCCGGTCCTGTTCACCACCTCCGGCATGCACCCGCTGACTCCGTACCTGGAAGGCCAGCCGCACCCGGACGGGCCGCGGCTCGCCGGCGTGCAGCGCTGCCTGCGCACCACCGACCTGGACGAGGTCGGCGACCGTACCCACCTGACCGTGTTCGAGATGCTCGGCTCCTGGTCGCTCGGGGACTACCCGGGCCCGCAGAGCGTGCGGTGGGGGTACGAGCTGGTCACCGGCGGGTTCGGGATCGATCCCGGCCGGCTGCACGCCACGGTATTTGGCGGCTCGGCGTTCAGCGGTTCCGGCGGCGACGGCCAGGTCGGGCCGGACACCGACCTGCAGGAGGTCTGGGGGGAGCTGGGCGTCCCGGTCGAGCTGACCGGGACCGACAACTGGTGGTCGAACGGCCCGACTGGGCTGTGCGGCACGGACAGCGAACTGTTCGTGTGGACCGGCGACAGCAGCCTGCCGCAGGGGACGCCGGGTACCGACGGGCGCTGGGTCGAGCTGTGGAACCATGTGATGCTGCGCTACCGGCGGCTGGAGGACGGCACCCTGGTCCCGCTGCCCCGGCCGTGCGTGGACACCGGCATGGGCCTGGAACGGCTGGTCACGATCCTCCAAGGGCAGGACTCGGTGTTCGGCTGCGACCTGCTCCAGCCCTGGACCCACACCGTCGGCCGGCTGTGGCCGGTGGAGGAGACATCGCTCCGGCTGGTCACCGACCACCTGCGGTCCAGCGTGGTGGTGATCGGGGACGGGATGACGCCGTCCAGCACCGGCCGCGGTTACGTGCTGCGTCGGCTGGTTCGCCGGACGCTGACCTCGTTGTGGCGCGACGACCCGTCCCGCACGCTGGGCGATCTCCCGCCAGAACTGCTGACCGGGACGCTGGATCACTTCGGGCAGCTCAGCGAGTCCGGGCTGGTCATGGACGTACTGCTCGACGAGGAACGCCGGTTCCGTGACCTGCTCAGCCGCGGCCGCAAGGTCCTGGCCCGGCGGGGCGGCGGACCGCTCACCGAGGATGAGCTGCGGTACCTGCACGAGACGCACGGCCTGCCACGCGAGTTCGTCCCCGCGATGCTGTCCGGAGAGAGCTAACGAATGGCGGCTGCCGTAACTGGCCGGGTAGCGCCGCGCAATATGCGGACAAACTGCGACAATCGCCGATGCCGTGAACTAAACGGCAGCCCCGGCGTGGACGCGGGGCATCCGCTGAGCCACGCAGTCGCGGACCGCGCCGGGGCGCTCGGCCCAAAGTCCGTCTCCGCGAAGCAGCGCACGGAAAATGATCACCTGAATTCCTATCTGATCAAGTTTTAGCATAATGAACCCGCAAGTAGGATTCAGGAACCCATTCCAGTATCGGCAGCCTCAGGATAAAATCTGGGCGCGGGCGAGCCCGCCCTGGAGCTGGGCGCCGGCGGGCGCCGCCCTGGAGGGGGAATGATGCGGTGCGACAATTGCGGTACTTTACTGGGGCCAGCCGACGCGTTCTGTGACAACTGCGGGACCCCTTCGGGGACGGCTGGGAACGGGAACGAAACCCGGGATGCCCGCACGGCGGGCATCCCGCCGGCGGCGTACCAAACGGTGCCGCCGCAGCGGGACATGGGCTGGCCGAGAACCTTCTTCGCGCACGGGGAGGCCCGCCGGCCCGGCAGGACGAGTAGTGCGACGCGGTACCTGTCCGCGGCCGCCTATCTCAATCCCGGTTACGCGGGCCTGGTCATCAGAGAGCTGATCAATTCCCATCGGGCGGTTGCCCCGTCGGTCGGGATGGACCTCGGCCCTATCGTGCGGCATTGCCTGCGCGCCCGCCGAATCCAGCTGACCCGCGACATTGTGCTCTCCGTCCTGCTTCTCGCCGAGCTGATCCTGAGCCCGGTACTGACGGTGTGCATCATCATCGCCGGGTTCTTCCTCGGCTACCTGCCCAGCGCCAACTGGGCCCGCCGGTCACGGGGCACCAAGATACTGGCGGGCATCGGGGCGGGGCTCCTGCTGCTCGGCCTCCTGGCCGTCGTGATTTTCATCGCGATCATCGGCGCGGTCGTGTCCTACCTGCATGGGCTCGGCTCAGCTTCCAGCCCGGGGCTGGGCACTATCGGCCAGTCGGCGCCGTCCGGGGGAATAACCCCGAGGGGCGTCGTCGAGCTACTTCTGCTGGCGGCCATGTTCGCGACCCAGGTGGCCTACCTGCACGTCCGGAGCCGGACGCTGATCGAAGAGCTGGCCCCCGATGCGCATCCGCGGCGTTCCGGGCCGGGCATGTCCCTGGTGGAGTCGCGGATCGCGGACGTTGAGGCGGCTCAGCACGGCAACCTGGTCCTGTACTCAGGCCCGGACCCCTTCGTCGGGACTGGGACGCGCACCAGAGCCTGGTCTATCGCCATCGAGTTGCAGCGGGCGTCCGATTCCGGTCATCCGGCCCGGCAGTCGGCCAGGTCCGGGAGCTATGTTCCGGTGGACCCGGTGGAATTGCACGACGTCGTCCGCGAACGCCTCCTCAGGCTCAAGGACGAGGAGTTGCCGCCTAACGAGCGGCTAAACGCGATGACCGTTCATGATCATATAGTCGGCCCGGGCCAGCAGCGGTGGGATTCTCCCCTCATAGACCCAGAACGCAGCACGCCGTTCTCCCAGGCGAGCCCGGAGGCTGTCGCCGCGATCATCCGTCATCCGCAGGCCCAGGTGCGCTACTACCAGCGGGTATCGGTGTGCGATGAAGGCCAGAGCGTCTCGTCCGGCCCGGACAGGATCCTGGACGGCGCCGACCAGGACATCGCCGCATCCGCCTTCGTGTATGTCGCGGTCGAGGGCCGCATGCTCTACCTGGAGTTCGTCTCCACCGTCCTGCCCCCGGTACATCCGAGTTACCGGGTGGTGGATCTGCTGCCCAAGCTCTCGCGGGGGAGTTTCTGGGCCAAAGTGCTACTGGACACGGTCAAATCCGTGCTCCGTGATCTGGCTTTCGCGCCCTTCCGGATGCTGCGCTCACTGCGCAGCATGCTGCAGGAAAGCCACCTGTACCAGGCGGAGGCCGATGCGTCGAAGGAGTACTTGTACGGCGATATCGGTGCCCGGATCAGCGTGCGGGAGCTTGGCGCGGAAAAGAGGCTCGCTACCTACATCCAGAAGCTGGACGCGGAGAAGTACACGAAATTCACAGAGCGCCTGGTCATCGATACGGTCCTGGATTTTCTGCGGGCCAAGGGCGTGGACGTGTCGGCATATGTCAGCAGTGCCGGGACCGTGATCAACAGTAACACTGTCATCGAGGGCGGATCATTCAGCGGGAACATCGCGCTGGGCGTGGTCGGCCCGGTCCAGCAACAAACTCGTGCGCCGTCCGTGCCGGGGTAGCGCACCGTGTCACCACGCCGGTGAGACTTCGGGAGGATGCATGGCCGAGGAAGACAGCGGGCCCAGGTCGCAGACCAGCGGTCCGGGGGATCACGACAAGAGCGGTTCCAGCATGCGCATAAGCGGCGGCTCGTTCAGCGGGAATATCGCGCTGGGCAACATCGGGCCGGTCACCCAGCTCAGCCAGGCGGCCGAGCCTGGCCGCCTGGCGCAGATCGAGGATCTGCTCAGCCAGCTGGAAACGGGCTTGCGCGGGATGGGCAGCGGCGGCGCCGAGGATGCGCTGGGCGACGTGGACGAGGTCCGGAACCAGCTGGCCCGCAGGAGGCCCGAGCGGGCCCGGCTCAGCCAACTGCTCGCGCGCATCGGTGAGGTCGTCGCGCCGGTCAGCAGTCTCCTGGAACTGGCGGACCGCGCCAAGGACCTGATCATGGCGGTCGTGCACTGAAGCTGTCCCCGGGGAAATGACCATTGATGTCTGGAGACGCTGTGGAGGCATCCGGCCAGTCCTGTGCTCACTGTGGTCGTGATCTGAGACAGGAAGCACGCTTCTGCCCAGGCTGCGGCCATTCCACCGCTGACGCCCGACAGCAGCGCCGGCCAGCCGGCCGAGACGGTGCGGGTACCGGCCCGCCCCCCGCGACAGTGCCCATAGAAAGGCCCGCTCCGCATGGCCCTGGCCGCGCGGGTTCGGCCACCGGCCGGCCGGCCTGGCCGGACGGGGGCGGGTACGGGGTGGCCGGGGGCGGGTACGGGGTGGCCGGGGGCGGGTACGGGGTGGCCGGAGACAGCGGCGCCAGCGGGTACGGGGTGGCCGGGGACAGCGGCGCCAGCGGGTACGGCTCAGTCCCCGGCGGCCCAGTCCCCGGCCAGTACCCGGCCGGGGACGCTGCGCCGGATGAGCCTGGGCCGCCGCTGCACACCGGCCCGGCGCGCGATCCGGCGTCCTGGCCCGCCGACGGCCGGCGACGCCGGTGGCGACCACTCGTGCTGGGCCTCGTGGTGCTGATCTGCGCCGGGATAGCTGCCGGAGTCCTGTTCGTCCTCAGGTCATCGCACACCGGCCGGGTGGCGGCCGCGGCTCACTCCGGGGCAGCGGGCGGGCGGTCGGCCAAGGCTGTGGCCTCAGCGGGCGCGACGTCCACCCCGCCTCCGCGGCAGCAGGCGGCGAAGGCCCTGGCAGCGCTCTTGGCCCAGAGCGTCACCGACCGCAGCGCCATTACGGCCTCGGTCAGCGATGTCAGCCAGTGCGGGCCCACTCTCAACCAGGATGCCCAGACGTTTGACAACGCGGCCACGTCACGCCAGAACCTCTTGAGCCAGCTGGCTGGCCTCCCGGCGCGCACGGCGCTGCCGGCCTCAATGCTGCAGGACCTGACCCGTGCCTGGCAGGCCTCGGCAGCGGCCGACCAGGATCTTGCCCAGTGGGCACAGGACGAAAGCTCCGGGGGATGCACTCCGAACGATCACGCGGACCCGCACTTCAAGGCGGCGGCCGGCCCCGACGGTCAAGCGACCTCGGCCAAGCAGGCGTTCGTCGCCCAGTGGAATCCCATCGCCTCGGAGTACGGGCTAGCCAGCTATCAGTGGAACCAGCTTTGAGTGCCCCGGCGTGCGGGACTCAGGCGCAGCTGCCAAGGCGCACCGGATAGTTCGCCCAGCGTGTGTAGCGTGGTGACGACGAGGAGGTCGCCATGCACCAGCCGCCCATCCCGCACGTCGCCAGCACCGATCCCGAGATCGCCGGGCTGATCGAAGGGGAAGCCCGCCGCCAGTTCGAGAAGGTGCGGCTGATCCCGTCCGAGAACTACGCCTCGGTGGCCGTGCTCGAGGCGACCGGCTCGGTCCTGACCAACAAGTACTCCGAGGGCTACCCGGGCCGCCGCTACTACGAGGGCCAGCAGTTCATCGACCCGATCGAGACCCTGGCCCGGCAGCGGGCGGAAGCGCTATTCGGCGTGGATCACGCCAACGTCCAGCCGTACTCGGGATCCCCCGCCAACCTCGCCGTCTACCTGGCATTCCTCCAGCCGGGGGACACGGTCATGGGGATGGCGCTGCCGGCGGGCGGGCACCTCACCCACGGCTGGCGGGTCTCGGTGACCGGCAAGTGGTTCCGCGCGGTCCAGTACGGGGTCCGGGCCGACACCGGCCGGCTCGACCTGGACCAGGTCCGGGATCTGGCCCGCGCGCAGCGGCCCAAGGTGATCTTCTGCGGAGGCACCGCGATCCCGCGGATCATCGACTTCCCGGCGTTCGCGGAGATCGCGGCCGAGACCGGGGCGATCCTGGTCGCGGACATCGCGCACATCGCGGGGCTGATCGCGGGCGGCGCGCATCCCTCCCCGGTGGGGCACGCGCCGGTGATCACCACGACCACGCACAAGACCCTCCGCGGCCCGCGCGGCGCCATGATCATGTCTACCGCCGAGTACGCCTCCCCGCTGGACAAGGCGGTGTTCCCGGGCCTGCAGGGCGGCCCGCACAACCACACCACGGCCGCCATCGCGGTCGCGCTGCACGAGGCGGCCCAGCCGTCGTTCCGTGACTACGCCCGCCAGGTGGTCGCGAACGCTCAGGCCCTGGCCGCGGCGCTGACCGAGCGCGGCTACGACCTGGTCTCCGGCGGCACCGACAACCACCTGATCCTCATCGACCTCACCCGGCAGGGGATCGGCGGCAAGCCCGCCGCCCGGGCCCTGGACCGGGCCGGCATCGAGACGAACTACAACACGGTGCCGTTCGACCCGCGCAAGCCCTTCGACCCGTCCGGCCTGCGGATCGGCACCCCCGCCATCACCACCCGCGGACTGCGCGAGGAGCATATGCCGCGGATCGCGGCCTGGATGGACGAGGCGATCACCGCTGCGGTCAAGGAGGATGAGGCAGCCCTCGGGCGGATCGCCGCGGAGGTCCGCGACCTGATGGCCGGCTTCCCGATGCCCGGCTGGGCGCCCACCCCTTAATTCTTTCCGCAACGAAGACCGCCACGGCCGGCCCGCCCGCCTCACGCGTGGCGTGCGGGGTGGCTGGGGCACGGGCCGCCCCGGCGGCTGGTCTGGTGCGCAGGGCGGGTGGGGTGGCGGCGGTCCGCCCCGGCGGCCGGCCGGGGCGAGGTATCCGTGCGGCCGGTGTCCCGCCGGCCGGTGTCCCGCCGGCCGGTCTTGATGCGCTGGGTGTCCATGCGGCGCAGTCTGCCCGCCAGATCGTTCGGTCCAGGCCGAAGCGTCCCGTTGCTAGCGTGCAGATATGCGTACTGAGCAGCCAGTCCAGGGCGATGCGGACATCGCCCAGATCGGGGCGCTGATCGGCGATCCGGCCCGGGCCCGGGTGCTGACCGCGCTCACCGACGGGCGGGCCCTGCCGGCCAGCCGCCTCGCCGCGGAGGCTGGGGTCGCGCCGTCCACGGTCAGCGAGCACCTGGCCCGGCTGCTGGCCGCCGGCCTGGTCACGGTGCGGCCCGAAGGCCGGTCCCGGTTCTACCGGCTCGCGTCACCCGAGGTCGCCGACGCCCTGGAGGCTCTTTCGCGGATCTCGCCGCCGCAGCCGATCCGCTCGCTGCGCCAGGGCAGCCACGCCCGCGCCCTCCGCGAGGCCCGGACCTGCTACAACCACCTGGCCGGCCGGCTCGGGGTGGGCCTGCTCGCCGGGTTGCTCGATGGCGGGCTGCTGTCCGGCGGGGACGGGCGGCATCACCCCGAGCGGGCCGTGGCGGACCGGCTGTCCGCCCCGGGCCGTGACCTCAGCTACCGGCTCACCCCGCGCGGCGAGGCCGCGCTCGGGGAGATCGGTGTGGACCTGGACGCGGTGCTGGCCCGCCAGCCCGCCGTCCGGTACTGCCTCGACTGGTCCGAGCAGCGCCACCACCTGGCCGGCCCGCTGGGCACGGCCCTGGCCGACCGGCTGTTCGCGCTGGACTGGGTACGGCGCACCGACCGGCGACGGGTGGTCCGGGTCACCGGTGCGGGCCGCGAGCACCTGCCCGGGACTCTCAGTCTGCCCCGCGATTGGGACCAGCCGGCCTACTTCAGCCGTCCGCTTACCGCCTAAGGGGGACGTCTGGCGCTAGTGGCAGGACGGCGTGGGGGACGCGGCAGCCGGGCGCGCGGGCGCCTCGGCGACGCTGATTCCCCCGGTCTGGACCGGGCTGGCGGTGGCGCGCGCGGACTGGTGCCGGTGCCTGGCCCGGCGCACCCGGGCCGCTTTCTTCGCCGACGCGGCTGGGGCGGCGGTGGTGGCCACGGGCCCGGCCCGCCGGCCGGTCAGCCGACGGCCCGCCAGACCGGCCCGGCCGGTCAGCCGCCGGCGGGGGATACGCCCAGGACCATGGGGCCGGGGACCACCACTGGGCCGGTGCGCCATGCGGCTGAGCCTAGAGATCATCAGCGCCGGAAATGGGGTTATCCGTAACTTCCCGCCCGTTCCGGACGTTAGGTGCCGTCCCCCGCGTCCCGTTCACCGGGCACCCGGAGCTCACTTTTCACGCTGAACGTGCGCCAGATTCGGACAAAACGCCCGCCATTACGCACGTCCGGCGTGAAAAGTCACGTCCGCCATGATCGCCGTTAGCGTTCGATGGCGGTTTTCAGGGCGGTGAGCCACTGCTGGTGGCTGGCCTGGAGTTGGCTGGGACCGGTAAAGGAGGGGAGCAGGGGACCGGCCAGCGACTCCCTCATCGTGACGGTGGTGCCGCCATTCCCGGCGGGTTCGAGGAGATGCTGGTCCACCGCCTTGTAGTCGAGGAAACCGGCCGGACCAGGTCACCTCGCGGCCGGGGGGAGACCACGGCGAAGGTGGACCGGTGAACTACAAGAGCAATGCTCTCTTTTCGTGACGCCGCTCTGTTATGCTGGGTGCGTGAATGCGAGCCGTACCGCCCGGGAGCGGGTCCGCGCCGAGCTCACCCGGGAGATCACCGACGCGGCGCGCAGCCAGCTGGCCACCGAGGGGGCCGGCGGGTTGTCGCTGCGGGCGGTGGCCCGGGAGATGGGGATGGTCTCCTCGGCCATCTACCGCTACTTCCCGAGCCGGGATGACCTGCTGACTGCCCTGATCGTGGACGGCTACAACGCGATAGGCGAGGCGGCCGAGCAGGCCGACGCCGTGTGCCCCGCCGGGGAGTACACCGGGCGCTGGCTTGCCGTCTGCCGGGCGATCCGGGACTGGGCACTGGCCCGCCCGCACGAGTACGCGCTGGTCTATGGGTCGCCGATACCGGGCTACCAGGCGCCGCAGCAGACCATCGGGCCCGCGGCCCGGGCGGCCACGGTATTCGGGAAGATCATCAGCGACGCCTGGCGGGCGGGCGCGCTCCAGCCCGCCGGGATCTGCCCGCCGCCCCCGGAGTCGTTCGCCGCGGATGCGGCCGTGCTGCGCGAGTCGGTGCTGCCCGGGGTGCCCGATGAGGTGATCGCCGCCGCCCTGGCCACCTGGACCGCCCTGTTCGGCATGATCAGCTTCGAGCTGTTCGGCCAGTTCGAGAACGTGATCACCGACCGGGCCGCGTTCTTCGGGCACGTCATGGCCTGCCAGGGCCGCCTGGCCGGGCTGCCCGGCTGAGGATCGCCGGCTGAGGAATCTGCGGCTCTGAATCGCCGGCCAGGCCGGCGTTGCGGGTCTGTGACCTGGCCTTCCTGGTGATCGCCGGCGGCGGTCCGGCTACCCCGGTTGCTTGCATCGAACCTATATTCGATGTAATAGTGACTGCCTGCCTTCCCCGGGGTAGCCGATGGAGTTACAGGGAGCGGGCAGCCAGGTGAGCAGGACGTACGCGGAGCCGGTGGACGTCGGGGTCTCCGGCGGCAGGCCGACCGGATTCGTGTGGCGGGGAAGGCTTTACACGGTGCTTGGGGTGCTGGATCACTGGATGGCCAGCCGCGAGTGGTGGAAGCAGCAGAACCCGGATCTGGACACCCCGGCCGAGCGCGAGTTCTGGCGGATCGAGGCGTCGCCCGGGCGCAGCACCCGGGCGGGCACCTATGAGCTGCGCCATGACCTCGCGACCGGCCAGTGGATGCTGGCCCGGGTATGGGATTTAACGGGGTGAGCTGGGCGGCTGACTTCGTGCACTTGCACGTGGCGTCGGCGTACTCGCTGCGGTACGGAGTCGCTTCCCCGGCCGCCCTGGCCGGCCGGGCCGCCCAGCACGGCATGCGCGCGCTCGCGCTGACCGACCGGGACGGGCTGTACGGGGCGGTCAAGCACGCCGTGGCGTGCGCCGAGGCAGGTATCGCCACGATCCTCGGCGCTGATCTCGCGCTGGCACGCCCGGGGGGACCGGCCGGGGCGGGCCCGGGTGGTGCCGCGGTGACGGGCCCGGGTGGCGCTGCCCTGGCGGGCCCGGGTGGTGCCGCGCTGGCGGACCGGTCCGGGGACGCGCCCGCCCGGATACTGAACTCAGCGGCCCCGGCCCGGCTGCGCAGCGAGGATGCCGCCCGGGTGACCCTGCTGGCCTCGGGCCGCCGGGGGTGGGCATCGCTGTGCCGGCTGGTCAGCGCGGCGCATCAGGCGGGCGCGCGCGGGGCCCCGGTGATCACGCCGGGCCTGGTCGCCGAGCACGCCGAGGGCCTCATCATCCTGCTCGGCCCCGGCAGCGACGTCGGCCAGGCGGTCACCGCCCGGCGGCCCGACCTCGCCGCGGCCGCCCTGGCCCGGTGGCGGGAGCAGGGCGAGGTGGTCATCGAGATCACTGACCACCGCACCCGGGGCAGCACCCATCGCGCCGCCCGGATGCTGCGGCTCGCCCGCGAGGCGGGGGTCACCGCCGTGCTCACCAACGCGGTCCGCTACCTTGACCCGCCCGACGCCGCCGTGGCCCAGGTGCTCGACGCGGCCCGGCAGCTGGCCCCGCTGAGCGAGCGTCACCTGGCCCGGCGCAACGCCCGTGCCTACCTCGCCAGCGGTGAGGAGATGGCCACGATCGCGGCGCGGGTCTGCGGCGAACCGGGTGACGGTGCCCCGGGTGACGGGGTCCCCGGGGACTCCGCGATGACGCAGCTGCTCCACGCGACCGCGGTGCTGGCCGAGCGGTGCACCCTCGACCCTGAGCGTGATCTGGGCCTGGGTGGCAGGTTCATGCCAGAGACCACCGGCGGCGCGCCGCTGGTGACGCTGCGGATGAGGTGCGCCGAGGGACTGCGGCGCCGGTACCCGGGGGTGGGCCGGATCCGCGGCCAGCGCCGGGTGCGGCGCCGCGCGGCCCAGCGGCTGGACCACGAGCTCTCCATCATCGCCAAGACCGGGCTGGCGTCGTACTTCCTGACCGTGGCCGACGTCGCCAGCCTGATCAGGAACCGGGGGATCCGCTGCTCGATCCGCGGTTCGGGGGCTGGGTCCCTGGTCAACTACCTGATCGGCATCTCCAACATCGATCCCCTCGACTATGACCTGATCATGGAGCGGTTCCTGTCCGAGAGCCGTAAGGGCCTGCCAGACATCGACATGGACGTGGAGTCGGCGCGCCGGATCGAGGCTTACCGGGCGATCGTGGACGCCTACGGCGACCAGCGGGTCGCCTGCGTGTCGATGATGGAGACGTACCGGGCGCGCAGCGCGATCAGGGACGTCGCGGCCTCGCTCGGGCTGCCGCCGCACGAGATCGACGCGGTGGCCAAGGCCTTCCCGCACATCCGGGCGGGCCGGATCCGCAGCGCCCTCACCGAGCTGCCTGAGCTACGGGGCAGCGGTCTGGCCATTCCTCAGCTCACCGCGGTGTTCCAGCTGGCCGAACGGCTCGACGGGCTGCCCCGGCACGTGGCGATGCACCCGTGCGGCGTGGTGCTCTCCGACACCTCCCTGCTGGACCGGACCCCCGTGGAGCGGAGCTTCGAGGGGCTGCCGCTGAGCCAGTTTGACAAGGACGACGTCGAGGTCGCGGGCATGATCAAGCTGGATGTGCTCGGCGTGCGCATGCAGTCGGCGATGGCGTACACGCTCACCGAGATTGGCCGGACCCGCGGCGAGCAGGTGGACCTCGACACGATCGGCCGCGCCGACGAGCCCACGTTCGACATGATCCGCAGCGCCCGGACCCTCGGCTGCTTCCAGATCGAGTCACCGGGCCAGCGCGAGCTTGTGGCCAAGCTCCTGCCCCGTACCATCGACGACCTGATCGTGGACATCTCGCTGTTCCGCCCCGGCCCGGTCAACTCCGACATGGTCACGCCCTACCTGGAGACGCGGCACGGGCGGCGGGTGCCTTCCTTCCCGCACGAGGATCTGGCCGCCACGCTCGCCGAGACCGGCGGGGTGGTCATCTTCCATGAGCAGGTGCTGCGCATCATCCACGCGATGACCGGCTGCGGGCTCTCCGAGGCTGAGCGGGTCCGGCGCATGCTCTCCGACGACCGGTCCCGGGCCAGCGCGGGGGAGTGGTTCCGTGAAGCCGCCCGCGACCGGGGTTACGGCGCCGCGACCGTGGTGCGGGTCTGGGAGGTGCTCGAGTCGTTCGGCGGATTCGGCTTCTGCAAGGCGCACGCGGCGGCGTTCGCGATACCGACGTACCAATCGGCCTGGCTGAAACGGCACTATCCGGCCGCGTTCTACGCGGGGGTGCTCACCCACGACCCGGGGATGTATCCCAAGCGGGTGATCGTCGGGGACGCCAGGCTGGCCGGCATCCCGATCCTGCCGGTGGACGTGAACGACTCCGCCGGGGACTGGTGCGTGGAACGGGTCGCCCAGCTGCCCGGGGAGGGGCTGCGGCCCGGACTGCGCGAGATCAAGGGGATCAGCGACGCCGAGGTGGCCAGGATCGTCGCGGGCCAGCCCTACACGTCGCTGCGCGATCTGTGGGAGCGGGCGGCCATATCCCGCCCGGTCGCCGAGCGGCTGGTCCTGGTGGGCGCCCTGGACTCGCTCTACGCCCCCGAGGAGCCGGCCGCCGGGAGGGGAGACCAGGGCGCGACGGGGGAGTCTCGCGGGGTGGGGGAGTCTCGCGCGACGGGGGAGTCTAGCGGGGTGGGGGAGTCTCACAGGTCGGCGGAGTCTCGCGGGGCAGGCCAGCCGCCGTCCCGGCGCGACCTGCTGGCCCGCGTCGGGGTCCTGGACCGCCGCACGCGCCCCTCCCGCCGCGGTCCGGGGCTGTCTTCGCGACTTTCCCCGCGTCCCGTGCCCGCAAACCCCCACAAAAGGGACACCGGAACGCACCGTTCGCGGGAAATGTGCGAAGAGGGCGGGGCGGTCGCGGGAGGGGGCAGCCCGGTTGTGGGTGCTGGGGGCGCCGCGGGGGGGCAGCTGGCGGGGAGCGAGGGCCTCGTGGGGGGGATGGTGGCCGAGGGGAGTCAGTCCCTGCTGGACATGGACGGCGACAGCGACGGCTTCGCGGAACTCGTCCCCGCCGGTGAGCTGCGGGAACTGACTCCGGCCGAGCGGGTCGAGGCCGAGCTGGAGATCCTCGGCATCGACCTGAGCCAGCACGTGGTGAGCTTCTACGAGGGCCTGCTCGGCCAGCTGGGCGTGGTGCGCTCCGCCGACCTGCACCGCTGCCGGGCCGGGGCGCGGATCCTGGTGGCCGGGGTGAAGATCGCCACCCAGACCCCGGCCATCCGGTCCGGGATGAGGATCATCTTCACCACCCTCGACGATGCAACCGGCCCGGTGGACCTGGCGTTCTTCGAGTCCGTCCAGCCGCGGTGCGCGGCCCGGGTGTTCGGGTCCTGGCTGCTCGTGGTCCGCGGCCGGGTGCGCCGGACCGGCGGGTCGGTGTCGATCAACGGGGAGGAGTGCTGGGACCTGGCCGCGCTGGAGGAGATCCGGGCGGCCAGCGGCATCGGGGCGGTACGTGCCGCCATGGCGGCCGGTGACGTCCCGGCTCAGGGCCGGGGAGCGAGCAACCCGAAGACGCCGGCCCTCCAGGAGACCGGCGAGAAGATCGTTTACCCCAACGGCTTCGTGCTGTCCCCGTACGCCGAGACCGGACCGCCCGGCCCGGGACTGAAAGGGCCGCCCCGCAAGCTGTGGCACGCCAGCCCGGGCAGTTCCGGCGGGCTGCCTACTGGTATCACCAATTCTGACCAGTTGTCCGGCTGAAACATTTCTTGCTTCTATCTCCTCGATTGTTTTAGCACGAGGCCCTTGCGGAATATGGCTGGCTCACACTGGGCACTCTAGTCAGTGGGAGACCTCAGCCTTAAGCTCCATCCTGTAGATGATGAGTGGCCGTGCTCCACCATCTGGCGCCCGCGGGGGCAAGAAATTGCGGTCCGCCGGAAATAGGGGTGAATGCGGCTGCCCGGGGGGATTCATCGTGCATTTTAATAGGTATGCCCGAAAGGGCGGGCGCCGCCGTGCGCTAGTTCCGGCCTGGTGGGCCTGCGGCCTCCTGCTCGCGACCGTGGGGGTACCCGCGGTGAGCGCTACCGCGAGCGTCGCGCACGCTCCGTCCCACCTCAGATCCCAGCCGAGGTCCCAGCGGGTGACGTACCGCGGCTACACGTTCACCATCCCGCGCACCTGGCGGGTGATCCGCCTGGCCGCGGTCCCGCACAGCTGCGTCCGCTTCGACCGCCACGTGCTCTACCTGGGCGCGCCCGGGCATAGCCAGCGCTGCCCGAGCACGCTCATCGGGACCACGGAAGCGCTGCTCGTCCAGCCGGCTACCGGACACGCCACCGCGGCCGCGGCCATGTACCCGGTGGATCGCCTGATCACGGTGACCACCAGGCGGATCATGGTCACCGCGACCTACTCCACCGACCGCGCTCTGGTCAGCCGCATCCTGGCCGGCGCGTCGCTCCGGGTCCCGGTGCAGGGCACGCGCAGCGGCACGTCGCCGCCGGACGTCCCCGGCAACGCGCCCGCCCGGATCGCGGGGGCTCCCGCGATGCTGTCGGCCGGGGCGACCGACTTCACCGGCCAGGGCTTCGACGCCTGCACCGCCCCCAGCGCCGCCGTGATGCAGAACTGGCTGCAGGCCTCCCCGTACCGGGCGGTGGGCATCTACATCGGGGGCTCGGACCGGGCCTGCGCGCAGCCCAACCTGACCGCCTCCTGGGTGAGCCAGCAGCAGGCGGCCGGGTGGCACTTCATCCCCATCTACGTGGGCCCGCAGGCGAGCTTCGGGGAGATCCACTCCGCGGCCGGCCAGGCGGCCAGTGCGGCCGAGGACGCGGTGAGCCAGGCCCGGCTGCTGGGCTTCGGCCCGAGGACACCGCTGTACTACGACATGGAGGCCTACCCGGCTACGCTGAATGGCCGGGTGCTGCGCTTCCTGACCTCGTGGACCAGGGAGCTGCACACGCTCGGGTATTCGTCCGGCGTCTACAGCAACTCGCTATCCGGCGTCCAGGACCTGGTCAACAACTACGCCAATCCCGCCGACGCCATGCCAGACGTGATCTACGACGCCCTGTGGAACGGGGAGGCGAACACCAGCGATCCCATTCTGCCGAGTACCGATTGGGCCAGGCACCAGCGCATCCACCAGTACCAGGGCGGCCAGAACGTCACCTACGGCGGTGACACGATCAACATCGACGAGGATTACCTCGACGTCCAGCAGGGCGTGACCGGCGGGTCGCCGCAGGCTTCCCGGGCGGCCGCCCAGTCCTCCGGGGACGTGGACGCCTTCTTCAGGGGGGCGGACGGCAGGCTGTGGCACGACTGGTACGCGCCGGGCAGCGGCTGGCACGGCCCGGTCAGCATGGGCGGCAGGCTGGCGACCCAGCCGACCGCGGTCGCATCAGTCCCGGGCGACGTGGCGGTCTTCGCCAAGGGCAGGGACGGCCGTCTGCAGGAGGCCTCCTTCGTCCCCGGGACGAACTGGTCCGCGCTGCGGCAGCTGAAGATGGGTGTGCTGGGCAGCCGGCCGGCCGCCGTGGGCCAGGCCAATGGCCAGATCGACGTGTTCTGGCGCGGGTCCTCGGACAAGCACCTGTGGCACGCTGAGTACCGTCCCGGCGCGGGCTGGAGCAAACCGCAGAACCTGGGGGGCGACCTGTCCTCCGTCCCGGCCCCGGCTGTGTCCGGCGACGGCGCGCTGACCGTGGCCTGGAGGGGCAGCGACGGTCACCTGTGGGAGATCCGCCGCTCGGGCTCGTCCTGGGGCAAGGCGGTCGAAAAGGGCATGGGCAAGCTGGGGAGTGCCCCCACGGTGACCGGCCTGCCGAGCGGCGCCGTCGACGTGTTCTGGGCCTCCAGCTCCCGCAACGGCGTGTGGCACATCACGTATACGCCCGGCTCGGGCTGGAGCAAGGCCACCGAGCTGACCGGGGGCCTGTCCGCGGGCCCGGTCGCGGTCAGTGCGCCCGGCAAGGGAGCGGACGTGTTCTGGAAGGGCACCGACGGCAGGCTCTGGTGGTCGGCCAGCTCCGGCAGCCGCTGGCAGAAGGCGGTCTCGCTGCGGATGGGGGTGCTCGGCAGCGCGCCATTCGCCGCTGGCCAGCCCAGCGGCGTGATCGATGTGTTCTGGAAGGGCGCCAGCAATCACCTGTGGCGCGCCCGGTACAGCGGGGGCTCCTGGGCCGGGCCGGCCAGCCTGGGCGGCGCGGTCAGCTAGGGCTCAGCGGCGGGCGCGGGGGAGGGAGGTGTTAGGCGGTGCATGGTGGGCAACTAAGGAGATCATGCACCGCGCACGCGGCGGGACCAGGCTTAGGGAATGCTGAGAGTAGGGCGTGTACCTGGGACATCGGGGGGGTCCCGTACTGTATATCTATCTGGATGACCCGTCGGTCTCCGAAAGAGCTAGGACGCTGATGACTCTTCTTCCGCCCAGGATTACTAACGCCCTGTGGCGAGTTGTTCCCGCACCGTTGCAGGCCAGGTTGCGCAGCACGGTCGTGAAGCGTTTCATCCGTTTTGCTCCAGCTGCGTTGTGCGCCGTGGCCGCGACCCAGATCACGTACATCATCTGCCTCGGGCCGGCCGGCCTGACCGCAGGCGTCGCCGGGTTCGCGGGCTGGTTCGCGGGGGCGGCCGTCAGCTACGTGATCAGCCGCTGGGCGTGGGAACGCAAGGGCCGTCCGCATCTGCTGAAGGAGACCCTGCCGTTCGTGGCCGTCTCCATCGGCGCCGGGATCATCCTGACCCTGGCCAGCAAGTTCGGGAACCACGTGGCCATGGAGATGGGCCTGTCCGGGGCGTCCCGGGTCCTCGTGGCCGACATCTTCTACTTCGCGGCCAACTGCCTGACGTTCGCGCTCCGGTTCGCCATCTTCCACTTCATCCTGTTCGCCGACCGGAAGGCCAAGGTCGACACCCTGGCGGTCGTCGAGGGCCGGGCGCCGGTCACCGACGAGCCGGTCGAGTCCCTCATGACCCACGAGCCCGGCCGCCCGCAGGAGCCCCCGGCCGACCCCGCCCGGTTCGCCAAGGCGATGGGGCCGGCGCGCGTCAACGGCGTGTCCGCCTGGGCCAACGGCTCGGCCGGGCCATCCGCCGCGCGCCACGACGAGACCGGCGGCTCGCCCACCGAGGAGCACGGCACCCGCCGCTGAACAGCACAGACGCAAGCACCCGGGGCCGGTGGAAATCTACCGGCCCCGGGTGCTTTTCGTTGCGGATCAGGAATTTGACCGTGACCGGGCCCAGGGGGTCAGTTGCGCTGGGCGGATCCGGGGTCGAGTGCCGCGTCCGCCGCCACGCCCGGGTTCGCCGGCCCGGCGCCGTTGGCTGACGGCTCCGGGCTCGCTGCCTGCGCGGCGGGCAGGCCCGGCGCCCGGTGCCGCCGTTCCCGCCACCAGGTGCCGCCGACCACGCCCGCGTAGTGCAGGCCGTAGATCGCGTTGTGGCCCTTCTTACTCTCGCCGACCTGGCGCTTGTGGATCGTGGCCGGCACCTCCACGACCCGGAACCCGCGCGCGAGGACCGCGATTAGCAGCTCGGCCGACTGGTACTGAGGCTGTTCCAGCCGCACGACCCCGGTTACCTCGGAGCGCATCGCGCGGAGGCCGAAGGAGGAGTCGGTGATGTGAGTCCCGGTCAGCAGGCTGATCGTGGTGGCGAAGACCCAGGTCCCCAGCCGGCGCACCGGGTCCTTGGTCTCCTGGCTGCCCAGCTTGCGGGAGCCGGTCACGAAGTCAGCCTCCCCGGACACCACCGGGGTCAGCACACGCTCCATCTCGGCGGGGTTGTACTGGCCATCCGCGTCCGTGGTCACGATGTAGCGGGCGCCGCCTTCGCGCGCCAGCCGGTACCCGAGGCGCAGCGCGGCACCCTGGCCGCGGTTGGCCGGCGCGTCCGCCACCAGTGCGCCGTGCTCGCGGCCCTCGGCCACGGTCCCGTCCGCGGAGCCGTCCGAGACCACCACGGCCACGGTGCCGAGCCCGCAGATGGAGGCGGGCAGGGCATCCACGACCGAGCCGATCACGCCCTGCTCGTTGTAGGCGGCAATCACGATGGCAACTGGCGGCATGTGCTCGGCTGGCTCGCCGAACTCGGCGAAGAACGCCTTGGCGGCCGCGTCGTCGATCGCCGCGTCCGCCGCCCAGGTGCCGGTCACAGTGCCGCCTCCCGCAGTGCCGCCTCCATTGGGCCCATCAATTCTCCATTCGCGACGCACATCGGTAAGTTGCCTCCCGGTTGTACCGGGTGCCGCCGTATTCTGCTACCCGGGCAACCTGGGAGTTACCTGAGGACAGGCCGAGCGATTCAGCCAGCCCCGGGGACCTTGCTTGGCCTGCCCGCCATCACTGGTGCAAACCTGTCTGACTCATCCCGGCTTTTATGTGCGGTTATCGCATGGCTGACGACACTGTGGAGCCGCCGGGTGCGGAACGCGACCACGGATACGCCTGGCCAGTGTAGCGGCGTAGTACGGTCCCGCATGCGGATGGCCCGCGACTGGCCGGCACATTGTGCCATGCTGATGACGCCAGGGCAGGTGGGGGATTTACCTATTCAAGTGATCTGGAAACAATGAATTACGGGTCGATGGCTAGCCAGAAGGATTCATGGTGACCGGGCGCCCAGGGCCGGCGAACGGAGCGCCGGCGGACGGAGCGCCGGCGGACGCGATGCCCGGGGACGAGGCTTACCGGATTGTTCGATCCCGGATCGATCTGACCCGGCTCGCCCCGCTGAGCCGCGGCGTGACCGAGCGGGTCATCGTGGCCAGCGCCGACTTCGACTACGCGACCGACCTGGTCTGCGACGAACGGGTACTGGCCGCAGGGGTCGCGGAACTGGCCGCCGGCGTCCCGGTGGTCGCCGATGGCGTGACGGTCGCCGCCGGGATCCCCGGATATCCGGTCATCTGCAAGAGCGAGGAGTCGCTGACCGAGCGGCTGTCGCGGACGGCCGGGATCAGCAAGCCCGCCGCCGCCGTCCGGCTGGCTTTCGGCCAGGCCGGGCCGGGTGCTATCTGGGTGGTCGGCTGTGCCGCCGAGGCCCTGGCGGAGATCATGAGCCGGAACGTGCAGCCCGCCCTGGTCATCGCGCTTCCGGTGGGCCTGGCCGGAGCGGCGGAAGCCAAGGACGCGCTGCGGGCCAGCGGCCTCCCGGCTCTGACCAACGTGTCGGAGAAGGGTGGCGCGGCGGTGGCCGCGGCCGCGTTCTGCGCCCTCGCCGACGCCGCCCGGGCCTCAGCGGGTGCCGCCCCCGGCACAGCGGCCGCGCCGTAGCGGGGCCCGCAGAAGCACAGCGGCCGCGCCGTAGCGGGGCCCGCAGAAGCACAGCGGCCGCGC
>Ga0187851_10001645_pt1 | contig 21155 bp, 20 predicted proteins | sample June2016WEW_6_10_FD_132997 | JGI IMG/M metagenome (GOLD analysis project Ga0187851, IMG submission 132997) | Peatland microbial communities from SPRUCE experiment site at the Marcell Experimental Forest, Minnesota, USA - June2016WEW_6_10 | ecosystem: Environmental > Terrestrial > Soil >...
GTAACTGATGAACTTATGGAGGCATTTTCTGTTGTGGGAACACCTGCAGATTTCGTACCTAAGATCGAAGCACTCGGAAAAATGGGTGTAACTCAGTACGTTGCTGGTTCACCAATCGGTCCTGACAAAGAAAAATCCATAAAACTATTAGGAGAAGTAATAGAAAACTTCTAAAATTATTAATTTCTTTTTTTTATTTTTAGTTTTACAAGATTTTAATAAGAATTTTTTTATTTTTCAATAGTTCAAAATTAAAAATTATCAAATTTAATTATTGTTTTTTTGAAAGACTAATTTATAAATTTTAATTAAAAAGTTTTAAAATTATATTTGTATAACATTATCCAACATTTTATATACTATGATATACAAATTAATAGTATAGGAGCATAAAAAATATGAAAACTAAATTATCAATAAAAACATACAAACATTTTTTCCCACTATTAGATACCAGGAAAACTATAATAGAAAATAAAATTTTAGCAGCCAATTTCTTAAAATCATAAATCTTTTTTTGGCCCATAATTAATTGAAGTGATAAAATTGTCTAAAGTATCGATTGGTTTAAGATTAGATGAAACACAATTAAAAGCTCTCAGAACTTTTGCTAAGCGTAAAGGTGGAAGCCCAATAAGTCACCATATCAGAATAGCTATAGCAGAATATCTTGAGAAATACGATAAATAAAATTTTTTTTAATAAATAACAAATTTATTTAAAGATGTAAAAAATGATTGAAACCAGAGAATATGAAGCTAACTTTTACAATGAAATGGTAAAAAAAAGTATTAAAGATCTTAAAATACATTTGAATGAATATCAATTTGGTAACCGGTCACATTGGCCTGAAGTCATCAGAAAAGAACACATACTAACTATAAAGGCCCAACTATGGGAATTAGATGTGTCTAAGAAAGAATTAGAAAAAATTTAAATTAATATCAAAACATTTAGAGAAACATTAAATTTTAGATTATTTGAAAATACAACTCTTTTTATCTTCAGCATTTATTTCGATATCTGGCAAATCTTGGTAAATATTTAGCACATTCTCTTTTTAATATATCTTTTCAACAGATTTTATTCAGTTTTAGTTACATTAATGCAAGTTCAAATATTAATAACAACATTTAATTCCCTAACGTATATTTCACCTTAAAATATGTCTGATATCTTATAGTAATATTTCACATCTTGAATCAAATGGGCAGAAAAGTTGACCCATCCAAAGATTTTCTATAGGGAGTAATCCAAAAATTAAGCCGGTTAATTGGTTATTTTTAGTATTCTGATACTTAATAATCCATATAATCTAAAAAAAAGAATAAAACAAAGGAAAAATTTAGAATTTATTATCCAAATTTTTTATAATTCCCTGACTCTCCTAAGTGTTTTGACTTTCAACAATGTTTCCACCATGAAGTAATTGTACAGTTAAAGTCCCATTACCAGTGTTAGTTAACGTAACTGTAACATACCCAGGATTATAGCCTAAATTATATACTGCATTAACTAAAAATATTTTGATAATTTTTTAATTAATTTTTCCTTAAATTTCATTTTATTCAGTACCACTATTAACGTAAGTATAGATGAACGCTGCGACCAATGCTCCTGCAATGGGTCCAATTACGTAAATTGGGAAATAAATCCAGAGATTAGCACCACCTAAAAGAGTATTCCCTAAATATGGCCCAAATGTCCTAGCAGGGTTAATAGAACCACCTGTAATATTTGATATTAATGTTAAGGATGCAGTTACAGATAAACCAATTATTAAACCAGCAAAACCTGGTGTAGCTCTCTTATCAACCGCAACAGCCATTACAGCTAACATTAAAAGGAATGTACCCACAGCCTCCACTATTATAGCTTGAGCATAACCAACACCATAAAATGGTGCTGTAGCTCCTAATTTAAGTGCAACTGCCCGTGATCCTATACATAACGCGAATAATAAACTAGCAATAGTTGCACCTACTAATTGAGCTAATATATAAGGCACCACATCCTTACTAGGAAACTTACGAACAGCCCATAAAGCCACCGTAATTGCAGGATTAAAATGAGCCCCAGAAACCCGGGCAAAAGCATAAATACCTACAGCAATAGCCAGCCCAAAAACAATGTTAATACCCAGCCAATCAGCCATACTAATCCCAATACTAAAAGGATTAGGCGTAGCAGCACCGAAGACTATCATACGTGTAATAACTACTGCACCGGCTCCGAAAAAAACAAGAAGAAATGTTCCTAACGATTCAGCAACAAATTTTTTACCAATAGAAACCATCAACATCCCCCTTCACTTATATTAAAAAAGAAATTTATATATTAATTTATAATTAATAGTTAATATTTATTTCTAAAAATTAATAAATTATATATTACACCTAAACTTTAAATTCTAATTTAAAATGAATAAAAAAAAAAATGATGTACACATTAAAAAAAAGCATTTAATATACAAATAAACTTCTATAGAATTTAAAAAAAAAATTAAAAAAGAAGACTAGATTCAGTCTCTTTGTAAAAATAGCATTATACCTAATAATAATAGCCAGATTCCGATTAATATTCCCAATATGAATGGATTTTTAACTAGATAACCTAATAATAGGTATATAATACCGATTATAAGAGTTATAATTCCATTCCAACGGTATTCTCCTTTTTTGGTGAATATGCTCACAAGACCTACAATTATTAAGAATAGACCAGCTAAGGAAATTAACAATCCGGCTACGAAGCTGAAAAGAGCAGGGTTTATTATGAATCCCAAACCTAATATCAGGGCTATTATTCCTAATATCATCTCTAAAAGTCCCAAACCAAAGCTTTCTTTCAAATCACCGTTACCGACAACTATAAGTCCAATTCCTAACAAGGCCAATGCAAAACCGGCTAAAATACTTACAGCTATTAATCCCAACAGTGGTAGTGCCAAAACAATTATACCTAAAATTATCAACAATATGGCTGTTGTGTTTTTATTCATGCATCCTTACCCCCTAAAAAAATTTTTTTTTATCAAACTAATTATTTGTTCTACATCATTAAAAAAATTTCCTAATTACTCACATTTCACAAAGCTGTGAAAGAATAAATTTTCTGATAAAGTAAAACATGATGGACTGCTCTGACTATATTTCCAAATATTTCAGACTCTCATTATTAATAATCCTAAGAAAAAAAATTATAAAAAAAAGTTTTTTAAACTTTTTGTACCGGTTTCTCTTTATTACTACTACCCAAACCCAATCCATGAGTTATAGAGAATGCAACCAAAGCCGCTATAAAAACAGGGAGGATGTCGCTCGCTGGCAGTCCTATGATCACGATACCTATCGCTGCTAATGCAAGTGGAATAGGTACAATAGCTGCCGGAACAGCGACAATCATACAACCCAACGCTAAACCCAGAGGTATCTGAGGAAAAATTAGATGAATTGCAGACCCCAAACTTGAACCAACAAAAAGAAGTGGGAAAATAGGACCTCCGATGAAACCAAAGTTCAATGCCCCACTCAAAGCCACTAATTTAGCTAAAGCGAATACTATGAGAAGTAAGACTCCGATTTCCGCGGCTTGTTGGGTAATTATAGGCATTTGAGTAGTACCCAAACCAATCGTGGTGGGCAGAATAAACGCCAGTAAACCTAACAGAAAACCGCCCAAAACGCCACGTAAAATCGGTGTATTGTTAAGTGGTTTCACAATATTACTGAAAGCTTTAGTCATGATTACAAAAAGCAGAGCAAAAGGAACGGCGAGTATACCCAACCCTATACTAGCAACCAAATCATAAATACTTAGATGATAAGCGGGCGGTGACAAAATACCAAGAAGTGATGATACATTCATCCCATTAAGAACATAAAAAAGACCAAAACCAACTGTAGCAGCTAATCCCGCGATTAATAAAGTTCCATAGTAATTAACAGATTGCTTATGGTCAGATTCAAGAAGCATGAGCAATACTACTACTGGTGATGAAAACAGACCAGCATAAGCTCCCGCAATACCACTTTGGACGTTGATTTTTGTTTTATCAGAGTTCATTCCACGCAATTTGGAGACCCAACTTCCCAACCCGGCTGACAGCATACCCGTCGGTACTTCAGGACCAAGACAAAAACCAGTGATTAGTGATATAAGTGATATCAAAAGTGATGATGGCACAGGCTCAGGATCTAAATAGCCATCTTTTACTGCTTTAAATACATCCATTTGCTGGGCTGTAGTGTGTCGATGTATTAAACCCACTAGAAACCCGGCAGCTGTCATTACAATTATTATCCACCATGGTCCGGTGAAGGGTGTCCAATCAGTTAATTTGGGTAAGATTAAGCTTTGGCCAAGAGTCATTAAAAAGATGAAAATAAATGCCCCAATAGCACTAAGCAATCCTAAAGACAATCCCCAACCCATACGCTTCCAATAATCTCTTGATCTTAGGTTTAAATCCGTTGACATAAATAATAAATCCTCCCCAGATTTTATTTGATTTAAATTAGAAATGAACAGTATATGACCATAGATTCTGTTAAACATGGCTTTTAATCCTAATATAAATTAATATTTTGTTTTAAGTAACATAAAATTATTACCATTTGAATATCACCTTCTGTAAGTTTAACCTCAAAATAAGCAGTTTAAAAAAAAATATATACAAAGGAAGATAAAGTAGTATTAATAAACATGTGGAGGTTTCACTAATATGCCAGGCATAGGACCAATGGGAAGAGGCGGAGCTAGAAGAAGAACCAGAAGACGGATGACTGCAAGAGAACAGGCGGGTAATGAAGCACAACCATCTGAAGAAGTTGAAACATCCGGCGACTCAGACCCATTAGAAAAATTAGCCAAACTCCTGAAAGATAAAGGAGTTATATCTGAAGAAGAATATAATCTGATATTCGACTAAAAATATATTTTTTTTACATATTAATTACAAAAAAATTTAAATAATATTTTTTTTTTATATATAAAAAAAAAGTATGAATCATTTAAATCAACTGTAACATATATTTTTATAAGAATTTATTTTTGATAAAAAAAAATAATAATTCAAATTACTTATTCAGTTAAAAATTTATTTATAAACATTTCCAGATAACCGTAAATTGGCAATAAAGGCTTTTAATCCCATAAAATTAAATTACATAAATATTTAAACAACTTTTGATAAATATTAAATGGGTTCTTAATATGGTAGCTATTTCACAAAACTTATTATACATAATAATAGCAGTTATAGTAATTATTGGACTAATAATTGTATTTATGCTACGTAGAACACGTGGTGGAAACGAAATGATATCTAATCCTAAATATTTAGCTAAAGAAACTGAACAGAAGAAGATAAATATTGTTGAAAGAGATCTTGAATCTCAATATATAAGTGATGTAGTTTTGTCCAATGGACAACAGAAAAAATTGGATAATATCCGGGAAAACACTTCTGATCTAACGCATAAAATAGGATACTTCAACAATAAAGTAAATGAGAAGTTAGATAGCCTTGAAGAAGATAAAGAATACGTAAAAATCCAAAAATTACTCACTAACTTAGATAAAACAAGTCAGAAACTTGGAAAGAAAATAAGTAAAAAGAAAGGTGATAAATAAACTCTATTACTCTATTGAAGTTATTAATAATTTAAATTTATATTTAAACTAATGTTGGGGAGTTGGTGAATAAATGTCTGAAATGAGTGAAAAAGCAAGTTCTGCATTTTCTAGTGCAAGTAAAAAAATAAATATCGATAGTACTATGGATAATCTAAGTGGAAAAGTAGCAGGAGTAAGCGAGAAATTAAAAGGCACAGTAAAGGGAGTTCCAGAAAGAACGGATGAATTTTCTGATAATATAGAATTATTTTTTGAAGAAAATCAAAAAAGAATAATTAAAGAATGGGAACTTGCAACCAAAGACGATGTTATAGACATTGAAAAGAGATACACTAATGTATTAAAGGATATGGGTGAATTAGAAAGTAATTTAAATGAATTCGAAGAATCCACGAATAAAAAACTCGAAACAATCGAGGAAAGACTAGAGAAATTAGAAACCCCGAAAATATAAAAATACAACACAATAATAAATATAAATTCATAAAAATTTATTTTCTTGTTAATGTTCCATCTTTCAAATAAAATGTATTATCACAATATTCACTTAAATCAGAATTATTAGAAGCAATTAAAACACCACATTTACCTCCAACATCTCTAATTAAATTTAATAATTCTTCTGCATCCTCAGAATTCAATTCACCTGTAGGTTCATCAGCTAACAAAAGAGAAGGATTATTAATCAACGCCCTTGAAAAAGCAACTCGCTGCTGATCCATAATAGAAATTTCATTTGGAAATTTACTTACATCCTCCAAACCAACTATTTTAAGTAACTTTACAGCTTTTAATTTATCATCTCCAACCAGGGGAACCATTACATTTTCCAATATATTTAAATATGGAAACAAATTATCCCGCTGATATATTACTCCAATCTCATCACGTCTTATTCTACTTTTTTCTGAATCCGACAATTTATTAGTATTTATATTTTTAATTAATACTTCTCCGTTAGTAGGAGTATCAATTAAACTTGCAATATTCAGTAAAGTACTCTTACCCGTACCTGAAGAACCTAAAATAAGATTTAAAGATTTACTTTCTATAATAAGATTAATATTTTTTAAAGAATCAATTCTAGTCTTACTCACTCCAAATGTTTTAAATATATTATGAAATTCTAAAACATTGTCAGTCATAATCTCAGAGCCTCCACAGCATCCTCTTTAACATAATAATATATAGAAATTGTGGCGATCAATGCACTGAGAATAGTTGTAATAAATATAGCTGTAAAAGGCAGCCATATTGGCATAACAATAGAAAAAAGCTGAATTTTAATAAAACTGGATAAAACAGTTATTCCCAGGACTGCAAGTACAGCACCAATTACAGCACCAATAAATCCTAATAAACCCGCTTCAAAAAATAAACTTAACATTATCTGAAGTTCAGTAAAACCTAAAGCTTTAAATAATCCTATTTCTCTATTTCTTTCAAGCAAATTAAGATTCATAGCATAATTGATTCCGAAAATACCAACTAAAAATCCAATACTGGCTAATACATCTAATAATGATATTATATTCCTCAAAATTCCTTTAATACCAGTTAATAACTGTGAATTAGATATTGTAGTACCTAATATAGAATTTATATGCTCATTAAGAGTATTAATTATATTATTAACAACCATACTTTTATTATTCGTCTGAGTAGAAATATTCCCACTCAAACCTTGATTTTGACCAAGAACCGTACTAATCCCAATCCCCGAGCTAACCAGTATTAAAAACACAATAACTCCAAATGCTATTCTTAAAATAGTTAAAGTGTTTCTCAACCAGTTTCTGCGTAAATTTTTATAAGATAAATTATAGATGCCCATATCACTAAAAAAATTGTAAAAAACCTTTAATTTGCAGGTTTATCAGATTCATCAGTCACACTTGTTTCTTTTACAGACTTATCCGGTGGGTTTAAAGTTTTTCGAGTTTCAAGGTTATTTGAATATATTAAACCAGTTGATCTTCCACCAAACATATAAAAATAGGAGTAGAAGATTATAATAGCAATTATTAATCCTATGTAAGGAATAACATTCAAAATACCTGCTATAATTCCAAATATAGTCCATATGATAATCATAATTATGAACCATAGAATGTATTTACCCCATCCAATTTCTGAGATTCTCTCAAATATTTCACGGAATTTAAAGGCAGCTCCAAGTTCATCATAGAAAGCCATATTCGCTAATGCGATAATATCAAATAATCCGAATAATATAGCTAAAATTAAACCAATTACAACTGTAATATTCACAAGACCACTAAAAGTAGCTAGAGATCCGAATACTCCCAATCCAAGAACAATGAACGGAATTATAAGATATACTATACTAACAACCAGCACTTTAAGACCATCAACAAATAAATTACCCAAATCATTAAATTCAGGCAGATCATCAACTCCAGATATAGTTGACTTAATTATCCTCAAAACATAACCTAAACCAATAAAATCAACTATAGGAATAATTAATATTACACCTAAAATTATAATCTTCTTCCAATCAGAAGAAGGATACCTAATTGCATCTAAAATAATCTCTCCAACATCCATTTCTCAAACTTCCCCATAATATTCACAATTAATATTTATAGTCTTTATTTCATAAAAAATTATACTTTAAAAAAAAAAAATTTAAAAAAGTTCTATTTTTTTATTCATTAAAAAAAAAAAGATTGAAAGGGAATATTTTTCAATTCTTAATAAAAAACTCATATTTTATTAAATAATCTAAAAAAACCTGTAAACAATGCAGTTGAGATAAAGTCCAATTAGCATAATAAATTTAAAATAGTATTAGACTTTAATCAAAAGAAAATCTGTTTATTTAAAATTAAGAGAAAAAAAATCAAAGAGTGTTAAAAATTAGCAATTCTAGAGCTCCTCCTCGGAGGGGAAGTTAGTATATTATACTTGTTTTTATGGAATTAAAAAGTAAAGATAAAAAAAAATGAGTAAAGAATAACAAAAATTTATGATAAGGTTTATAGATGAACCTGAAAATTGCTCATTTATAAGTTTTGAAGTAATCCTTTAACTTTAGCATCCAAATTATCCGCTTGATGCAAAGCCACCGCTTCCGGAGTTTTCGGATCCACCGATGAACCCCAACCATTCTTAACTTCACCATGATGACTCAATATAAGATGTAACAATTGAATTGAAAGACCAACAGGCATTTCCATTTCATTCATTCTCTCCTTAACCATATCACAGGATATAAAGATATGATCAAGTAATCTACCTTCATCAGAAAATTCTATTTTCACTAAATCATACTCATAAGCTTTCAATTTACCCACATCATGCAACAATGCACCCGCATATAAAAGATCCTTATCAAGCTCAGGAAATATTTCACAAGCTGTCTTACAAAGCTTTAAAACTTCTACACTATGCTCCAATAATCCACCCATATAATTATGATGATAAAACTTCGCAGATGGAGAATTAAAAAACATATCCGTGAATATTTTATCACTGAAAAAAGCTTTCAATAAATTTTTAAGATAAATATTTTCCATACCCGTTATAGTATCATCTATTTCAGCTATCATTTCAGCTTTATCTCTATCTGAAATTATAACAAAATCATCTAACTCATATTCATCTTCAGATAATTCTTTAAAGTTATCAATAACGATATTAAATCTTCCAGAACCAGAGGGAAATTCATTTACTTTCCCTAAAATTCTACAAATATTTCCAATGCATAAAGCCTCAAATTTTCCCTCAGCATCTTCTTTTGGAAATATCCTCCCCGCGATTCGACCAGTTTTATCCGTAAGAGTCACATCTATATAATTACGTCCAGTCTTAGCCTTCTTAAACACTTTATCCGCAATCACAAACTGGGATCTAATTGGTCTTCTAGAATTTAAATTTTCAATAAAGTCTTCATCAGATTTTTTAAACATAAAAAAAAATTCTCCTCATTTTTTACTTAATTCAGGATAAACAACCTTAACTCCATCATCATTTAAAACATTAAACTTCTCTTTATTCTCCGTATGTACAGGATAAACTTTTTCTGGTGATATCTCTCTAATCATATTTAATAATTCCACTCCATTAGCATGACCAGAGCCATGCATACCCTCAGTTATCAATGGTAAATTAAAGTGATCAATCCAATTTCTAACTTTATGGAAGTCAAATTCCATTTCCTCGTTAAATGGTTCAGTTTTAGAATATAAATAAATTCCATTTTCAGGTTTTATATCTATAAGTTCTTTTAACTCGAAGAAATCACAACCAAAAATATAATCTTTTGGATCTTCACGTAAATCCCGATAAGTAATAGAGTTATCCCAATTAAGAAATTTTCTTTCCCAATTCTTATAATCCTGCTCGGTATGATAACTGTGAAGTTTAGAAGAAGGCAGCCAATTACCCTCCAGACAAGCTAAACACTCATCACCCATCATACCCCAATCTTTACGAGGAATATAAACCGCAACTTCATCAACACGAGGATAACCAACCCCATCAAAAAGATTTAACATGTAAGCTTGTTTTAAACTAACAGCCATTACTCTATCTGTATTCTTAGCTACATTATAAAATGTTAAAAACCGATCCAAATCCCTAACTGGAAAACTTACAATAGCCAAACCCTTGATATTTGAAACTAATTTGGTAGCTGTCCTCTCAATAGACTCCTCTCCCACATTATTAACTTTATTTATCCTAGTTCCTTCAGATATGACAGTGGTAGGATTGAATTTTTTCGCTTCCTTCACAAATTTTTCAGTAAATTCTCGTCTACGACCATGAAACCGTAAATCCCCAGTATAAACTATAGCTTCATCACCTGTATCAACAAGAAAGGCAGTTGCACCGGGAAGTGAATGATCAACTGGAACACTTTTAACTTTACTTTCACCTACATTAAATTCTTTATAAGGTTCTATAACCCGAATATCACGCTCTACAATGCATTCTGCACCTTTAGATCTTCTATTTTCCGGACCTTTTTTAACATTCTTTTTAGGAGTTAAATTAAAAGATTTTTTTAAATTAAGCATTTCACCAAAAGAAGTGCTACCCGTATCCTCTAAAGTCTTAAGAATCAAATAAGACTCCGAAGTTATATATATAGGTATATCTTCCCTTAAATGATGAATATACGCGGAATGATCCATATGAGCATGACTAATTAAAACCCCATCAACCGAAGGTTCACTATCACTAGTAAGTCCACAGTGATTTAAATAATCTTCCCGGTAAATCCCTTTAACTTTGGGTAAGAGACCGAATTCTGTAAAATCTAGTATACCATTAGCTTTTCGAGGTTGTAAAAACTCTGAAAAATATTTATTAGCAATTGAAAAACTCATGCCAAAATCTAAAAATAATGAACTATTATTATCCTTCACTAATATTTTATTCCCACCAATTTCATCAACCCCACCATAAAAATTGATATCAGTCATTAAAATAATCCTCCACTGAAATTAAATAATTAATCAATTTAATATAATATTTAGTCATTTATTGCCTCATTTAATGAACTTAATATATTATCACTTAAAATAAAATTTATCGATTATATATTTCTAATTCTTTTGAATAATTAAATTTGATAAAATATATTCTTTAGAAAAAATATATAGTAATTAAACTAAAATAATTTAGAATTAATATAAAATCCTCTAAAAAAAATAGGTTTTTTTTAGGGAAGGATAAAAAAAAATGACTGACAAAGATAAACTATCACAGATAGAAGAAAGAGCTGATATTATAATTAAAGATCATAACAATGTTTATCTTGAAAAAAGATTATATACCACCTTAAAAATGGAATTCCCCAGTTTAACAAGGAAAGATTTTCAAGAAGTTTTAAGTCAATTATCACAAGGAGATTATGTTTTTGAACATGGACTTATAAGACGTATACCCGTTAAAGAATCTGAAAAATTACTTAAACAGAATGTAGATAAAAAACCTGGAAAAGGTGATTCAGAGATTCAAAGACTACCAGATAAAAGAGGAATATAAAAAAAAGAATAATCAGATGAAAACGACTTAAACATCAATCTCATACAACCCTATTTTTTTTAATCAAAATAAATTTATACTAAAAAAATATTTCTAACTGCTTTTTATTTACACTTCACAGCTACTAAACACTCTTATAATAATATAAAAACTACACAGCATACCCATATACTTCCCTAAGGCATAAATAACTTTTCACTTCAACTGTATAGTTCTCATTTTTACTGCATATTTTTTTGTCTAATTATGTTAATAATTTATTAGTTCCTAAAAAATGTAATTATTTACACTTGAAGTGTACGTCTCATCAAATAAATAAAGTAAAGTTATTATAAGAAAAATTTAGATAAAAAATGGTAAAAAATATCAAACCAACACAATAAAATGAGATATACTTAAAATTCACAACTATTAGTAGCTAAAATAGAAAAATTTAACCTTATATTAATCTTACAATTAATTAATTGTAATATTAAACATTTCTTAGAAATACAAGTGGGAGATGATTATAATCGTTAGTCACAAGGTCAAACTAGAAAAACAATTAGATCATTTAAGAGAAAATTTACTGGATTTAACAATGAGAAATCCACTACTAAACTTTAGACCCGGAGCCAAATCTATACAAGTAATAAACGAAATAGCCCCAGAAATCTATGATCTACTTCTATTACAAGAAAAAAAGTTACAATTCCTACCAACAAAACAAGAAGAAGAACCAGATAAAGAATCATCCTCTGAAGAAGATCCTAATTTAACAGAAGAAGAAGCAGAAATATTATTATCCACACCAGAAGAAACCGAGGACAAACGTCAACATAATCTCTTTCTAAAAACTAACTTCAATCCAATGGAACTTCAAAAACGTTTAAGATACATAAATCAGCAAGCAAAGAGTGTTTTTGAAGAACAAGGATATAATATCCTATATTTAGCTATCGGATTTCTTGAATGGATAGAATACGCAGACTCTCAGAAAATACGTAAAGCACCATTAATCCTAATACCAATAAAATTAACGAGAAAAAAATTAGGAGACTCCTTTAAATTAAATTGGACTGGTGAAGACATCCTAACAAACATATCACTCCAAAGTAAATTAGAAGAACAAGGAATAAATCTACCAGACTTCGAAATGCCCGAAGAGAAAGAAGGAGTCGACAAATATTTACAAGCAGTAAAAAAATCTGTATCTAAAATAAAGAATTTCAATGTTTTAAACGAAACATATCTCTCCTTTTTCAGTTTCACCAAATTTGTAATGTTCCAAGATTTAAACCCCAAAAGTTGGCCTGAAACATATTCATTTAATAAAAATCCAATTATAAAAGATCTATTTGACAAAGGTGATGAACCATACGATACCGGGTTCTTAGAAGAAGACGTAGATAAAAAACTAAAATCTAAAGATGTCTATAATGTTTTAGATGCTGATTCAAGTCAAATCGCCGTAATAGAAGATGGTAAATCCGGCCGAAATTTGGTGGTAGAAGGTCCACCGGGAACTGGTAAATCACAAACCATTGTTAACTTAATTGCTGAAATTATGGCCTCAGGGAAAACAGTTTTATTCGTTAGTGAAAAAATGGCTGCACTAGAAGTAGTTAAAAGCCGACTAGACAACATTGGTTTAGGAGAATTTTGTCTAGAATTACACAGTCATAAATCAAACAAACTAGAAGTACTAAATCAATTACAAAAAACATTATATGAACCCGTAAAACCTCCCATTTCACTGAAACATAAATTTGATAAACTAGACACTATTAAATCTGATCTAAATAAATATGCTGAAATAATCCATGGAAGCATTGGTAATCTAGAGTTATCACCATTCGAACTATTCGGAATCAAAGAAGAAGCATTAATACACTTCCATAAAAAAGGAATAGAAATGCCCTATGTGGAAATGGGGGATATTCGATCCTACACTAATGATGAATGGCGTGAATCAATCACCAAATTAAGTGATATTAGTGAACTCCTAAAAACACTAAAACCAATATCCCAACATCCCTGGAGATTATCAAGACCCGACATTATACTACCAGCCGACGAGAACAGGATAAACAATCTCCTAAATCAATCAATAAATATTTTAAACAACATTAATAATGAAATAACTTTATTAACGAATGTTTCCGGTGTTAAAACCCCTAAAAATATGGGTGAATTAGATGAATCACTTGAAAACTCACAGTTAATAGCTAACTCAATTCTAATAGAAGAAGAAATTGTCATTAATCCACAATGGGATGACCCTAACTCTACAGCAAACAATTTAATAAAACAATTAAGAGAATTAAAATTAATAATAAAGGATTATAATCCATCCACATTAGATAAAAACCTCAGATCCATTCAAATTAAATTTAAAAAACTTTCAAATAAAAGATTAAAATTTTTAAGTGGAGACTACAAAAAAACCAAATTAGAAATAGAATCATTTTATTTTAAAGAAGCACCCCATAGTGACGAAGATATCCTCACAGACTTAAATGAATTAATTAAATGTAAAAAACTCAGAGATAATATAAGATCATCAAAAGAAGAAGCATTAAGTTGCTTTGGTTCACAATGGAAAGGAGAAGAATCCGATCCAGAAAATCTTCATGAATTCACACGGAGAATCTTAAAATTTAGAAAACTATTATCCGAAGGTAAAATAACTCAAAAATCCATTGAAGTATTGAATTCCGGACAAAATAAAGAGCAAATCCAACAAAATATAAATAACATAGATAATTACTATCAAAACCTAATTAATAACATTGAAGGATTTATAAAATATTTAAAAATGGATTTCACATCCATTTTCCATATTAATTTTACATCCATACCATTTGAAAACTTAAAATCGGAAATAGAATTATTACAAACAGAATTACCTAAATTATTAATATGGTCTCAATACTCCGCACGTAAAAGAGAATTACCGACAATAACTAAACCTTTAATAAAATTATTCGAAAATGATAAAATAGATTCAGATGATATAATACCATGCTTCAAGGGTAACTTCGCAGATAACCTATTAAAATCAATTTTCATGGAAAACACGGTATTATCAGGTTTCGTGGGAGATCTTCACGAGAATAAAATAGATAAATTCATTAAATTAGACCAAGAATTACTAATCCTTAATAGAAAGAGAATCACTCAACAAATTTCACAAAAAAGACCAATTATAGGCGGAGAAACCACTAAAAGATCAGAATTAGGGATACTTCTAAGCGAATTCAACCGTAAAAGAAGACATATGCCTATAAGAAAACTTTTATCTGCCGCTGGTGGTTTAATTCAGGAAATTAAACCATGTTTTATGATGAGTCCATTATCAATTGCTCAATTCATAGAACCGGAAAATGTAGATAACCTACTATTTGATGTTATTATTTTTGATGAAGCCAGTCAAGTTAAACCAGAAGATGCCCTCGGAGCATTCCTAAGAGGAAAACATTTAGTGGTAATGGGTGACACTAAACAATTACCACCTACATCATTCTTTGAAAACATGGTGGAAGCAGATGATGATGAAGATTACGAATTAAGCTCCTTAAAAGACATGGAAAGTATTCTACACTTATGTAAAAAAAGTGGCTTCCCCACTAAAATGCTGAGATGGCATTACCGAAGTAGACATGAATCATTAATAGCAGTATCCAATCATCTATTCTACAGTAACCAACTCCTCATATATCCATCACCCAGTAATGATTCAGATAAACTAGGATTAAAATTTAAACACTTACCAGAAGCTATTTACGATAGTGGTAAAAGCTCAGGAAATATTATAGAAGCCAAAGAGGTAGTAAAAGCTATAATTGAGCATTACCAAACCTATGGTAATACTAAAAGTCTCGGTGTAGGAACCTTCAATCTAAATCAAAGACGATTAATAGATGATTTCCTTGAAATCGAACGTAAAAAAAATCCAGAGATAGAAGAACACTTCACTGAAAAAAAATTTGAGAAATTCTTCATAAAAAACTTAGAAACCATCCAAGGAGATGAAAGGGACGTTATCTTTGTTAGTGTAGGTTTTGGATTTGATAAAAACCATAAAATAAGTCATAACTTTGGACCAGTAAACCGTGAAGGTGGTGAAAGACGGTTAAATGTACTCTTCACCCGAGCACGGGAAAAATGTGTAATATTCTCAAACTTCAAACACTCCGATCTCAAACTAGCATCCAATGCTCCATTCGGATTAAGAGCATTAAAAACATTCCTAGAATACGCTGAAAACCGTCAATTAATAGAATATGAATCACCCAAAGAAAATACTGAATCATCCTTCGAAGAAACAGTCTATGAATTCCTAAAGAATACTAAATACGAAGTTCATAAACAAGTGGGATGCGCGGGATTCCGAATAGATCTAGCCATCGTAGACCCAAACTCCCAAGGAGAATACTTACTAGGAATAGAATGCGACGGAGCCACATATCACAGTTCACCAGTCGCCCGTGATAGAGATAGACTACGTCAACAAGTATTAGAAGGATTAGGTTGGAAAATACATAGAATCTGGTCAACAGACTGGTACCGAAACCGAGAAGAAACTACAAACAGACTATTAAAAGCCATAGAAGACGCTGAAAAAAGAGAGAATATCACAGAAATCAACATCCAAGAAGAAGAAACAATATACGATGAAACAGAATTAGAAGAAGAAAATCCACTAAATGAAACAGAATTAGAAGAAGAAACAATATACGATGAAACAGAATTAGAAGAAGAAAATCCACTAAATGAAACATCACAGGAGATAATTCAACCAACAGTTGACAATGAAATCAATAAACCAGAATTAAGTATAGAAGATCCCGTTTCAGATTATGAAATTTGTAATACAATTACAATAGATAAAAGCTGCCCCTTAACTGAAAAATCATCACTTGAATTATCAGAAGCTATCATTCAAATAGTAAACATTGAAGGTCCCATTAACATTAATGAAGTTATAAAACGAATGCGATCATGTTGGGGACTGAAAAAAGCAGGTAAAAGAATAAAAGAAGCCATCAAATCAGCAACTGAGATCGCAGGACAAAATGATCAAATCATTATTAAAGATAATTTCCTTTACCCAATTAATGGTAAAATATATGTCCGTAGACGAACTGGAGATCCACCCGCCAATATTGATTTAATAAGTCCCGAAGAAATAGAAGAAGCAGTTAAAATAGTTTTAGAAACACAGCACGCTACACCCATGAAAGATTTATATACACAAGTAGCACGATTATTTGGCTTCAAATCCACTAGTAAAAAAACATCTAATAAAATTAAAACATCCATACAAAAACTCTTAGATGAAGAAAAATTAGTAGAATCAGCAAACGGAATGATAAATATTATCATAAAATAAAATTTTCAAATATCTTAAAAAAAATCTTAGAAGATGAGTCCATCCATTCCTGTGAGGATGTCTGATGCGATTATCACGGATCTCCCTACTAAGACATCTCATTGGTGAAAGTATGTCAATGAACATTTTCATATGCCCGGTAACGCCAACAATAAAGCGGTGAGGCAAATATAAGATTATCGGATTGACTACTTTCGGCAGAAGCCATTCCATATCATCATCCTGAAAAAATTTACCAGCAGTTCCCATACAAGTTATATCTCCCTGACATGGACCCTGAAATGGATCTATTTTAAGTTCATTACTATAATATGTTACAATTTCAGTTCCTTTCTCTCTCATACCCTCTAAAAAAGGATTAAGAATGAGTGCTGTGTTTCCAATTATCTTTACATGGACGTGAATTAATTGTAACTACTTTCATAAAAATTTCACCCCAATAAATCTTATTAATTTTTAATGTTTCCTAATTTACAAAAAAATATATTCTCACATAATTATAAGAATCCGTTATTATTATATAAATAAAAAAAATTAAATCATCTTAATAATAAAAAAAATATTAGTTCTTAAGAGTCTGATATTTGTAGCTGTCTAATAATTATTGAATTCCTGAATTGTTTAAATTTAAAACGAATAAAAAATAGTACTAAATTAGAGAATTAGTTCTTGTATTATATTCTAAATGTTTATATTTTATATTTTGAGTATTCTCCTTAAATTAATTAAATTATCATCATTTTTAATTATTCTAGGTGGTATGCTTCTTTGAATTGAACCGGTAATCCCCAACTGTTCCTCAATCACTGGTGAAACCGCATGATAAGATCTACCCCTCTTATCGAATTTTCTACTGCTTATTGGCACCGCTTTATCTAATAAACAGCTTTTATTTTTATCACCCACTACAATTACCAGATCCTGATAACTGTAACTTCTTTTAATATGAGCATTATTTTGATATAGAAAAGAAGTAACCTCTTTTTCACTTTTATTTAACTGGTTAAAGTCAATAATCCTATTTATTGTGAAATAACCTATAATATATAATGCTTCATCAAATTTACTATTCTTAAAAGGTTTCAAACCCGCATAAAAAACTAGTAGATCATCCTTATCTAACTTTAATAAATATTTTCTTTTACTTTTCACATCTCCATAAGTAAAAAATTCAAATTCAGGATCATAATGCATTGGATTATTACTTATTCTTTGAGGAAGATAATATGCAAAAGAACGTCCACTACGCCCTATAGTATTCTTATAAGTTCTTGATTCAGTAGAATTAGGATCAATTTCAGGTATAGGTATATATTCAAAGGAACCATCCTCAAAAATGGGAGCTAAAGCTCTACCACACCCCTTATCAATACCAACCCGTAAAAACATAGCATTACTCATAAATAATCACTACAAAATAATTTATAATTCATTTTCAAAGATTCACCGACCATAAATTTTCATTTCTATAATAAAAAAACCTAAATTTTATATTAAATACATTAAAATAAAAGTTCAAGGGTAACAAAGAAAGTATTAAGACCTGATAAGATATATCTACAGCATCCCGATGGATATTGGTTTAAATTAAAAAATATACGATAATAGTAATATAAAAAAGGAAAATACAAAAAAATTTTGAATTTTATTTAGTTATATTAACATAATACCCAAGAACAAACATGGGTTCAAATCCAGAAGAATACTTAATCTGGAAAGTAACCATAGTTTCACCAGGTTTAAGAGCTTTATAAGTGAATATTTCACTATCACCACTACCAACACGAATCGGTTGAGTAGGCTGATAACGCTGACTAACTAACTTCAAATATGAAGGATTATAATTAGTAACCCACTTAGAACCAGTGCTAGGGTTAGCTGACAATACAATACTGAATTCATGACCAACCTTAACATTCTTCACAATATTATTAGGTGCTATAGGTGTTGCAGCACAAACACTCCCCATTAATAAACTCAAAGCTAAGAATGCTGTTAAACCACAAACCAATGACTTAAATAACTTCATAAAAAAAAGTCACCTTCCCATCTAAAATTCTTTCTAATATTATATTTATCTATTAATATATTATATTCTTTATTATTTTCAACTAAATTACACTCAACGAAAAAAATATTAGATATCCATTACTAAAAATTTAAAATTTTTCAATTAGCTAGTAAATCCAATTTCTGTTTTCTTTTTCCTTCACAATCTTTACATAACTCATCAAGATTATTTTTTGTCTTATTAAATTTAGATATAGGTAAAACCATTCCACATCCCATACATTTCCTAAGAGATTTTAAATCCAATTTAGATATATGAACAACGGGATTACTATCAGAATTTTTCATATCATTATGCTGGTTTTCTAATTCACTACTCTTCGTTTTAAAGATAGAATCAACCATAAGATTAATAGACTCTTTTTTAGTATTATTTATAAAATCTAAATCCACTTCCTCTGAGGTAATGTCTATAAACTCATCGTTTCTATTTATAAATTTAGAAGTTTCATTATCTAACAAGTCTCTCATAATTATCAGATCAGAAAATCTTTCCTTTAAATTTTCATATTCAGATTCAAACTTTGATAAATTAGATTTAATCTCATTTAACTGAATATTCTCATCTTTTAATCTAGAATTATCCACTTCCATAGAATTATATACACTTTTCAAAAAAGAATAATTCTCAATTAAACTCTTATTTTCTGTATTCAATTTAGAATAATTATTCTCTAAATCCTTAAATCTTAATTTAAAATCAGATATTTCCTCTTCTAACATTAAATTTTCTTGAATAAAATCAATAATGTCACGATAATATTTTAAATTACCATCACATTCACAATTAGAAAAATCTTCCCAAGATTCATCCTCTCGAAGCTTATAATACCCTTTACATTTCTCACAAACCAAATAACCCATATAAAAAAACCATCCATCCAATAAATTTAAACTATTAATGAAATTATTATTAAATTCTTATATAAAATGTGTTTCCATTATTTTCTTCCTATTTTAAAATAAAAAAAATGAAATTATCTGAGAAACATAAATAATTTATCTTATTTATAAACTGCCAAATTTATTATCTGAAAACATAAATAATTTATCTTATTTATAAACTGCCAAATTTATTATCTAAGATTCAAAAAAAAATGGAAAATCATCTTTTTTACTTAAAATAAACTTATTTTTTTAGACGTTTTTAAGAAATTCAATTATATAACCCACTGTTATATCCTGTTGTTCCTCTATACTAATAGTACTATTATTATCTCCCGCTTGAACTCCATAATCACCGTTATTATAGTGGTTGCCACCGGGAATAGTAATAAAAGTTGTATTAGCTGGGAATTTATTAAGATTTTCTGTAATATCTTGACTGGTTGTAAGATTATCGAGGGAGCCTCTAATTGATAATGCTTTAAAACTAGCTTTTGAAGCATTTTGATCAGGATAAGCACCTAAATATATAACGCCTTTAATTTTATCTTGATGATTTAATGCATAATCCGATGCAAAAACACCACCCAACGAATGTCCCATAATAACCCACGTATTTATTTCTTTATGCTGAACTATAACTTGATCAGCTTTATTTACATCAAAAATTGTTAAATTAAATGGCATTTTCACAATTATAGTAGTATAACCATTAGTAGCAAGTTGAGAAGCGATACCAGAATAAGATTCAGCCTGAACCTTAGCACCAGGATAAAATATTACACCAGTACTACTCAGGTTATGTGTAGGGGTAAATGTAATGAAATTACTATTATCAACAACAGTATAATTATCAGTTGATTGAAGTGCTGCTAAAGCTCTACTATCCGCATGATAATAATCAGAAACATAATAAGTAAAATATGCTCCCACTATTAACACAACAGCTAAAATTATGATAAGAATTAACTTCTTATTCGATTTTAAAAATTTCATTATTAACTACCTTTAAATTTATATCAAATCTATTCCAATAATTTTAGATTATAACTAGGTCATATTTAACAGTATATTTATGATGATTAGATTAATGATAAGTTTATAAATGGACTAGATATAGGTCCACATTTTGGTCCACATTTTTTTTTAAAAAATTATTTTCAATGCAGAA
>Ga0187851_10001646_pt1 | contig 21140 bp, 21 predicted proteins | sample June2016WEW_6_10_FD_132997 | JGI IMG/M metagenome (GOLD analysis project Ga0187851, IMG submission 132997) | Peatland microbial communities from SPRUCE experiment site at the Marcell Experimental Forest, Minnesota, USA - June2016WEW_6_10 | ecosystem: Environmental > Terrestrial > Soil >...
CTCATTTTTCTCTTTATCCAATCGATTTAATTCATTTTTAACAGATTTAACTTCAGAATTTAAAGTAGTGAATTCTTCAATCCTAGATTTTAAATCAGGTGTTAAATGTTCCAATTTACGTAGCTCATTGCTTAAGAGTGTTTTTTCGGATTCTTTCTCTTCAATTCGTGCGATTTCATTACTTTTTTCATTGATTAATGATCCAGTATCATCGATCTTCTTTGTTAGAGTTTCAATGTTTTCTCTCACTCTTTCACTTTCAACTTCCCTTAAGTTCTTTAATTGTCCATTTATTAATCCAATACTTGTTATCCGATTTTCTAATTCACTGGTGATATGATCTAGTTTTCCCAGTTCCACTTGTAAGTATTGTTTTTCAGATTCTTTCTCTTCAATCCGCGTTATTTCACGTGTTTTCTCTGTAATTAATGATTGATATTCTTTCACGTCTTTTTGAAGATTATTATTTTCTCTAATCTGAAATAATGTATCCCTTAATTCATCTATGTCATCTTTAAGGTCAGAGTTAACATAACTTAATTTATCAAGTTCACTAGTGAGGTATTGTTTTTCTGATTCTTTAGCTTCAATTCGAATTATTTCATTAATTTTCTCATCAATTAATCTTTTCTGATCCTTTATTTTACTTAGAGTATCATTTATCTTCTTTAATTCAATGAAAATCTTTAATCTAAACCTGATTTCATTTATAGTAGTTTTCTTATTTTCTAGTAATTGATTTTTATTAGTGTAGTTCTCCATTAATTCCTGTAATTTATCATATTTCCCTATTTTATCAGTTACTATTTCTTTAAGATGCTCATAATCCCGTTCTAGAATATTAAGTTCCGTATTTAATACCTTTAATTTATCCTTTAGGATTATTTCAGCTTGAGATAATTCATCATAGCGTGAGAGTCTGTTTATTATTTTTTGTCTTTCCTGTTTACTGAGACTTGATAGAGAGTTTAAATCATTTTGTGCTATGAAAATTGAATTTTTAAATGATTTAAAGTCAAGTCCTAAAATATCTTGAATTTGATTATCAACAGTTTTAATAGTATTAGCAATAGTATCCCACGAACCATTAACCCGTTTTTTCAGACTAGCTCGTGTCTTATTTCCTAAACCTCTCTCCACTCGGTATAATATATCTGTTTCAAAATCTAGTCGTAAATTACTTTTATCTTTTCCCCAGGTTATTATTTCATTTTTTTTATAGGGTGTATTGGGTCTAAGTCCGAATAATGCAATGCTTATTGCATCACCTATAGTTGATTTACCACTCTCATTTTTCCCGAAAACACCGATTAAACCTTCATTAAATTTATAAATTTTACGGTTATCATATTTCTTAAATCCTTCCATCTCAAGTTCCCGGAAAATAACCATAATTTTTAATCCTCCCTTACTTGAGATAGGACGTTAACTCCAATATCACGTGCCTGTTTATATTTTTCTTTTTCTATTCCTTCTAATTTCTCAATTCTCTGATTCATATGAGTTTTATAAACTTTAATGGGATTTTCTTCTATTTTTTCGAGTGCAAGTAATTCGTATTGACTTAATTCTAATTCATCTATTATGGAAAACCAGAAATAGTAATTAATGTAATCATTGTAGAGATTCATTTTATGAAGAGTTTTATATTTATCAAAATTTAAATGGCCTTTAAGCTTTAAACGTAATATTAATTCTTTATTAGCATTTTCGAAGAGGTAATTACTAATTTTATGGTCAATATCCTGTATTGATTCATTTATATTCATATTAATTGTTTGCATGGGTCTATTCTTTAAAATGATTTTCTCATAACTTACTCCCGTATCATCTACTTCTAGGTAGAGGAAGCATTTTTCGTCATTCTCTTCTAAGAAGGTCATTTTTTCAGTGCTACCGGAATAACAAGCTAATGTTCCATCATATGTTTTTTCACCGAAATTATGATAATGACCTAACGCGACATAATCCAAGTTCATATTAGATATTGCAGAAGAATCAATGGGATTATCCTCCTCATAATCAGCGTCAAGAGGTGTAATTCCTTGTAAAGCACCATGCATCATTAGTATATTATATCCCTCTTTGACGTTTACTTGCGGTTTTATGAATTTTTCTAATGGATAAAACGGATTAAAGCTTACCCCATGAATATTAAGTATGTTTGATCCTTTATTGAGTGATTTAAATTCAATATTACTATAATTATTTCCTTTAAATACTTTAGCTAGTCCTGCTGCTTCTAATGATTCAATAGTCATGGTTCCTTCTTTAACACCCTTGGGTGCATCATGATTACCACCTATAATAAAAATTTCGGTACCATTTTCATGTATCTTCCGCATATTTTTTATAAAATGGATTCTAGGTGGATTACGTGGAAGAACTTTGTCAAAGGTATCACCACAAATCAATAGTACATCTGGTTTATTTTCAAGAGTAAAATCTACCACTTGTTGATAAGCAGTTAAAAGGTCTTTTCTTCTTTGATAAGATTTTTCATCGGATAGGAAACTGAAATTCCGGTCTAGATGAAAGTCAGCTGTATGAACGATGGTGAAACTCAAATTTAAAAGGCCCCCATATCCTTAGATACGTTAATGTCATCGGATTCCCTTCTATATTTTTTAAGATCTAAATCATCGAAATTATGTATTTTAACTGGTAATGCTAGGGGTATTGCTTCTCCAACAATAACTGCTTCACCAGGATAAAGGGTAGCTATTTCAGTGAACATGTCACTAATATTTTGAGGTGAACCACCCTCTAATATATTCCTATCACTAGAATTAGTTAGTTTCAAGATGATATAGGTGTTGAATTGGGATAAGATTCTTTCATCAAAAAAACGAGGAATTTGTGTTACTGCTCCTAAACCTACTCCAAATTTCCGTCCTTCTCGGACTAATTCTCGCATTACTCCTTTATTTTGAGATTCCGCGGGATCAAGGAATCTCTGAGCCTCCTCTAATACTATGAAAATATTATTAGGATTTTCACTCTTTTGTGTAGCTTGTTTATTATGATTTAATACTCGTCTGGAGAGGATATTTATTAGTATATTTTCGGATCGTTCACTTAATCGTGTGAAATCGATAATTACTATTCTTTTAAATCTTAAATCGTCAATTATTTTAGTGAAAAGGTTTTCTTTATCATCACTGGTAATGAAATCTAAATTACCATCAATAATCTGTTTAATTCTTCGTTTTAAAACATTTCCAGTTTCTATATTTATACCATACTCTTTCTTCATATCAAAAGGTTTAGTTTCGTTTATATATTCTAGTGGATGATCATAATCATTATTAATCTCGTTATCACTGAAGATAATTCCTAAAGCTTCACGTTGCGGTGAACTCCAATCATAGAAGTATAAAAGGTCCCCATAAGTGATATGCCGGTAATTTATTAGGATTTGATTTCCTTTATCCACTTTATCTCCTAAACCATAAATAACTACATTCTCATTATCTAATTCATTTAAACCTTTAGAATTATTCTTAAGGGGATAGAAGTATTCCCCGTGAACATCAAATATTAATATACCATATTTATCGGTTTTATATAAGCCGGCGATTAATGTTTTAACGGTTACTGTTTTACCAGAGCCAGTCATGGCTGCTACGAAAAGATGCTTCTTTACAAGTATCTCTGAATCAAGTAATATAGGGATATCACCTTCACCTGTCATTTCAGCGCGTAATTTACCTATTTCTACATCTCCTTTACTTGATATCCAATCCATTTGCTGGACTGATGGTATTTGTACAGGTGAGAGGTGGTTTGGAATTTTTTTGGGTGGTGCAATATTTCCTTTATTTAATATTCCAATTAAGCTGATTTCAGCTATTCTAGCTAGGATTTCCGATCGTGAATCCCTGAATTCGTAGGGATTAACTTCCATGGGTGAAACTTCTATTTGATTAGACATTTCGGTTAAAAAATCTTCTCTGCCGAGTGTTCTTAGCTTTATATTAGTTACTCTACCAACGAAATGATTTGGTATTCCATGATATTGATCTTCCACTAGTACAAAATCGCCAACATTTACATTAGAGTCTGAAAATAATTTAAATTCCAGTTTATTACTAATATCTCCTGAGATTAAATGACCTATTCCGCGTAAATTAGTTTTATCTGTATCGTTTTCCATTTTAAATAATCCCCTTATTTTTTATAAGTCTAGATAAGTTTCATGGAATGGTTTTTCTCCAACTCGATTAATAAAGTCACCTTCAGATGCTGAAATTTTCTTCATTTTCCGGAACATATTATCTGCATCATTTTGGGTTATTTTAACTCTTTGATGGGCTTTATATAATGCTAAAGGGTAACCAAGTGAATGTTTACTACAATTAATTAAGGTATTAAATATTTCAGGTATACTTAGTGAGGAAGAGATAATGTCGGTTCTGAATACGAAGTTTCCCCATGGTGGGTGATATAAAAATACATTTATACCTTTATCTTTGAATTTAGGGTGAACTGCAAACCATGGTGGCTTTATTCCTTGTTGTGATGCTGATGATTTTGCAGCTGCCGTGTATAATAAACCATCATCGGTTTTTATATCGGAATCTTTAACCCATCCTACAATATTAATTCCTTTTTTACGGCATTCGTTAATTATATTTTTCATTTTTAAGTCATCTTCTACACTGATGAGCGCCATATCTAAAAGTAAGATACTCCCATAGGTCATCTCTTTTACTAAATCTTTAATATGGTTCATTTCCTTTAATTTCAGTAGATTCGATTCCATTTGTCTTAAAGCGATGGTTCGATCTGGATATTCTAATTTATAATGATTTAATTCTTCCTTAATAATAACTTCATCTTCTTTGATGAATGGATTGCTTGAATATACTGAGATTGTTCTAATAAAGATTATTGGGTCAATGACGTAGGTTTGATAGTTATTTAAAGAACTGTTAAAGTAATTTATACGTTCAGCGATTAATTTAACACTACCATCAACACCCACTATTTTCTCACACTTTGATTTATCTGAAACAGGTAAAGAGTTGAAATTAAATTCATCTATTATTTCTTTTAAGGAGTTTGAGGGATGTTTTTTAACATAGGATAATAATTTCTTTATTTCTCCATCATTTACAAAATGAGACTTCATAATAATCACTCGTAATTAATTATAACTAATATTATAATGATTTATAATCGATAATTGAATTATAAGCTACTCATTAAATAAATATTTATAAAAAAAAATTAGCATATTTAAGAAGAGTAATAGTGGACAACTTGATCTGAAATTAATCACCATATAATGATTAAAAACAATCTTTGTTTAAATCTCCTTATGAAAGTTTTTTTTTAGAATAAATGGTTTGATATTAAGTGAATATAGAATATTTTAATAATTATATGATCATATATTATTTCTTATGAAAAAGATAGTTAAAGAACCGTGGTTTGGTAAAAAAAGGATCGGTTGGGGTCCAGCTCCTAGTACTTGGCAAGGATGGATAGTTACACTAATAATGTTATTAATTGTAATAATTGATGTTGCATACTTCAGAAGAAGTATTATCACCATTATAATTTTTATAGTGGCGGTTGTAGGTTTTTTGATAATAGCTTTTTTAACGGGGAAGGATCCGGGAACTAATAATCAAAATTAATTAAAAATTAAATTTAAAAAGGTTATAATGTAGGATTTATAAGGAACAATTAGGTGATTAAATGGCAAATAAATTGGTGGATATAGTATATATAATTTTATTTATAGGTCTTATAGTCTTTTTAGATTTTACATATCTTAGTCATGACTTTTGGATACGGTTGATCGTAAATATATTAATTGTTTTAGTGGCTTTGGTTTTCTATATTTTGTTTTTAAATAAATTATAAAAAAGAATTAGATTATAAATTTTTTTTTTACAAGCTTATAACGGCATGGTTTTAGCCAGTATATGTTGATACTGATGGTTCCCATGTGATCAATGCAACTTTTTAATGGTTTTGATAAAGTTATGGTACATGAAAAGTGGACTAATTCAGTTACATGCAATATTAGAAAAAAAATAATTAGAATTAAAAACTAATTAATGTATTTCATCTTTATCAAGTTATAGGTGACACTCAATACGAGCTGAGAATATTATATTGTATTTTTATTCTTATTCTATGACCAATAATTTGGGATAATTTAATTATTGAAATAAAATGATATAATGAAATTCTTTAAAAGAAAATATGTTAGTAAATTTAAGTTATGTTGTTCGATGCTCTTTTATTAAAACTCCTATAATTCCACCGATTGCTCCTATTATTACATAAATAATAATGGCTATTAATCCTAATAAACCGATTGCAGCCCCTGCTTTAGCTAAAGCTACTCCTAGAATTATGCCAATTATACTGACTATTATTCCCATAAATATGCCGACTAGTACTCCATGTATTGTTCCATTTTTGTAATCTCCGTTTACAGTGTATCCTACGTAAATAGTTGCTATTAAGAAACCTGTGATGCCACCAAATAATCCTATTATACTTCCAACTAATTATTAAAAAATAAAAAGTGGAAAAAAAATAGATTAGTAGATCATTGCCATACATTACTCAACATATTTTTATATTATTAAGAATATAATATTTATTATGAAAGAAGTTTATAGTGAAATTCAGATAAAAGCTTCAGCAAGTGTTGTTTGGGGTATTCTTACAGATTTTGAGAAGTTTGGAGAATGGAACCCATTCATTACGGAAATTTCAGGAAAATTAAAAGAAGGATCTGAACTTAGAGTATTTATGGAACCTCCAAATTCAAAGGGTATGGAATTCAAACCAACATTAAAGAAAGTTGAAACTGAAAAAAAAATTCAATGGCTTGGAAAAGTGTGGATTCCAAAATTGTTCGACGGAGAACATAGATGGATTATTAATCAAATAGATGATAATACTGTTTTGTTCATCCAAAAAGAAAGATTTACAGGAATATTCGTCCCATTTTTCTCTAAACTATTAAAAAATACTAAATCTGGATTTGAAATGATGAATCAAAATTTAAAACAGAGAGCAGAGGAAATGATGGGATAAGAACTCAATTTATTTCATTTATAAATTTGATTTTACGAGTTTCTACAAAAAATTTTTAAATTTATTTTATATATAATACAATTTCTTGGGGATTGATTTTCAAGGCATTATCAGATCATTCCAAAGCTTATTGTACATTCCAAGTTATTTAAACCCGATTATTTATCCTCAATTAATAAAATAAATTCGCTTAATTCATTTGTAAAAAAAATATATGTGAGTAAATTTAAGTTTATGTTGATCGCCGGTCTTTTATTAAAACTCCTATAATTCCACCGATTGATCCTATGATTACATAAATAATAATGGCTAATAATGCTAATAAACCGGTTGTAACCCCTGCTTTAGCTAAAGCTACTCCTAGAATTATACCAATTATACCAACTATTATTCCCATAAATATGCCTACAAGTGCCCCATGGATAGCCCCGTTTTTGTAATCTCCGTCTACAGTGTAACCAACATAAATAGTTGCAATTAAGAAACCTATAGCGCCACCAAATAATCCTATTATCATACCAGCTAATAATGTTATTAACCCTTCAATTATTGCACTAAGTATAACTGCTAATACAAGACCAATTATTACAGTTTTCCATTTTACTTTTATCATCTTTTTACCTCCTATAAACGATTATTTATATATCATATGGGTCTGCTAGTAAATTAAATGATGTTGATAAGGATTAAGGTTTGTAATTCCATATTTTTAGTGAAATGTCTACAAGCATGTTTATTAATGATTCATTATTGTTAAAAATGGTGGGAAATATGCTGTTATGTAACATTAGGCTTTTGGTTGTAATGGACCATTCTGTAAGTACTTTTCCTGAGTCTTTATTTGATATTTTTACACCTTTGAATTTGTTGAAAAATTCTGTAATAATTGTATAATCTTCTATATTGATTGTTTTTATGTCTTCAAGTATTGTATCTTCCATTAATGCTGCGATTGTAAATGCTTTTATTAGTTTAATATTTTTTTTATGTGATTCGATCATTTTTTTGATTGTTTCTCTTATGTATCCGGGGAAATCTTCAAAATTTATTTTATCTTGTTTATTAATCTGGAAGACTTCATCTATGTTCTGGTAGCTTAGTTGTTTGAGTATATCTATTTTACCTTTTGGAAAGTACTTGTAAATTAAACCTATACTTACTTCAGCTTCTTTTACTATGTCTCGAATTGATACGTTGTTATATCCATTTTTTTCTATTAATTTTTTAGTAATAGAGATTATACGTTGTATTTTAGCTTCTTTATCTCTTTCATATTTCTTGAGCGTCATTTCTTCACACTCTATTACTTAATAGATCTTAATTATTATTTTAAAATTTGATATGATATTATTATTATTTATTTTGTTTTTAATGTTAAATTTGAATCCAAGATTTTTTATTATGTTATACTATTGATTATTTATAGATTCAAATTAATTAAAAATCTTTTTAGGGTTTTAGATTATTTCATACTGTAATAGGTATGTTTATTTAATAATTGGATTCATATTAGAAGTGAACATAGTTCACTATAAATATTGGATTAAGTGGACATAAATATGATGTTAAAATAACTGGATAAACAAAATGGTGGTTTAATGACTATAAATAACATGATTACTAAAAAACAAGGCAGATTGAAATTTTATGCAATTTGTGGCATTATTGCCCCTATACTTTTCTGGGTAATGGTTATAATTGAGAGTATATTAAGGCCGGGTTATAGTCAGTACTACAATTTTGTAAGTGATCTTGGTGTGGGCCCTCTTGCAATAATACAGAATATCAATTTTATTATATTCGGAATTCTAACAATTAGTCTAGCCATTGGTCTTAGAAAGGGATTACCAATCCAACAAAGTAGATCACTGAAAATAGGAGTATGGTTTGTAATATTATTCGCTCTTGGAGTATTGTTAGCTGGAGTATTCCCTGAAAGTTATCTCTCAGCAATCCCCCATAATTATATCAGTGCAACTGCATTCGTAGCTATTATAGCTGCTCAATTACTAATCTGGCAAGGATTAAAAAATGAGGATAGGAATATATGGGGTAGATATGCAACCTATTCATTAATAAGTGGATTATTATCCTTAATTTTTGTAATTTTACTAAAAGTGGCAATTCTTTATGGTTTCTACCCCGGACTCTCCCAACGGGCATTCCTTCTAGTGTCATGGATCTGGATTGGAGTAACAGGATTGAAACTTTATTCATTATCTAGAATGAAATAATTTAAAAGTTTTATATGACGTTAAAAATTCAAAAACTTCTTTTTTTTATCGATAACAAAAAATATTAAGAAATAAAGTGTAAAAAGTGATTCTTTAAGGATTTTTTAATCCTATTAAAAAAAAATATTTTAATTAAATAAATTTATGGGTTTATTGATTAGTAGTTTCTGAATTACTTGTTCTTTTGCCTCTTCTGAAGGATGCGAATATCCCTATGAAGCATAGTATTGTGAAGACTATAAATGCGGTTTGTATGCTTGTTAGGAGTGCTGGGTATTGTGTGGGTGTTATTTCGACTCTGCCAATAAAGAGTGCGAATATGAGTAGGGCTATTCCCATACTCATAGTTTGCCCGATTAACCGCATGGTGCTTACGGTTGCTGATGCTACACCGTAGAATCTTCTCTCCACTGATCCCATGATAGAATTAGTATTAGGGGAGGAGAATAATCCAAATCCTAAACCTAGAATTATGAGGCTGATTATTATATATTCTAATGATGTTGTCGTGCTAAGGAATACGAAGCCAAAGATTCCGAGGGTTACTATTGCCATTCCTATGGTAGCAATTATTCTAGGGTCATATTTATCTGATAATCTCCCGGCTATGGGTGTTACGATTACCATGAGTATTGGTTGCGCTACTAGGATGAATCCTGCATCTTGAACTGCGAAACCTCTTATGTATTGTAAGTATAGGCTTAGGAGGAATGTTACGGCGAATGTGGCGCTGTAGTTTAGAAGTGCAGCCATGTTAGCGAATGCGAAGGTAGTGTTTTGGAAGAATAGTTTCATATCTAAAACAGGACTGTCAATTCTTAACTCCCATTTTACGAAGGCTACGAGTCCTATTGCTCCCAGTATCACTAGTAGTATTCCTATGGTTGAGGGTAGTGTGGAGAATCCGTACATTATTAGTACTAGCATTATACTGTAGAGGATGGAACCGGTGATGTCGAATTTTTCACCACGGCAAGCAGCCCATTCTCCTTTTAATTTCCATTGAACTAATGCGATTACTAATAAGCCTAATGGTACTAATATGTAGAAGAGGCTTCTCCATCCGAAGTAATAGGTTAGGAATCCTCCTAATACTGGTCCCATTGATAATCCGAAGTAAACTGCGGCAATGTTTATTCCGATGGCTTTTCCTCGTTCTTGTGGGGGGAATATTGAGGTGATGATGGCTAATCCGGTTACGAATATCATAGCGGAGCCTACACCTTGTATTATTCTGAAGATTATGAGGGTGTTGGCGGAGGGTGCTAATGCTGATAGTAGGGATGATATGGTGAAGATTATCATTCCATAAGTGAATATTTTCTTCATTCCATGTATGTCTGCTATTCTTCCGAAGGGTACGGCGCACATTGCTGCTACTAATAGGAATGATGTTGGAATCCAACTTAGTAAAATAGCATCTGTGTGGAATTCAATTCCAATTGAGGGTAAGGCTATGTTGATGGCTGCGCTGATGAATGGTGTTGAAAATGATGCTATGGTTGCCACTATTAATGCGGACATCCGTAGTGACTTGTCGTTTTGATTTTCAGCCATTTTTTAATTCAACCCCCAATAATGATATGAAAAATAAGTATTTTTAGTTTGATTTAAAAAAAAAGAAATTATAAAAATTCTTATGAAAGATTTCTTTGATTATACAACGTTGTGTTTCTGTAGTAATAGTAATTCTTCAGTGGAGAGTTTTTTCCCGCCTAGGAATTTACGATAGATTTCTTGTGCTATTTCTTTTTCCTTCGCATTTTCGTTATGAGTTACTTCATCTTCCTTATAACGTTTTTTAGCTTTAACCTTATCTAAAGCTTTATTTTTAGCTTTTATTTCTTTTAATAATGTTTTAACTTCTTCATGTTTCTGTGAAGCGTTTTTACGGATTTTCATGAATTCAGCATGAGCTTCATCTGCTTTGACTCGTATATCATCAATTTTCTCAAAGTATTTAATCATTTGCTCATGAGTTTCCTGGGCTTGATCAGATAATTCCACTACCCGAGCATGATAGGATTCCGAAAGTTCTTTAAGTTTAACTGCTTCTTCTCTAGTTTCTTCATTTTCTTTCATAGATTGGAGTTGTTTCTGAAGTTCAGTGACTTGTTTAACCAATTCGTTTTCCTTTCGTATATCCAATACTTGGGTTTCTATAGTTTTATCTATTTTCTTTATTTCATCCTGAACTCTTTGAATATCTCTTCGACCCGAGGACCATTCCATCTTCTTTAATTCCTGGTTAGATTCATCTCGGAGTTTTTTATATTTCTTAACTTCCTTATTTACTTGATCACGTTCATTACGATACTTCAAAGCCTTATCCAGATTATCTTTAATACTAGAATTTAAATCATCTCTTAAATGTTTAAATGTTCTAGCTTCTTCATTTAACTTATCTCTTTCTTGAGTAAGTTCTTTAAGTTTCTTTTCTAAACTTCTTTTCTCTTTTAATAATACATCGAAACTTTTTTTAGAATCAATTTCAAAAGAAGATTTATCCTTTTTTACTTCGTCACTGAAAATTGTTAATAATTCTCTTAAATCTTTACCATCAATTATAACGTCAGCTATTTCTTTTACAACGGGTTTAGCATTAAATGCAACTCCTAATCCTGCCTTCTTGAGCATGGATATATCATTTGCACCATCACCTACAGCTGCACATTCTTCTGCAGTTAACTTTTCAGTATCTAATAATTCCTGTAGTATATCTGCTTTGGAACCCTCAACTAATAAGGGACCGCTAACTTCACCAGTGAGTACACCATCTTTTTCATGGAGTATATTATAAAATGCGTAATCTAAATTTAATTCATCCTTTAAACGCTGAGCAACTATTTCAACATTACCCGTGATAGTAGCTATTTTATATCCTCTTTGTTTGAGTTCTTTAATGGTTTCCTCTGCTCCTTCCATTAAAGGAATATCAGTTACTACTTTCTTTACATCATCTATTGATGCTCCTTTAAGTAGACTAACTCGTTTTTTAAGGGATGTTTCAAAATCTAAATCTCCTTCCATAGCTTCTTTAGTTAATGCTGAAATTTCTTTTTCAACACCCATTAGTTTACCTATTTCGTCTATGGCTTCACCATCTAAGAGAACGTTATCAAGATCAAATGCAATAAGTTTAATCAAAAGACCACCATTATATTAAAAATATTTAAAATGTATTATATTATGTTAGAGTAGAGCTAGTTCAGCCAATCTTTCTTTAGTTTTTTCCACACCAAGTTGAGCGTCTTCGAAACTTTTAGCACCAGTACATACTACTTTTCCTGATCCAAATAAAAGTAGAACCACTTTAGGGTCAGCAAGCCTGTAAACTAGACCTGGGAATTGTTCAGGTTCATACTCTGTATTTTCAAGATCCAATGCCACGGATTCTAAATTTAAGGTTTTACCTAAGTTTGCCGATGCTACTATATTTTGTATTTTAATTTCAAATTCGTGAGGTATATCAACATCCAGAGTTCTCATCTTATCCACTGCAATGTGTATGGCTTTAATTGAATCCTCTATTGATTTAGCTCCAGTACAAACTAATTTTCCTGAACCAAATATCAGTGCTGCTGTTTTAGGTTCTTTGAGCTTGTAAACTAGTCCTGGGAAATTCTCTTGGTTATATTCAACTCCTTCTAATGCGGGAGCTACACTTGGGAGGTCAATTGATTTCCCTAGAGTTGCAGAAGCCACAATATTCTCTACTTTTATTTCTACGACTGTCATAATTTCTAACTCCTCCAAAAAATCATTTATTTTAAATAATAATCATTATATACTCTTATTCAATCAAATTGTACAAATGTTAATTTTTTTTATTATTATGATGATTTGAATTAATTTTATAATCATCATTTATAAGTTATTTGATAGAATTTTAGAATTTGTTGGAATTATGTATTTATTTATATATAAAACCATATTTAAAGAGTGTTCACATTAAATTATTTTTTAATATTTTTTTTTATATTATAATAAAAAATTAGTTTTATGCATTATATTATTGTTAAAAAGAAACATTCATTAAAACTATTTTGCATCAAAATTAATATCAACTAAACCTTAATAAAAGGATTTTTAATTCTCATAAAAATTGATCATTTATTTTTAAGCTAATCTTTAACAATTAAATCTTAGTATATAATTTAATATCAAATATATATTTACAATCATATTCCTATATAAATAGAGGATGATTTTTATGAACCCTCGAACATACCGACAGCAGATATCTAATTCTGGTATTGAAGATATGGAGATAAACGTATCATCTTTAGAGAATAGTATGCGAACTTTACATAAATTAAATGATCTGGAAGATTTATTAACTAAAATCAGATACAATCTCCGGGTTGATATTAGAATACTTAGGTTGGAATATATTAAGAAGATGCAGGATGTTGATGAATTAGCCCTTAAAAAAGGATTATTCGGCAAAAAAATGTCAGTTGAAAAAATTTATCAGAAGAAGAAGTCTGTTAAACAAGAGAGAAAAGTTAACATTGCTGCTTATGAAATCATTGAAACCATGATTGAAAATTATTTAACTCAAATTAATGATTCTCGAAACTACATCCAAGAACAAATTCAAAGTAAAGTGCATTAAAAAAAAATTTTATTTAAAAAATAGGAGTTTGTTTTTTTTATGATAGAAGTTGAAGTTAAAGCTCATGTAACTGATTTTAAAGAAATTAAGGATAAACTATCATCTTTAGATGCACGAGAAGTGAAAACAGAATATCAAGAGGATATTTACTTTAATGCACCTCACCGCGACTTTACCCAGACAGATGAAGCATTAAGGATAAGAAGAATAACAAGTAAAGACAGGAATGAAATAATTCTTACTTATAAAGGAGCTAAATTAGATGAATTAAGTAAAACTCGTGAAGAAATTGAGGTTAATATAGAAGATGTGGAAAATACTAAATTAATCTTAGAGAAACTGGGATTCAAACCTGTGAAACCGGTTCAAAAAGATAGAATTTATTATAATATTAATGAATATATTATAACCCTTGATACTGTTCATGAAGTAGGAAATTTTATGGAGATAGAGAAGGTTCTTAATGAAGAAGCTGATTACCAAGATTCATTGGATGAAATATTCAGTTTATATGGGAAGTTAGGTGTAACAGATGGATTTGAAAGAAGATCTTATCTGGAACTTCTCGAATTATCATCTTAAAATATATGATTTAAAAGAATTTAATATATTCTGATTATTTATTTAAAAAAAAAATAATTAAATGGAGTATTTTTTTTTAGTAGAATTAAGTAAAAGGTGGAATTAACTTGGATTATTATGTAAGCCCATTTAACAAATTAGTGGATTTAAAGTTCCCTGATGACATTACAGTTTATGATACCACTTTAAGAGATGGTGAGCAAACCCCTGGGGTATGTTTAAGAACTCCGGAAAAATTAAGGATCGCGAAAAAATTAGATGAATTAGGAATTCATCAAATTGAAGCGGGATTTCCAGTAGTTTCCAATGAAGAAAAAAGATCAATCAAAGCTATTGTTAAAGAGGATTTAAATGCAGACATACTTGTACTGTCCCGTACCAAAAAAGAAGACATAGATACTGCTATTGATTGTGATGTCGATGGTATAATCACTTTTATGGGTACTTCACAAATTCATCTTGACCATAAAATGAAGATGAGTCAAGAAGAAATTTTAAACGTATGCATGAAATCTATTGAACATGCTAAAGATCATGGTTTATTTGTAGCATTCTCAGCTGAAGATGCCACTCGTACCGATTTAAATTTTTTAAAGAAAATATATAAGAGAGCAGAGGATTATGGGGTAGATAGAGTACATATAGCTGATACAGTTGGAGCTATAAGTCCTCAAGGAATGAATTATTTAGTTACTGAACTCAGATCCACCTTAAATACAGATATAGCTTTACATTGTCATAATGACTTCGGCATGGCCTTATCAAATTCAATTTCCGGACTACTTGCCGGAGCTAATGCTATATCGACTACTGTAAATGGAATAGGTGAACGTGCAGGTAACGCTTCACTAGAAGAAGTTGTTATGGCTCTTAAAATAATATATGATGTTGATTTAGGTTTCAACATTAAACTTTTTTATGAACTATCCAAACTAGTTGAAGAGTTGACTTCACTGAGAATATCGGAAACTAAACCTATTGTAGGTAAAAATGTGTTCAGGCATGAATCAGGAATACATGTAGATGCAGTTTTAGAGGAGCCTTTAACATATGAACCTTTTTTACCCGAGTTAATTGGACATCAGCGAAGAATAGTTCTTGGAAAGCATTCCGGTTGCCGTGCTGTTAAAGCTAAGCTTGATGCATGTGGAATCGAAGTAACCAGAGATGAATTATGTCAAATAGTGGAAAAAGTTAAAAATCAAAGGGAGAAGGGTAAATACATTAATGATGATCTGTTCAATAAGATAGTGATGTCAGTACGCGGTCCAGTAGACTTATAAAAAAAAATAATGTTTATGTTTAATTTAAAAGAAAAATAGATTTATTAAAAAAATTTTATATTTAATTTTTTTCTGAAGAGATGTATATTTATGAATATCACTGAAAAAATTCTAGCTAAATCTTCTGGTAGTCAGGAGGTTCATCCTGGTGAGATAATTGAAAGTAGGGTAGATTTAGCTATGAGTCATGATGGAACTTCACCACCAACTATTAACACTTTCCATAAGATTGCAGATAAGGTTTGGGATCCTGATAAGATCGCTATAGTCTTTGATCATAATATTCCAGCTAATAATATTGGATCTGCTGAATTCCAGAAGATAACTAGAGCATTTGTAAAAGAACAGGGAATAAAAAAGATTTTCGCCCATGGGGAAGGCATATGTCATCAGGTGCTTCCGGAGAAGGGTTTAATTAAACCAGGTTCAGTAGTGGTGGGTGCTGATTCGCATACCTGCACTTACGGTGCATTCAGTGCATTTGCCACTGGTATGGGAGCTACAGATTTGGCTATGGTTTATGCAACCGGCAAAACATGGTTTATGGTACCTGAAACTTATGAAATAATCGTAAATGGCATATTAAAAGAGTATGTAACTCCAAAAGATCTTATCCTAAATATAATTAGTAAAATAGGTTCTTTTGGCGCTACGTATAAAGCATTAGAGTTTAAAGGAGAAACCATTGAAAATATGGATGTATCAGGCAGGATGACTATGTGTAATATGGCTGTGGAATGTGGTGCTAAAAATGGGATAATGGAACCTAATCAAGCCACTTTAAATTATTTGAAGGAACGTAATGTTTCATCATTTGAAATATTAAATTCTGATAAAGATTCAAATTATGAAAAAAATTTTTTATTTAATGTTAATGAATTAGAACCACAAATAGCCTGTCCTCATAATGTAGATAATGTTTATCCCGTCTCTGAAGTGGAAGGTGCAGGTGTTGACCAAGCCTTTATTGGATCTTGTACTAACGGTCGTTTAGGTGATTTGAAGCTCGCAGCACAGGTTCTTAAGGGTAGACATGTGCATGATGATGTAAGGCTTATAATAGTACCAGCATCAAAAGAGATTTATCAGGATGCACTTAAATTAGGATTGATAGACATTTTCCTTGATTCAGATGCTATAATCTGTAATCCCGGATGTGGACCATGTTTAGGTGCACATATGGGTGTTATTGGAAGTGAAGAGGTTTGTATATCAACCACTAACCGAAACTTTGTAGGTCGAATGGGTGATCCAAAGTCAGAGGTTTATCTAGCTAATCCCGCAGTAGTGGCTGCATCTGCAATTACTGGTGAAATAAAGGATCCAAGAGAATTATAAAAAATATAAAAAAAATATATTATCATTTTAAGGATGAATTTATTATGGATCAAAATATTTTTGATAGCCTTGAAAATATTGAAAGAAATGTTGGTAAGCTTTCCAGTGCACAGAAAATTCTTTTAATTACAGATGGCTCCGTAACCAGCATATTAGATGTTCTAATGGATCATGTGGATATTAACACGTTAACACAAAAATTCATACCCGCTACTAAGGAGATGGCGGGTAACTTGAATATAGATGAAGGGGAAACTGTTAATTACCGGGTAGTAGTTATTGGGGCTAGTGAACCTTTAATATATGCAGTCTCCTTAGTTCCAATAAAAAGATTAGATAATGAATTTAAAGAGGATCTTATCAAAGCTGACACTCCCATTGGACGAATTCTCAGGAAACATAACATTGAATCTCGCAGAGAAATAAAAAGTGTTTATGTGGAGGAAGCTAATCCAGAGCTTTCTGAAATCTTTGGCACGAATTCCCCCATGCTTAGTAGAACTTACAATATTATTCATCATGAAGAAGTTTTAATATGGTTAAAGGAAACTTTTCCTTACAGTTTATTCCGTGAATAAAAAAAAAAGAAAGTTTGGTGAATTATTATGGGCGTGAAGTTCAAGGATATTGTAAATCCAGAATCCATTAAATTTGATGATTTAAAAGGAAAAATAGTGGCTTTAGATGCTGCTAATGTGATATATCAATTCCTTTCAAGTATTAGACAAGCAGATGGAACTCCCCTCATGGATCATAATGGGAAAGTAACCTCTCATTTTAGTGGAATCCTATATCGTACCACTTCATTAATAGAAAAAGGGATTAAACCATTTTATGTCTTTGATGGAAAGTCCAGCGTCCTTAAAAAGGGTACTCAAATTAAAAGGAGTGAATTTAGAAAGGAATCTCATGAGAAGTGGAAAATAGCTTTGGATGAGGGTCGGATTGAGGATGCACGGAAATATGCAGTTAGATCTTCTCGGATGTCAACTGAAGTTGTGGAAGGATCTAAAATACTACTTGAGCTTATGGGAATCCCTTACATACAAGCTAAAGGTGAGGGAGAAGCTCAAGCATCTTATATGGTTGATAAAGGTGATGCTTGGTGTGTGGGATCTCAAGATTATGACTGTATATTATTTGGAGCCACTCGTACAGTTAAAAATTTAACTATCACTGGTGGTAGGGCGAATTTAGAACTTATCTTACTTAAAAATGTTTTAGAGAAACTAAAAATAAACCGTTATCAATTAGTGGATTTAGCTATATTAGTAGGTACCGATTTTAATGATGGAATAAATGGTATAGGTGCCAAGAAAGGATTAAATCTCATTAAAAAATATGGTAATGTATATAAAGTCCTGGATCATTTGAATGTTGAATTAGAAGTAGATCCGCAGCGTTTAAGGGATATATTCTTGAAACATGAGTTTATATCGGATTATGAGTTGAAGTGGGGTAATCCTGATAGGGATGGTGTGATTGAATTTTTAGCTGGGGATCATGATTTTAGCGAAGACCGGGTAGTTGCAGCTATAGATAAATTGTATAAACTTAGAAAAATTGATAATAGTCAGAGTAGTTTAGAGAAATGGTTTTAAAAATAGAAGTGTTAATTATAATATTTAAATTTTTTTTTTTAAAATGGGGGATACTTTCCAAAAATTATTCTCGCATATTTTTGGGAAGTTTCAACCTGTTCCGGATAAATTTTTTTAACCTTATTTTCTAGATCAAATCTATTTTTTGCACCAGCTAGTATTTTCAAGAAATTTATGTAGACTTTTAATGTCTCAGTTGAGGGTGAGCATGGCATTTCTAATGTGATGCAAATATCTTGTTTTTTAAAAATCTTTGTTCTAATTTGAGGAGATACTGAACCAATAAGAACTCCTTTATCTAGTTCGATTAAAGGGGGGACACCCACTCTTTGAATACGATCTATACTGGTTAAAGCGGGATAGCTTTCCGGTTTATAGCAGTGTAATTCAATATACATATCCGGTTGATATTGACTAATTAAATATAATACTTCTTTTCCCACTGTTGATTGGTAATATAGGGGATTTAAAGTGCTAATGTACCTGCTTTGGTCACAATTATAAAGTACTAGTGTACCATCTTTTACATCATTTTCAGATAACTTTTTAATGGCTTTAATGGTGCTTAAACCTTCTTTACCATGGACACCACCTATAAATAGACGTTTTAATCCTGATCCTTTTTCTATACAATTAAAGAATCCCATACAATTATCCTCATTTTAACCTTAAAGGTTCTATTTAATCAAATAATAATTGAATATTATTATGATAGGAATGGGGTTTTGGAAGTATTATCAAATAATTCTTTGATATATTTTATAGATTAATTTAAAAAAATAGAATAGATGGGATTATTTAGGTTCCCTGCTCCCAACCTTCAATGTATTCTTTTTGTTTTGGAGTTAACTCGTCAATTTTGATTCCCATTGCTTTTAATTTAAGTCCGGCAACGTATTCATCTGTTTCATCCGGTATTTTGTAAACTCCAATGTCTAACTTATTATCTAATAAGTATTTGACAGATAAAGCTTGCATGGCAAAACTTAAATCCATTATCTCTGCAGGATGACCTTGACCGCGTTCACCTGCCAAGTTAACTAATCTTCCTTCAGCTAGGAGGTAGAGTTTACGTCCATCTTCCATGATGTACTCATCTATATCGCCTTTTATTTTATCATGGCTATGTGACATTTCCATTAAATCATTCTGATTAATTTCCACATTAAAATGACCGGAATTAGCCATTATACATCCATCTTTCATGTATTTGAAATCATCACCGGATATTACATCAATATTACCTGTAGCTGTAACTAATAAATCAGCCTTTTTAACTGCATCACGCACCGGCATGACTCTGTAACCATCCATTCTAGCTTCAAGGGCTCTTATTGGTTCAACTTCAGTGACTATGACGTTGGCTCCGAGGCCATTAGCTCTCATAGCTATTCCACGACCGCACCATCCATAACCAGCGACTAATACTGTTTTTCCAGCGATTAGTACATTAGTGGAACCCATTATAGAATCCCAGGTGGATTGACCAGTACCGTAACGGTTATCAAATAAATATTTAGTATATGCATCATTTACAGCTATTACAGGAAAATCTAATGCTTTATCTTTAGCCATGGATTTTAATCTATGGATTCCAGTGGTGGTTTCTTCACAAGCTCCTATTATTTTAGGAATGAGTTCTCTCCTCTCCCGATGTACTTGGAATATCATATCCGCTCCATCATCAATTAGAATATCTGGTTTATAATCTAAAATTTGGTTAATATTCTGATAGTATTCTTCATTGTCTTCTCCTCTCCAACCATACATATTGAGGCCCATTGATGCTCCAGCGGCAGTAGCGTCATCTTGTGTGGATAATGGATTACAACCAGTCATAACCACTTCAGCACCTCCAGCTTGGAGAGTTAAACCTAAATTAATAGTTTTAGGCTCTAAATGTAAACAAGAACTAATTATGATGCCTTCTAAAGGTTTTTCCTTTTCAAATTCTTTTTTAATATGTTCTAAAACAGGCATATGTCTTTGAACCCATTTAATCCGTTTTTCACCCTCTGGTGCTAGAGATATATCTTTTACATTGTAAGTCACGTTTTTTCCACCTTGCTAATTATAGATTTTATTATGAAATAAATTTTTTCAATATTCTTTTGTTGCTTTAAATGATAAATTTAATTAAATAATTCCAATGGTTATTAAAATACCATATTTCACTTAATTATATATTTTATCTAGTTAAAACTTTTGAAAAAATTAATAAAAATAAAAATTTTACTTTTTAGTAATGGGTAATCTATGGAGTGGTAGTTCAGTTAAAAAAAAAACCGTAATTCAATTATTATAGAGATTTTCGATTTACTATTTGATCTTTGATCATTTAAATTTTTTAGAAATTTGGAATTCGTGTTTTAATCTGTTTAAATTGTTATAGGCAAATATTTATATAGTATTATGTTTA
>Ga0187851_10001647_pt1 | contig 21122 bp, 12 predicted proteins | sample June2016WEW_6_10_FD_132997 | JGI IMG/M metagenome (GOLD analysis project Ga0187851, IMG submission 132997) | Peatland microbial communities from SPRUCE experiment site at the Marcell Experimental Forest, Minnesota, USA - June2016WEW_6_10 | ecosystem: Environmental > Terrestrial > Soil >...
CACACCGGCGTCGCCATGACCAACCTGTTTTCCAAAAATGCCATTTCGAGGAACATCTCCGAGGGAAACCCCTCTTAAAACCGGCTAATTTGGACAGCAGTGGTTACGGCCATCAAAGGGGTCAAACCATAGCTTTGTCCATTTTTAGGCTTGCGGGTGCAATCGAAGCATGGCAGGATTCCGATCATGGCTGATGATTCCTCAGATTGCGGATCGGTTGCACATGGGCAGCCGGAAGAGTGTTGGTCCCAAGCTTCACGCTTGGAAAATGACACAGGAATGAAAACTGATGGACAAAGCTATGGTTTGACCCCTTTGACTTTGACCCTTTGATGGGGCGGATATATCGCATTTACCCGGCACAGGCGAAGCTGCGTCCCGTTCCGCGCCTAGACAAATTGCGCACTGGAAAGCTTGTGGCGGCGCTGGATTCACCGAATGGGTGGCAACGCGACACGGTGCAGCGATTGCTGGTCGATGCCCCCGAAATCCGAGTGCGGTATCAATTGGCGCTGAGTCTTGGCGAATGGAATGATCCGCGCGCCGGACAGGCGCTGGGTCATCTGGCGCTGAAGGATGGGGAAATCCCGGCGATGCAGACTGCGATTATGAGTTCGGCGGAACAGCATTTGCAGGAACTGGTGGCGCATATTCGCTCAGGCACGCGCGGAAGCTTCTGATCCTACGGCAACGGAAGAGCGGCCAGGATGGATTGCACGCAGGAATTCAAGTCTTTTGCGGCCGGGGGATGGGGTTGAGCTTCCGCGCCCGAGGCCCGAAAAAGATGGGCGGCACGATCCGGAAGTGGCGCTGCACTTTGACGAGCAGGAAGAAATACTCCAGACGCCAGCGCAGGGGCCATCCGCCCTCCAGCTCCCCGGCCAGCACGGCGTTGACGGCGGACCCCAGGTCGAGATGATTGCTGGGCCGCAGAAATAATTCCATGAATGGCGTCGTGTAATAATGCTCCACCACGCGCCAGTAAAACCTCAAGCCGCGGCGGACGCGCTTTTCGTATCTGGCGAAAAGGGCCTCGCGCGATTTGCCGTTTTCAAGCGATTTGATGACCGTCTCCGCCGCCAGTTTGCCCGACCAACTGGCCAGATAAACCCCCGCCGAGAAGATGGGGTCCATGAAACCCGCCGCATCCCCAACCCGCAGCAAGCGAGGACCCGCCAGCCGGCGGTTGTGATAACTGAAATCGCTCGTTGTTTGGATGGCGCCCGCCAGCCGGGCGTCCTTCAGACGTTTTTTCACCGCCGGGGTGGATTCCACCCAGCGTTGAAAGATCTCCTGCGGCGCGCCGGCGGACTGGGTGAACTCGTCCTTGTCAAACACAATGCCAACGCTGGTTTTCTGCGCGGAAATGGGGATGATCCAAAACCATTTGTTTTCCAGGCGCACGATGATGGTGTCGGAACCTGCTTCGCCGGAGTCGAGGGCCACATTTTCGAAGTGGCCGAAGACGGCGAGCTTCTTCCATTTTGGGTGCATCTCCCGCAAATTCTCCTGGTTGCCGGTCAGGTTGCCGCGCCCGGTGGCATCGATCAGAAACGAGGCGCGAAAGCAGTGCGGGTTTCCCGCAGGATCGCGCGCCTCGACCTTGACTCCATCCGCATCGGTCTCAAACCGGCCGGCTGTCCAGCCTTCCCGCACGTCCGCGCCGGAAGCGCGGGTGTTCTTCAGCAACAGATGATCAAGCAGGGCGCGTTCGACCTGAATGGCATTCGGCGCGGAGTTGAAACGTCCTTCGCGAAAAACGAAGCGCGCGCAGCTTGAGCCATTGCCCAGTTGAAACTGCGCGCCGTATTTTATTGGAAATGCCGCCTCGCGCAGGGCCGGCATCACGCCCATCTCCTCGAAAATCCTCATATTGCACGGCAACAGGGATTCGCCGATGTGGAAGCGGGGGAAGACCTCTTTTTCCAAGGCGAGAACCCGTTTGCCCGCCTTGGCCAGAATCGTTGCGGCGCTGCTCCCCCCCGGTCCGCAACCCAACACCAGGGCGTCGTATGTTGTCTCCGTCATACCTGTTTAAGGCAGCTTACAACAGCCCCTGCTCAATCTCCAGCCGCATTTGGATTTAGCGAGGCGCTTCAGGCGGGGCGAGGCTCCCGCCGAGCCGCGCATAAAACCCCTATTGTCCCGTGCCGCGCCCGACTGCAACGACGGCGTCGAAGGCCGGTTTGGTCCCGCACCCGCGGGCGAACAGAAATGGATAGTCTATCCGGCCCTTCACCGGCCAGTAGTTCAACCAGGAATTTGCATCCGTCACGCCCCAGAAAGTGACACGGGTAATTTGACCCCGATGTTTGACAAAGATCTTGAACAAACCGGCGTAGCGGGCGGCCAGCGCTTGTTGCGCAGCATCCGGCAGACCGTTGATGTAAGGATTGTCCTCCGGCCGGAGGTGGTAATCCGGGCTGATGTCGGCGTCCAATCTGCTGGTGAGCGCCGGCAGCACGCTCACGTCCAACTCGGTGATCATGACTTTGAGACCGAGGCTGGCAAAGGCTTGGATGGTTTCGTCCACATCGTTTAGGGCGGGCCAATCCATCCTGAAATGTCCCTGCAACCCAATTCCCACGAGGGGCGCGCCTTGTGCCTGGAGTTTCTTCATCAAGGCCAGGGCGCCCGCGCGTTTTGGCGCATTCTCCAGCGAAAAATCGTTGTAATACAACTGCGCGTTTGGATCGGCTTCATGCGCAAATTGGTACGCTTTGAGCAGGTAATCATCGCCGATGATTTGCAGCCAGGGCGATGAGCGCATTGTGCCGTCCTCCTCCAGTGCTTCGTTGACGACATCCCACCCGGCAATTTTGCCCTTGTAACGGCCAACGACCGCGAAAATGTGATCGTGCATTCGCCGCAACAAGGCATCGCGGGTGAGCGGATTCCCGTGTTCGTCCTGAAAGACCCAGGCGGGGGTTTGGCGGTGCCAGACTAAATTGTGGCCGATGATGAACATCCCATTTTTGACGCCAAATTCCACGTAACGATCCGCGGGCCCCCAATTAAATTGATCGGGCGCGGGATGAATGCTTTCCCATTTCATCACATTTTCCGGCGTGATCGTGTTGAAGTGCTTTTCAACCAGCGCCACTTCGCAATTGGCGCGGGCAGGCTCGGAGAAGTGCAAATCATTTATCGCCGCGCCGAGAAGAAAATCCTTTTTGAAGACGTCCTTCAAGGCTGGTGTCTCCTGACCGGGGGAGATCATCGTGGCGAAGCCCATAAACAGGCAGATAAAGGGAATAACGGCGTCATTTTTCATCAAGTCTGGGGCAACGGGGTTTGCAGGTCGGATTTTCTCCGGCGTTCCGCCAATTCGTCGGAAATCTGGATGGTCAGCCGTTTGTTGAGAGGATAGGCCACCAACAAGACTGTGCAGGTCGCGAAGAGAATGCCGACAAAAATGCTGGAAAACATGCGGAAGCCCTCCAGGGTTTGGGGTGTCGGCGCCAATTTTGGATCGTAGCCGTAGAACGCCTCCATGAGCCAGAGGAATACCGATTGACCGAGGCTCAAGCCTGCTTTGAGGGCAAAGCAGATCGTCGCGAAAACGACCCCGGTGGCGCGCCGGCCGTTTTTCCATTCGGAGTAATCTGCCACGTCGGCATAGATGGCCCAGATCAAGGGAATCGTCGGAGCGTAAGCGATGGTGCCCAAGATCGTCAGGGCAATCATTCCGCCGACATTATCCGGCTTGAGCAAATAGAACGCCGCAGCGCTGATGCTGGACAATCCGAAGCCGACTATGGCCACGGCTTTCTTGCCGAATCGCCGCGCCAGCGGCGGGGAAAGCAGGATGACCAGAACGGTGAGGCTTGTGCCCAGCATATTGAAGAGGCTGTAGGCGACATCAGCCACGTTGGAGCCAGCCAGGTTCGCTCTATCACCGTGGACAATATAGCCCAGGTATTCAAGAATCCCGGTCGAGTGAGCGCCTGCCGCCGTGGTAAGCCCCAGCTTGTTCAACCAGTCATAGAGCGAACCCTTGTCCGCATAATAGTGGTAGTAGTTGTAAAGCGCGGTGCCTCTGAGCGCCAAAATGGCGAAGTGCGTCAGTGTCATTAAAAACATGAGAAACCAGGGGCGGTTCTTGAAGAGATCCGCAAAATCCTGTTTCCAGGGCGTTTTTTCCTTGGAAATGGGCTCGATGCGTTCCTTGGTTGAAAAGAAAGTAATCAGGAAAAGGACCAGGCACACCGACGCCCAAATGGTCATCGTGATGGACCAACCGCGCTCCTTGTTGTGGTCGGCCCCGGCGAACTTGGCCACCAACGGCAGGGTGAAGCCGCCGACGATGAATTGGGCGATGTTCACCGAGATGAAGCGGAACGAATTAAGCTTGGCTCGTTCATTCACGTCACCCGTCATGACCCCGCCGAGCGCCGAGTAAGGCATGTTGTTCGAGGAATAAAGGGTCATCAGCAGGATGTTGGTGACGAAGGCGTAGATGATGTTCTCGGTCCTTCCAAAATGAGGCGTCGTATAGGCGAGCACCATCACCACGGTCCAGGGAATCGAGGTCCAGAGCACCCAGGGACGGAACCTTCCCCAGCGGGTCTTTGTGCGGTCGGCCAGAACCCCCATGATCGGATCAAAGAATGCGTCCCACAATCGCGAAACCAGCAGGAGGGTTGCGGCCAGGCCCGGGGTCAGGCCGAACACTTCCACGTAGAAGCTGGCCTGGAACAGAATCATCGTCATGAAGACGAAATTCGCCGCGGCGTCGCCGGCACTGTAACCTGCCTTTTCGAAAAAGGACAGTTTCTGGGATTTTTCGCTCATTTATGATTCTTAGGTGCGCGGGACATGCTGCCGGGATGAATGCTTTTCATTCAATCTCTCTGCGACATCCTGCATTGTTCCCTTGAAGGGGCCGGGGGTTTCCATTTTGATCGAAACCAGCGCGGCGGCGAATCTCAAGGATTCTCTCTCGCCATGATCCAAGCGGCGAGACAGGTAAGCAGCGAAGGTTGTATCCCCGCGTCCGGTCCTTCCCACCGTGCTGTTGTTGGAGAATTTCTCATAGTAAGTCTGGCCCTTGACCCGCGCCAGCACGCCTTGGGAATGCGTGATCAGAATTTCCGGGCAGCCCCACGATTCGACAATGATGGCGGCCTTTTCCAGATCTTCGGTTCCGGTTAGAATACGGGCTTCCACCACGTCCAGCTTGAGCTTGTCCATCATGGCCGCAATCTCTTTTTTGTTTGCGACATCGCTAAACTCTATTTCATGAGTCACCGGGGTGACATGGCGGACGAAGCTCTGCATGTCGGCGGACAGGCTGTGCTTGCGGGCCTTCAAACCGTTCATTAGATCCATGTCGAATTCGGTGTCGGAAATCCCCGCCAGATGGACGCAGGTGGATTTGAGCTTCGGCACGTCGCCGATGGCGATCAAGCCGGCGGTTTTGACGATGGTCAGCTTGCGTTCGTCCACGTTCGCCGATTCGTGCAGCACCCTCGAATACGTGGTTTCCGCGCTCGGGATGAGGTAGGTGTCCACGCCGACGTCCTTCATGGGCTGAAGGATTTTTTCATCTTTTTTCGCCATTTTCACGACGGCCGCAACCTTCTTCCCCACCCGCGCCGCCACCATCGCGCCGCACAGGACGGCGCTGCCCGGAGCGACAACCGGTTTTCCCCCGAAGGGGATGATTTCGTCGTAGCACATATGGCCGACGAAGGTGATGTCGTAGTTCATAAATGCGTCAGTCTGCTTTTAATAGTTCGGATAGGAATGATATGAGGGACTTTGAATCGATGATTGTCGCGGCCTTTTGCGTCTGGAGGTCTTTGATGTGCTGCATGACCAGATGCGTCCAGACGGCGCCCGGCCGCGGGTAGGCGGCAACGATGTAATGAGGGCCGGGGGCTGTTTCTCCCGCTTCCTTTTCAAGCTCGGCCCGGAGGTTGTCCGGCGTGATCATGGAATTGCCGTAATCGAACACCACCCTGTCCATGTGCTTATAGACCTCCTTGCTCTCCTTCACCATGCCGTAGTAGTCCAAAAGCTGGGCGAAGACGTAATTGGATGTCGTATAAACGTCCTTGCCCTGGTCTGATTCCACCGCTTCGCCCTCTTCAGTGCGGGCCATGGCCCAGCCCATGAAAGTACGGTTGTTCTTGTAGATCGTCTTCAGGATCTGCCTGGCGCGATCCGCCGGGATGAAGGACTCTTCGCCGATGGCAATCAAATACCAGAGGGCGTCCAGTTGGTTGGTCCAGACGTCCGTGTTGGTTTTGCCTGTTTTCGGATCGAAACAGGTGACGTAGTACTGAAGTTTGTCGCCCTTCTTATTTTTTCCGTCGCGCCATAGCTTCTCAAAACTCGCCTGGGCCTTGTCGAACGCTTCCTGGATATGGGCCTTGGCTGGTTTGTCGTCCAACATCTCCGCCATGGTAACCATGGCTTTGCATCCGGCCAGGAACGTCGTCGCGTCATAGGCATCCGCGCCGAAGAGGACAAGATTGTCAAATGTGTTTTTCACTTCATCGGGATAGCCCTCGGGCACGCCGTCGCCGTCGTAGTCCTGCTTGAGCAGGGATTCCAGGCCGAACTTGAGCGTCTCCCAATTCTTCCGGAGAAACTCGATGTCTCCCGTGAATTTCACATTTCGCAGCACGCGCATCACCAGCTTGGGAAAGAGGTCAACCCAGTAGTTGTTGTTGTACCAGGCGTAATCGCTGACGTTGCGCAGGGCATGGCCTTTGGGTAATGCGCCGACGTCATGCGCCACGCTGCCCTTGACCTTGAAAGCGTCGCGGATCTGGGTCATCGACACATCCTCGTATTCCTCCGGATGCTGCTGGTAATGCATTCTCGCTTCCACGAACGAGGAGTGGAAGTGGTAGAAGCGCGGGGTGGGGTCCTCGGCCTGAATGGAGTTGATGAAGCTCTGGCAAAGCTCCTTTTCCACGCGAGGGAATAGCATCAAAAGCACCATGGAATACCAATCCACGTCAGATGGATTGATGTAGGCGTAATCGAAGCATTCCAGGAACCGCGCGCGCTCATTACCCTGGCCGTCATCGACCCATACCGCGCCGTTGGACAAGGGGAAATGCAGCTCGTTGAGCATGAGGCGGGTCAGGCGCAGGGTGCCGGGCCGGTCGTTCTGGTAGGAGGGGCTGGCCTGGATGAAATCAAAAATCCGTTTCTGGAATTTCACGGTGCGGTCCCACCAGCGTTGATAGTTGTCAAGCGCAAGCTTCGCCATGTCGGCTGCCCGTTCCTCCTTATTTGCAAAGTTCCGGACGTATTTGCGCTCGAACTTGGCCCCGTCAAGAAAGACCTGCTCCGGGAAGTCGAAGACGACGGCCACGGGAATTTTCTTCGTCGCGCCCGGTTCCAGGGTGAACGTCAGGCTGACGGCCGCTCCATAATCGCTTCTCGAAAGCGGCTGCCGCTTTTCGTAAAAGCTGCCATCCGCATTCAAAAGAAGATCCTGGCTGTAGCGGTTCAGGCAGAAATACGGCTGGACGTCCACCGCGACGCCGGGCGTTTCGGCCACTGCCAGCGCCATCCGGTTCTGGCTCTCCGTGCTTCCCATCACGACTCCCCGCGCCCCCGCGGACTGAAACTCCTTATGCGCGTGGCCATGAACAGGGGAGGAGCAAATATAGACGCTGTCCTGGTCAGTCGGCTTCAGCTCCTTTTCCTGAAGATTGACCAGGGACGGCCTGGGCACAACAAGCGTGACCTCCTGAGCTTCATCCGCTGCGTTTTCCACCTCGAACTCTTCCACGCCGAATGGCATCAACGTCTGCTCTCCTCCCGACAGGAAAGGGGAAATCAGCCTCCTGATTATTTTCACCTTCCCCAGCTTGCAGGCAATCTCCAGCGACGGCGTGGCGATGGTGAGGGCAATGTTTTTTTCCGCAATCGGGGGATGGTAGTAGTTCTGAATGGCCGGGATGTCGTCGGGATTCTCGGCGTCCTGCGGCTTTCTTTGCGTCAGCATGGTGAACTTGCCGCCGATGCGCACAAAAGGGGCGGAGGCGAATTGGATCGCCTTTTGGTTCAGCATGATGAGCCGGCCCGCGTCGTTAAGCCGGTTGTAGAGGCCGTAGGGGGAAATGCCGACCGAGCAAGTGGGCGCGCCTTGCAGGGCCACTGTTTGCGGGAATTGCAGGGTCTTGGACATACCCTGGAAATGGACCGTCATTTTGTTCTGTTCGTAAATGGCGGCTATCTTGGGTCCCGCGATGGTATAAATATCGCGCACGTCGAACGCAACGGATTTCGGCATTTTTTCCCCTGTCGGTTATGAGGTCTGTTGATTCAGCACTTGCCCCCGAATGCGAAGGCTTTCTTCTTCGCCGGTTTGTCCCCGGACTTCTTTTGGGGCGCGACGGCTTCAGCGGCGGCCAGTTCCTTTTCCTTGCTGAGGTCGATGGGCATCTTCGTGGACGGATAGGGCTTTACGGCCCCGAACAGCAGGTCCACGGCGACTCTGATCGAATCAGGGGAGCCTGAGAAATTGCAGACCACGGCGTCGGCCTGTTTGGTCGTGCCTTTGATATAGGGAAAATTCGTCACGACAACCACGGTGTGTCCGGCGTCCTTCAACGCCTTCACCAAGTGCTGGTTGTTGCCCCGCTTTTCGATGCGGGCGTAGTAGTTGGTCATCACTACGAGATCGGTTCCCTTCGCCAGTGCCAGAGCTTCTTCGACATCCTCGTCGGAGGCGTGGAATCCTGTGTCGTCCAGGACGAGGTTGATGGAGTATTTGGCCATCTGTTCGCAAAACATGTGGGGATGGCTGTAGAGGTCCTTGCCCAGGAAAGGATACGGAATGAGCTGCTCAATGACCAGCATCTTCTTGTCCTTGCTTAACGGCAGAAGCTTTTTGTCGTCGCGCACCACCAGAAGGGCTTTGTGGGCCACTTCCTTGGAGAACTCGACAACTTCCTTGCTCTTGACGAGCGCCTTGGTTTTCTCGGGATCCATTTTCCCGGCTTTTTCAAAAAGCCCCTGGTCGTACTTCATGCAGAGAAGCCGCCGGACCGCGTCGTCGAGCCGCTCCTCGGAAAGCTCGCCCCGCTCGATGGCGCTCTTGATGCCGAAAAGGCACTGGGAGCGGGATTCGTCGTCCGCCTTGAGCAGAATGGTATCCACGCCAGCCTTGATCGCCATGGCGCAGGCCTGGGGGAGCGGCCATTTTTTCAGGATGGCGGCCATCCCGATGGCGTCGGAGACAATCACGCCCTTGAATCCCATTTCTCCCCGGAGCAGGTCGGTGAGGATTTTGGAAGACAGGGTGGCGGGGAACTCTTTGTCGTAAGCCGGGAAGATCGTATGTGCCGTCATGAGGGCCTTCGCGCCCGCGTTAATGCCGGCCTGGAAGGTCACCAGCTCGACATCGTGCATGCGCTTGAGATCTGCGCGGCAGACATCCAGCACTTCGTGCGCGTCAGTCGCCGAATCGCCGCGGCCCGCGAAATGTTTGACCGTGGCGACAATGCCGGCGTCCTGATACCCGCGCACGGTGGCCTCCACGTACTTGGCGCAGAGCTTCGGATCATCGCCGAAGGAGCGCACCCCGATTTCGGGGTTCAACGGATTGATATTGACGTCGCAGACCGGGTGATAGAACTGCGTTATGCCGATGGCGGCCATCTGCTTCCCAAGGGTATTGGCCACCTTGTAAGCCAGATCGAGATCGCCAATGGCGGTCATGCCCATGGGCGGCGGGAACTGCACGACGTGGCCGGAAGTGTAATCGTTTTTGAAATCGCCTTCCATGTCGATGGTGATGTGCAGAGAGATGCCGGAAGGCCGGTTCATGGCGATTTCCTGCAGCTTGTTGAGGGCGACCGTCAGCTCGTCCGGAGTCACGCTTACGCCGTAATTATGGTCGTCGAAGTAGGTGTGCGCGATGTCGAAATAGTCCTTCGGCTTTTTGAAATTTGGATCCACCTGCGAGCGCCCCCAATACAGGTTCTTGCATGTTTCCAGCGCGTACGGTTCAAGGCAAAGGCCGCCGGCATGGAGTTTTGTGACCTGTTCAATCCCGGAGGGCGTCAGGTAAGCCCCGCGCCAGGTGAAGGTGAGGACTTGGCCGCATTTTTCCGCCAGGGTCATCTTCGCCAACTTTGCTGAAACAACTTCATCTCTCTTTTCCGACATAATAGTGTACCTCTTCAAGAATTAATTCATGACATTCGCCTGTTCGTGCCGATCGCGGCCGCCAGGTCCGGCTCGGAGCGTGCGCGACGGCAAGGGCATGGACGGTCCCTGCGTCTCAAACGTCTCCGATTCGTTTTTCATTCCCGCAACTTTGCGAATTGGCATCTTGGAATGTCAGGCGAATTTAGTCAATCGGCCATTCGTCGTATATTGTTGCCTCTGCCGCCGCCGGGGTGAGAAACATTGATGTTACGCAGATACGATGTATGATCGCCCGCTCGGACGAAAATGAAGATTCACCTGAACTCCTGTTTGGGTCGGGCAGCCGCGAGCGGCCTTGCCTTCCTTGTGCCCGGACTTTGCCTGCTCTCCTTTCATTCTGACGCTCTCGCCCTCGGCCAGGCGCCGTATGTTGAAAGCGTCAAGAGTCCCGGCAGTTTCACCATCGTTCAAGAAAACGCCGCTGCAGCCCTACATGTGGATTCGGGCGACTTTGCCGGGGTCATCCGTGCCGTCAACGACTTGCAGGCGGATATTGCCCGCGTCACCAGAGTGACACCAGTCGTCAGTCGCCAAGAGAACGGCCTCGGCCCCAATGCAATCATCGTCGGCACCCTTGGCAAAAGCCGGGTGATCGACTGCTTGGCGCGCGAAGGGAAGATTGACGCCGCATCCATCGCTGGCAAATGGGAATCGTTCCTGATCCAGGTGGTGCCCGAACCGCTGCCGGGAGTAACCAGCGGATTGATTATTGCCGGGAGCGACAAGAGGGGAACCATTTACGGCGTTTATGATCTTTCCGAGCAAATCGGGGTCTCGCCGTGGTATTGGTGGGGAGATGTGCCGGTGGAACACAAGACGGCCCTTTTTGTGAAGGCCGGCGCATACGTGGTGGGGCCGCCGTTAGTGAAATATCGCGGTATTTTTTTGAATGACGAAGCGCCTGACCTGACCCGATGGGTCGAGGAAAAATACGGCACGGTGGCGGTGCCGGGCAATCCGCCGACGGCCAATTACGGGCGCGGATTCTACACGAATTTGTTTGAACTCCTTCTGCGGCTCAAAGGCAATTACCTCTGGCCCGCCATGTGGAACAACCGTTTTAACGAGGACGATCCGGACAATCCCCGGCTGGCGGACGAATACGGCATTGTCATGGGCACCTCGCACCAGGAGCCGATGTTGCGCGCGCAAAAAGAATGGGATTGGGCAACCAATTACGGAAAAAAGTATCGCAACTGGAATTATTCCGCCCCCGAGCAACAGCCGGTGCTGCAACAATTCTGGCGGCAAGGCGCGCGGCGCAACAAGGCTTTCGAGAGCATCTTCACCATGGGTCTGCGCGCGGAGAACGATAGTGGCGCGACTATCGGCAAGGACCTGACGGAAGAAATCGTCAAGGCCCAGCGCGAGATACTGGCCGGGGAGATAAACCCGGATTTGACCCAGGTTCCCCAGCTTTGGTGCCTACAAGGAAGTGCAGGACTATTACAACGCCGGCATGCGCGTGCCCGACGATATCACGCTGCTTTGGGCCGACGATAACTGGGGGAATCTCCGCCGTCTCCCGGCCCCCGAGGAGCGCCGGCGGGCGGGCGGCGCGGGAATCTATTACCATTTTGACTACCATGGAGGGCCGCGAAGCTATCAATGGATCAACACCAGCCCCATCGCCAAAATATGGGACCAATTGTCCCTCGCCAAGGAATACGGCGCAGACCGGATTTGGATTGTCAATGTCGGGCACTTCAAGGGATACGAGTTCCCCATTGATTACTTCATGAACCTGGCTTGGAACACGGCACGGTGGACCAACAGCAACTTGAACGAATTCACCCGGCTTTGGGCTGAACGTGAATTTGGGCCGGCCTTCTCGGAGGACATTGCCGATCTAATCGAGAAGTCCACCAAATATAACGGCCGGCGAAAACCCGAATTGCTCGATGCCACCACTTACAGCCTGAATCATTACCAGGAAGCCGAGCGTGTGCAGGCGGAATTTCAGGCTCTCAACGGCAAAGCCGGCGCCATCTACAGCCGGCTCCCGCAAGACAGGCGGGACGCCTTCTACGAATTGGTGTATTTCCCGGTCAAGGCCGCCGCGCAATTGAACGAGCTTTACCTGGTTGCGGCGCGGAATGCTGTTTACGCCCGGCAGGGCGGCGCCAGCGCAAACGACATGGCAGTGCAAACCCGAGAACTTTTTCAAGCAGAGACGAATTTGATGAATTACTTCAACAAAACCTTTGCCCAGGGGAAGTGGGATCATTTCATGGACCAGCCGGCCCTTGGTTACACCAACTGGCGGGATCCGGCCCAGAACAGCCTGCGCGCGGTGAACCTCACGGAGATTGCCGTGCCCGACGCTCCGGCCATGGGCGTGGCGCTGGATGGTTCCGACGCCGCCTGGCCCGGCGCGACCAACGAGGCGGCCCTGCCGCAATTCGACGTGTTCAACCAGCAGCGACACTACATTGATGTCTTCAATAAAGGCAAAACACCTTTCGAGTTCACCGCCTCGGCCAGCGACCCGTGGATTGTTCTCAGCGAAACAAACGGCACGGTCGCAAAGGAAAAGCGTCTCTGGGTGAGCGTGGATTGGAGCGCCGCTCCCCGTCACAAGTCCGGTGGCACGGTGCATATCACCGGGGCTGATGCCAATTTTACCGTGAAGGTGGATGCCTTCAATCCAACGGAAGTGACACGCGACTCCCTTCGCGGTTTCGTCGAGGGTGAAGGCGTTGTTTCAATCGAACCGGAGCATTTCACAAAACAGACCGGTTTCGACGCGAGCCGCTGGATCAAAATCGAGGATTACGGCCGCACCTGGTCGGGGATGAGGGCGGAGGGACCGGTGGACGCGCCCGCAGCCACGCCGGGGAAGGATTCGCCCTGCCTGGAATACCGGATGTATTTGTTTGACACGGGCCGGGTGGAAGTCACGGCGATCACGGGGCCGACCTTGAACTTCATCGCCGGACGTGGCCTCCATTTTGGCATTTCATTTGATGATGAGCCGCCGCAGGTTGTGACCCTGGTTCCGGACAATTACAGCGCGCAGAACGGCAACCGCGATTGGGAAAAGTCCGTCGAGGACAACGCGCGTTATGCCCGGGCCCGGTTCACGCTGTCAAACCCGGGTTATCACACCTTGAAAATCTGGATGATTGATCCCGGCGTCGTCGTGCAGAAACTCGTGGTGGACTTGGGCGGGTTGAAATCAAGCTATCTCGGCCCGCCCGAAAGTTACTTTGGCAGGAACTCCGGCATTGTCGAAGATTGGCAACGGATGATGAATTTGTTGCGCCTTCCAGCCCCGGGTCCGTTTCCTGCGCCAGCCGATGACCCGAACCGGCCCGCCAATATGCACCCGGTGGGCGGCAACTCGCCCAATTGGACCGATGGTGTTCCAGGGCATACCATCGTGAGGTCGGGGTGGGGGAATTGGTCGAATTACGACGAAGACAAAGCCAGTCGCGGGCCATTACCCGATCCCCTCCGACTCAAAAACGGCCAGCCGGTCACGGACGCGGACACTTGGTGGAATAAGCGCCGCCCGGAAATATTGAACGATTTTCTGACAGAGATTTACGGCAAAATCCCCACCAACACTCCGTCCATTACCTGGGAAGTAACCGCCACAGACACAAACGCCGTCCATGGCACGGCAATCCTTAAGAGCATCGTGGGCCATATCGATAATGCTCGCTATCCCGCCGCCAGTCCCAGCATCAAGATCACCCTCTACACGCCGGTCAACGCCGCCGGAGCGGTGCCAACGATAATCTCCCTTTCAGGTGGTTTCCGTGGGGGCTTTGCGGGCAGGGAACAAGTCCCAATGCCCCAAATTCTGGCCCTGGGCTGGGGATACGCAACCGTCAACACGGGAGCGATCCAAGCCGACAGCGGCGCCGGTTTCACTTCCGGGATCATCGGCTTGGTCAATGAAGGGAATCCCAGAAAACCGGACGATTGGGGTGTGCTGGCTGCTTGGTCATGGGGGTTGAGCCGCGCCATCGACTACTTCGAAACGGACAAAGACGTCGATGCGAAGCGCCTGGGCATTGAGGGGCGTTCGCGCTGGGGCAAAGCCGCGCTCCTGGCGGCCGCCTTGGATCCGCGCTGGGCGATTGTCTATTCGAGCTGCTCAGGTGAATGCGGCGCCAAGCTCCACCGCCACGACGTTGGCGAATCCGTTGATAACGTGGCCGGCCCCGGCGAATATCATTGGATGGCCGGCAACTTCCTCAAATACGCGGGTCATTGGAACGAACTTCCGATAGACCAGCACGAACTAATCGCCCTGGTCGCGCCGCGTCCGGCGTTTATTACGGGCGGGACACAGGACCTTTGGTCAGATCCGTCGGGGGAATTCAAGGCCTGTGTTGCGGCTGGACCTGTCTATCGTCTGCTCGGTAAGAAGGACTTGGGAACGACCGAGATGCCCGTCGCGGACGAGGCCTTGATCGCAGGCGACCTGGCTTTCAGAATGCATGCTGGCGGGCATACCGATTTGCCCGACTGGCCGATATTCCTGACTTTTGCCCGGAGGTATTTCAGCGGCACCGCCGCTAAGTGAGCCTTGCAATCGAATGTTGCGCCACCGTCTTATGGGAGTGTAACATTCACGCCATGCTGAAATATTCTTGGGGAAAACGGACTGCCAACAGCCGGCCCTTTTTGTCCACCATTAAGCCATGATTCACGCCTTACTCATAAAAGACGGTTTCATTTGCCTGCTGGCCTTGGCCGCGGCAACCGCCGTAACGGGCCAACTCCTCGGCGCGCAGCAAGCGGCTTATCTTGACGAATCAAAATCGATTGATGAGCGGGTGGCGGATTTGCTGCCACGCCTGACCCTTGAGGAAAGGGTCTCGATGGTCCACGGCAAGTCCACTTTCTCGGCCCAAGGCGTGCCGCGGCTGGGCATTCCCGATTTGTGGATGGACGACGGCCCGATGGGCGTGCGCGAAGAAGTAGGGGAAGGCTTTCGGAATCTCAACCGCGAGGATGACTTCGCCACCGCCATGCCGGCAACGATTGGCCTGGCCGCGTCGTTCAACACGGAATTGGCCGCTCTCTACGGCACGGTCATCGGCGAGGAGGCGAAACAGCGTCATAAACATATCATGCTTGGCCCGAGCCTGAACATCCAGCGTACGCCCCTATGCGGACGCAACTTTGAATACCTGGGCGAGGACCCGTTTCTGACTTCGCGCATCGCGGTCAATTACATCGAGGGCGAACAGGCCCAGGGCGTGGGTTCCTGCGCGAAACATTTTGCCGCAAACAACCAGGAATATCAGCGCCGTTCAATCAACGTGGTGATGGACGAGCGGACACTGCGCGAGATTTACCTGCCGGCGTTCCGCGCCTGCGTGCAGGAGGCGGGCGTGTTGAGCGTCATGGGCGCGTATAATCAATTCCGCGGCCAGCATTGCTGCCATAATGATTATCTCCTGAACAAGGTGCTCAAGGATGAATGGGGGTTCAAGGGACTCCTCATGTCGGACTGGGGCGGCGTACACAGCACCGATCAGGCAGCCATGAACGGCTTGGACCTGGAAATGGGAACCCGCCCGCCGTACTCGACGAACTATCTGGCCAATCCATTTTTGAAAGGATTGAAAGCCGGCAAATTCCCGATCTCGGTGCTCGACGAAAAAGTGGGGCGCCGCCTTTACGTGATGTTCAAGCTGAAGCTGATTCATGATCAGGCCGATGCGCCGGTGAATTCAGCAAACAGAGGCGTCTTGAGCACCAAAGCGCATCAGGACATCGCCCGCCGCGTGGCCGAGGAATCCATTGTCCTGCTGAAAAACGAAGGCTTGCTTCCGCTCGATCCGGCGAAGATCAAGACCGTCGCCGTGATAGGGGCCAACGCCTCCAGCGTGTTCGCGCGGGGCGGCGGTGCGGCCAACATCAAGGCGCCTTTCGAAGTCACCGCGCTCCAAGGCATCACCAACCGTCTTGGCAACGGCGTGAAAATTGTATATGCTCCCGGTTACAAGGCTCCGGTAGGCCGTGTTAGGGGTGATCATGGCGCCGTGATACCCGAGCCTCCCGGCGCCAGTCAGAGGCTGATTTCGAGCGCTGTTGCCGCGGCAAAATCCGCGGACGTGGTCATCTACGTCGGTGGTCTGAATCACAAAGGCGGTTACGATGCGGAAACGACCGACCGTCCCGATCTCAAACTTCCCGGCGGCCAGGATGATTTACTGGAGAAAATCGTGGAGGCAAATCCGAAAACCGCCGTCGTCTTCATGGGTGGAGCCGCGGTGGAGATGGGCTCATGGCTCTCGAAGGCGCCTGCGGTGCTTTACTCTTGGTATCCCGGAATGGAAGGAGGCAACGCCCTGGCGCGGATTCTTTTCGGCGACGTAAGCCCATCGGGCAAGCTGCCTTGCACGTTCCCGAAACAACTCGCCGATTCACCCGCGCACGCGCTACATGCGTATCCTGGCACGAACGGGACCGTCACTTATGCCGAAGGCCTGCTGGTCGGCTACCGCTGGTTCGACGCCAAAAACATCGAGCCGCTGTTTCCGTTTGGCTACGGTTTGTCCTACACGAAGTTCGATTATTCCGGGCTTAAGCTGACGACTGGTAACGATACAAAACATCCTGCGGTGACGGTGGAATTTGATATAGTCAATACCGGGGATCGCGAGGGCGCCGAAGCGGCGCAGATTTATGTGCAGGAAATGAAGCCCAGCGTGGCGCGCCCCTTGAAGGAGCTCAAAGGTTTTGCCAAGGTGTCGCTCAAGCCCGGCCAGAAGCAAAAAGTTTCCGTTCGGCTGGAGCAGGGCGCATTCTCGTTTTATGACCCCGACAAGAAGGGGTGGGTGGCCGAAAAAGGTGATTTCACCATTTTGGTCGGGCGCTCGTCCCGGGACATCCCCTTGCAAGGAAATTGTCAGATTGCCGAGACCGTTTTTGAGAAGGATTAACTTTTGAAAGTAACAATCATTCTCGCTCTGCTTATCGCGACTGCGCAATCATCCTGGAGCCAGCCGCCGGCATCCGGGCCGTATGTCTGGCGCAATGTGGTCATGGGCGGCGGGGGGTTCGTTACTGGCATCATTATGCATCCGTGCGAGGCCGGGTTGATGTACGCGCGAACGGACGTGGGCGGGGCGTATCGTTGGGATTCGCCCGCCCAAAAATGGGTCCCGATCACCGATTGGATTGGCGCGGCGGACGATAATCTGTTCGGCATCGAGAGTATTGCGGTGGATCCGCGCGATACCAGCCGGGTTTATCTGGCTGCCGGCACCTATGAAGGGCGCCCCGCCGCCATCCTTCGTTCGGACGACCGGGGCAGGACCTTCCAGCGCGCCGATGTTCCCTTCAGTATGGGTGGCAACGAGAACGGACGTTTAAACGGTGAGCGCCTGGCGGTTGATCCCAACCTGGGCCGCGTCCTTTTCTTCGGCTCGCGCCGCGACGGGCTGTGGAAGAGCCTTGACCGGGGGGCGAATTGGGCAAAAGTGGAAACATTCCCTGATGTCAACCCTGATCCCCAGGAGTCGGAAGTCTCTAATGCCCCATCTGGCTACTTTGGCTGGCAGCAGCCGGTGGGAATCGTCGCGGTCGTCTTTGATCCGTCCAGCGGTCAACCCGGCGCTCGCACGCCTCTTCTCTATGCCGCAGTATCGGCCATCGGAACAAACCTTTTCACCAGCGCGGATGCGGGCCTGAGCTGGCAGGCGGTGACAAATCAACCCATCGGCCTGCTCCCCATCCATCTTGTTCGCTCCGTGGACGGGATGCTTTATTTGACTTACGGCCATGAGCCGGGACCGGGTGCCATGACCGATGGCGCGGTGTGGAGATTCAACCCAAAGGACGGCGTCTGGACCGACATCACACCCGTTAAACCGAAGGAACGCCATCTGCCTTTCGGCTATGGCGGGGTGTCCATTGATGCGCGGCATCCGTCCACGATCATGGTTTCCACTTTTGACCATTGGACGCCACGCGATGAGATATTTCGCAGCACCAATGGGGGCGCCAGTTGGCAGGCGCTCGTGCGCGACGCGCAGTGGGACCACTCAGAAGCCCCCTATACGGTTCCGCTGACTCCCCATTGGATCGGCGACGTGGAGATCAATCCCTTTGATTCCGACCAAGTTTTGATCACCACGGGATACGGCATTTGGAGCTGCGCCAACGCCACGCAGGCGGACGCAGGCAAGCCGACGTGTTGGGTGTTTTTGGATCAGGGCCTTGAGGAAACGGTGCCGTGGTGTTTGCTCAGTCCGCCCGAGGGGGCGCATTTGCTCAGCGGCGTGGCGGATGTTGACGGTTTCCGGCACGATGATTTAAGCGTGTCGCCCGCGAAAGGAGCTTTTGCCGGGCCGCGTTATGGCGGCACCGAGGACCTGGAGTTTGCCGGACTGAACCCGCTTATTATCGCCCGCACCGGCGTTGGCAGACGAACAGGCCAGGCGCATGCAGCCATTTCAGAGGACGGCGGTGAAACTTGGAAGGCCCTGGACAGTGAACCAACTAACACCCAGGGCGGGGGCAGCATTGCCCTTTCAGCCGATGGCAAGATCATCGTCTGGAGTCCGAGGCGCGCGCCGTCGTGGCTCTCGACGGACCGTGGAGCAACTTGGAGGACCTGTGCTGGAGTGGCGAATGATTTGCGGGTGATTGCCGACCCGGTGAATCCGGCCCGGTTTTACTCGTTCGACCCGTCCGAAGGCAAAGTCCTCTCCTCCCAGGACGGGGCAACCGGATTTTTCCCCACCGGGGCATCTTTTGCCGCGAGGGCGGGAGGGGGAAGATTTGGCGAGCGCGGGGGCGGATCGCTGTCTGTGACTCCCGGCATGGAAGGCGACCTTTGGATTGCATCCCGCAACATTGGTCTTTATCACTCGACCGACGGCGGTACCAACTTTGCCAGGCTTGACGTGGTTAAATCCGCCGATGCCCTGGGCTTCGGCAAACCCGCGCTGGGAAAGAATTTTCCCGCGCTGTTTCTGGCTGGAAGCGTGGGCCAGATCCGGGGGCTTTTCCGTTCCGACGACTCCGGGCAGAGTTGGGTTCGCATCAATGATGACCAGCATCAATTTGGCTACATTCCGCATCTGACGGGTGACCCGCGCATCTTTGGCCGCGTCTATTGCGTCACTGGCGGCCGTGGCGTGGTCTATGGAGACATCTCGACCGGGCAGGGAACTGTATCGGCTCCTTGAACAAAAGGAGTTTAATCCTTCCAAATATCCGCCGTTCGCGCCTTCAAATCAGGCATCGCCGGCAGCTTCGCACTTGGCACGGGCTCATACCAGAATGTTGCGCAGGACCAGTCGTCGCTCGTTTCGCGCAAACCGTCCTGGTAGGCGATCTGCTGGATCGTGATGCGGCACTCCTTTTTCCACGCGATTGGGTCCGGCAGATGCCAGCGATACATCGAGACAAAATGTTTGTCGTTCAGGCTGCATCCGTTGTAAAGAAACGCCGCGTTTTGTATGCCCCAAGCCAACCCAACGTAGTCCTCGCTGCCAGTGCCGGCGATGGTCGGCCACTCCTTGTCGCCGTCTTTGTAAACTTTGATTTCGCCCTCGCCCCACCACTGCTCCGGATGCAGATTGCGAACGCCAATGATTGAGCCGATGAACCGGCCCTTCTGGTCGCGCTGCGGCAGCAACTCGAAATCTCTCTTCTCAACCGTCGGATTCTCGCGCCGAAACACAACGTGCAAACGGCCTACGTCATTGGGGTGCTTGTCGCCTAGCGTGTAGTTGATCTGGTAATACAACGGCACGGATTTCGTGCCCTCGTTGCTGAAGGTGAAACGCGCCCGCTTCGCAAAGGGCATCGGCAACCACAAGTTCCGTCCGCCCGTCGGCCCGCAGGAATGCACCGCGGATTGGTACGAAGTGATTTTTCCATGTGCAAATCCGAACAGATCACCGATGGGACATTCGATGCTCGGATGCTCCTGGCCTTCCCACCACCCGCGAATGACACACGCGCGTTGGATCACAGGATCGCCTTCGGTCGTCATCCACAAGTGGCGAATGGTGCCGGGGCCTTGGATGTCGCAAAGCTGCACAGTTTGTCCCGGCTTGACCTCCAAGCTTGGCGATCCTTTGCGACCTGGCCCAAGGTTGCTCGCCGACTTGCCTCCCTCGCCCGGCGCCCCGCTCGGGTTTTCGAACGAAATCGAGCGCGATTCCAGTCCGGTATCGAGAAGATAGGGTTGGCTTGAACAATCTGTCTCCCTGTCCGCCGCCGAAACCGGCATGGTCACCAATGCCAACAGGCTTAACAGCCATAAGACGAATCGCCTTTTGCTTTTCTTGCAGCGTGGTTCCGGGAGAATTGCCCGGGTCTTACATTCTTGCATGCAAAAAGGCTACGGGGACGGGCGTTGGCGGTCAATTGGGATTCCCCATTTGCGGAGGAAGATTCATTTCGGCAAAAACGGACGCACCCGATCAGCGAGCAGCTTATAGCCGGAGGCGTTGAAGTGCAATTGGTCGGGCCTGAACAATTCCGGGCGCGGCTGCCCGGCCGCGTCGAGCGGCAGGTCGTAGGTTTCGATGTATTGCAGGAACGGCTTTCCACGGATGTACTCCTCTGCCAACCCATTCAACGTCTTTTCCTTTTCATGCTGCTTCCAGCGTGACGGCGTGGGACTCAAGGAAATAAAGTCAATTCTGGTTTCCGGCAAGCGGGCGTGGACGGTTTCCGCAAATTCCTTGAAATCGGCAAAGACCTGTTCCGGCGATTTACCCGCCCACAAATCATTGCCACCGGCGCGCAAGAAAATCATCTTGGGCGCGTAAGGGAATATCACCCTTGGCGCGAAATGCATGGAATCCTCGATCTGCGAGCCGCCAAAGCCGCGATTGAACACAGGCTGACCGGGAAAATCCTGCTTCAGCGTCTTCCAGAGCACAATGGTCGAGGAACCGATGAACTCAATTCCACCTTTGGGCGGCGGGTGGATCGCGTCCACCTGTTCATAG
>Ga0187851_10001648_pt1 | contig 21122 bp, 16 predicted proteins | sample June2016WEW_6_10_FD_132997 | JGI IMG/M metagenome (GOLD analysis project Ga0187851, IMG submission 132997) | Peatland microbial communities from SPRUCE experiment site at the Marcell Experimental Forest, Minnesota, USA - June2016WEW_6_10 | ecosystem: Environmental > Terrestrial > Soil >...
GGCGGCGGCGGGCCGCTCACCTTCAACATCTCTTCAGGCGCGGCACTGGTTGCTGCGGCCGCAGGGGCCAAGGTGGCCAAGCACGGCAATCGCGCGGTCACCTCGCAATGTGGGGCTGCCGACGTTCTTGAGGCCCTCGGAGTTCCCATCGACCTTTCTCCGGGGCTTGCGGCGGAGTGTCTGCGCGAAACCAGCTTCATGTTCCTGTTTGCGCCGCACTACCACCCCGCCATGAAGGCACTGGCGCCGCTGCGCCGCGCTCTCGGCTTCCGCACGATCCTCAATCTCTGCGGGCCGCTCACCAACCCCGCCCGGGCCCGCAACCAGGTCATCGGCGTGCTCGCCCCCAGCCGCGTCCTGCTCGTCGGCAGAACTCTTGTTGCTTTGGGGGCCAAGCGGGCCTACGTCGTCCATGGAACCGATGGCATCGACGAGCTCACCACCAGCGGCGAGTCCATCGTGGCACGCGTTGAGGAGTCCGAGGAAGGTCCGCCGACGCTGAAAGCTGCGCGCGTCACACCGGAAATGGCAGGGCTGCCGCGCTCGACGCACGACCAGTTCACGGGCGGCGATATCGCGATGAATACTTCGCTGCTCTATGACGTGATCACCGGGATTCCCGGGCCGCGCCGCGACATTGTGCTGATGAACGCCGCGGCCGGTCTGGTTGCGGCAGGCCTTGCCGGGGACCTGAAGGAAGGCGTGGCACTGGGTGCGGAGGCGATTGACTCCGGGCAAGCCGCGTTGACGCTGGCGAAGCTGCAGCAGTTTGGCAAGAAGCACGCGGACGCTTGAGGCAGTGCTGAAGCCCGAATCCTTCAGCAGAGCGTTTTCAAATGACTTTCTCCTGGCCAGTTAAGAAGCGACTGGGATGAGGTTTGCGGCGCCTTCTACGGCGGCGATCATCGCTGGGTGGCCGATGGCCGAATTCAGCAGCATGTGATAGAGGCCGCGCGCGCACCACTCCTGCTGGTAAGCCTTGCGAATGACCGCGGCGCGGCGCTTATCAAACGCGGCCAAAGCCTGGTCGGCCTGATCGGCTTTCTCCGGGAACGACCGAATAAACCAATCACGCTTGGCGGCGGCTGTGGCGTAGACAAACACGTGAAAACAGCCGGGCTGATTGGCCAGTGCACAGGCGGAGCCGCGGCCAACGAGAACGCAGTTGCCTTCGCCGGCGGCCTTGAGAATCTCCTTTTTAATCAGGCTCAGCATGCGCTCGGAATCGAACACCTGGTCCTCGGAGATGCCGGACATGGAGTATCCCGAGTCGTGCCAGAAGGCTTTGCCGTAGCGGTAATACCAGGGGTCAAGACGCTCGTCGTACTTTTTGGCCAGTTCGGCAGAAACGCCAGCGGCACGGGCCGCCGCGCAGGGCAAGTCGGCATCGAGGAGCCGCCATCCCAGGCGCTTGGCCAGGTCATGGGCAAACTCGCCGCCGCGCGATCCGTACTCGCGCTCGACGGTAATCACACGGATAGGTGCATGCGGCATGGGGGAAGCATTCTCCTGCGAGCGAAGGATACAACGAAAACGCAAGAATGCGAAATGGCCTTGAGCGCGCTTGGCTCCTCCGTGCAGCCCACAAGGGTGCCGAGCCTCGCGGAATGTCCCTGGTTTTCCACGGTCGAGCGATGGCCTCACGAAAACCAATTGGCGCGATACCTTGACGATCTACACAAGCTTGTTGTAGATAATCATGGTATGGGAAAGCCAAGTGATCTCGTGCAGGGAACTCTCGATCTTTTGATCCTGAAAACAATCCTTCTGGAACCAAAGCACGGCTGGGCCATCGCCAAGCGGATTCAGCAGGTTTCTGGCGAAGTGCTGCAGGTACAGCAGGGCTCTTTGTATCCAGCACTGCATCGGCTGGAGCAGCAGGGATGGATCAAAGCGAAGTGGGCGGAAAGCGAAACCGGACGGCAGGCGAAGTTCTACGCACTCACCGCCGCGGGCCGCAAGCAGCTTGAGGCCGAAACGGCCAACTGGAACCGGCTCTCAGCCGCGATCGACCTCGTCGTGACCGAGGCCTGAGGAGGCTGCGATGCGGTGGATGACGCAACTGCGCATGGGTATCGTGATGTTGTTCGCCCGGCGAAAGGCCGCGGCGCAGCTCGACGATGAATTGCGCGATCACCTGGAACGCCAGATTGCAGAGAATCGGGCCGCCGGCATGAGCGCGGGCGACGCTCGTTTCGCAGCGCTGCGCGAGTTCGGAAATCCCGCTCTTTTGCGGGAGCAAACCCAGTCCACCTGGACTTGGAATTGGTTGGAGCTGGCCATGCGCGATGTGCGCTGCGGCGCGCGCACGCTCAGTCGCTCGCGCGGATTCTCATTCGTCGCCATCGCCGTGATGGCTTTGTGCATCGGCGCGGCTACATCGCTCTTCACCATCGTTCGCTCGGTGCTGCTGCGCCCGCTTCCATTCCGCAATCCCGCACGGCTGGTGATGGTCTACGAACACTTTCGCGATGCCGGCTTCAATTCGCAGGGCTTCAACTACAACGGCGTGGCGCCCGCAGACTATCGCGACTGGCGCGCGCAAACGCACGGCTTTGAAGACATGGCTGCGTGGCGCTACGCCGAGATCAACTTGACGGGAGAACGCGGAGAACTTCCCGAACTTGTTGAGGCACGAGCCGGAAGTTGGAATTTGTTTTCGCTGCTGGGAGTGCAACCGGCGTTGGGTCGCTCGTTCACTGAAGCGGAGGATCGGCCCAGCGGCGCCGTCGTCCTGCTTTCCTGGAACCTCTTCGAGCGCCGCTTCGGCGGAGAGTCCGCGATTGTCGGTAAGCAAATCCATCTCGATGGGAAACCGTACACGGTCATCGGTGTGCTCCCGAAGTGGTTCATCTATCCCGACGCGAAGGTTCAACTCTGGGTGACTTTTGCGTCAGGCATGCCGCCGGAGATTCTGGAGCACCATGACTATCACTTTGCCCGCGTCATTGCCCGCCTTCGTCCCGACGTCAGTCTGGCGAATGCACTAAGCCAGGTTGAGGCGGTGCAGTACCGACTTCATTTGCGGAACCTGCACGCACCGGTGGCCGAAGACGTTGCGCCGCGAACCCTCAACGAAGACCTGGCGCGGGATGTGAAGAAGCCCCTCGTCATCCTGATGTGTGCTGTTGCGTGCCTGTTGCTGATCGGCTGCCTGAACGTCGCCAACCTGCTAGTGGCGCGTGGCGCAGCCCGGCAAAAAGAGGTCGCGATCCGCGGCGCGTTGGGCGCTGGCCGACTGACCCTCATCCGCGAACAATTGACCGAGAGCTTGCTCATCTGCGCCGCCGGCGGAGTTGGCGGCATTTTGCTTTCGTTCGCGGCCACGAAATGGCTTACCAGCGCGTGGAAAGATTTGCCTAGCGCTGAAGGCATCCACGTAGACGGCCTGGTGATGGGATTCGCCTGTGCGCTGGTGTTCTTGTCCGCGCTGCTCTCGGGCCTACTTCCGGCCATCTCGTCGACCACCAAAGCGGTCTTCGCTCTCTTGCAGGCATCTTCGCGTGGCACGGCGGGCAGCCAGTCGCGCACTGCGCTGCGCAAGACGCTCCTCACGGTAGAGATTGCGATGACAGTGGTTCTGCTGATTGCCGCAGGCCTTCTGCTCAAGAGCTTCTGGCGTTTGCGGGCAACGAACATAGGCTGCGCAATCGACAACGTGCTCACCATGGGCTACAGCCTCCCGTCACAGAAATACGACAATCCCGCAAAGGTCGACGCCTTCAACGAAGCGCTTCTCGATCGGGTGCAGGCACTCCCCGGGGTGCGCGCCGCCGCCATCGGTACCGTTGTGCCCGGCGCGGGCGCAAAAGACGACGCCATCTTCACCATCCCCGAGCATCCCTCCACTGCTCCCGGGGCCCCACTTCCCGATGCGCTTTTCCGCATGGTGAGCCCGAGCTACTTCAGCACTTTGCAAATACCACTCCTCAGTGGCCGCTTCTTTACTTCGCAGGATCGGACCGGCCGTCCGAGAACGGTCATTGTCAGCAGCGTGTTGGCGCGGCAATATTTCCCTGGGGAAATCGCGCTCGGCAAGCATCTGCATTTGGTGCCCTACGGAAACGCCGACTACGAAATTGTCGGTGTCGTTGGCGATACACTGCACCAGGTTGGCCAGCCGGAGATGGCGGTCATGTACTTTCCTGTTCTGAATGGGGACGAGACAAGGGGCATGACTCTCGTGGTGCGAACTGCGTCCGATCCGCTCCCATTCTCAGTCCCGATCCAGAAACAGATTGCACAAATCGATTCGGAAATGCCGGCCTCCGATTTGTTGACCATGCAGCAGATCATCGGCGATTCGCTGGTAAATCAGAGCCTCATTTCCACGCTGGTGCTGGCGTTTGCCGTGCTGTCACTTCTGCTGGCGTCGGTGGGACTCTATGGAGTACTCGCGTACCTGGTGGCGCAACGGACCAGCGAAATTGGCATTCGCATTGCCCTCGGAGCGCAGCGGGAGCAGGTCCTACGCCTGATGTTGCTCGATGGGTTGCAGCCTGCGCTGATCGGTCTGGGTCTGGGGCTGGCGGCCAGTGTGGGCGCCGGCCAATTGATCCGATCCGTGCTCTATGGAACGCAGGCAGTCGATCCAGTGGTCTTCGCCGCAGTCACGGCAACGCTGGTGGTCGTGGCTGCAATTGCCTGCCTCGCGCCGGCCTGGCGTGCATCGCGCCTCGACCCGATGCAGGCGCTGCGAACAGAGTGAGAGAGAATAATGGTCAGGGATCAGGGATCAGCGTTTCTGGCGCCAGTCGTGCGCCAGGAGCGGTGAAGGGTCTTCGTGGGTTAGCGTCCGCTAACCCACAGAATGATCGCTGACCACTGCGTTACTGCGTCACCGGCTGCGGCGGCAACGCCTTCGGTGCCTTCAGGTGCGGCGCCGCTGGAGCCGCGGGTGCATCGGGCACTTTGCCCTCAGACGCCGACGGGGGAGGCGGAGCCGCAGGGAACCCAGTACCCCGCTTGATGCGGACGTCTCCGTTTTCGGTGGTGAGTTGAATTTTGGCCTGACCGCCGCCGATCTGGAAGTTGGCTGACTTGTTCTCGTCGTCGCTGGTCGGCATGGGGAAATCGGACATGATGTCGCCGTTGTGGGTGTGCACGCTTACCGAAGCCGAAGCTGTGGAAGGCAGCGTCAGCTCGACATCGCCCTTGCTGTTCTTTGCGTCTACGGCGAAGTTCCCAGCCGGCTCGACAGAGATGCGCCCGTCGCGATCTTCCACCGTGCTGTCACCGTAAATCTCGCTCAGGTCCACGTCCTTCGCATGCGTCGTCACGCGCACCTGGCCCTTGGCCTCGGTCACGCGCAGATCGTCGGAGTTCAACGTGAGATCGCCGATCAGGTTGGCGACCTGCAGGTCGGTAACGGATGTATGCAGATGAATCGGCCCGGCCGTATTTTCAATGTGAACGTCGCCAAGAATCTCGCCGCTCTGCGTTACCTTTCCCTTCACCTCTGACAGCGTCAAGTCGTTCACATCTCCATCCGCTGTCAGGTCGCCATTCACCTGGTGCGCTGAGAAATCGTGACGGCCGTTGGGGAAGTGGGCCTGCACCGACCCATCGATCGCGCTGAGATGCACATCGCCGTGACCGGCCGTCAGGTTGAGGCCGTTGCCCAGGCCCGCGGCCGTTACGTCGCCGTGTCCCGCGTCGACTGTAACTTTGGCAGACTTCGGCACAACGATGGTGAGGTTCAGCCGTCCACTTGTGTTGCTATTTGACTTGACTAAAACAGCACCACCGCTGACGGTCAAGTGCGCCGCCTCAGAATCGAAGATTTTGTGCGCTTCCTGGTCAGAATCTGCGAAGGCCACTTCGTGCGCGTTCACCGAAATCTCAGATCCGTCGCCCGAAGTGATGCTGATGTCGCCGCGCGGATTTTGGATCTCAATGGCAGCGTTCGGCTGAATCTGCGCCGTAAGAACTTGCTGGTCATTATCCCGTTCGGGCCGTCCGAAGGCGTTGAAGAAATCGTCGCTCTGGTCGCCGAACTGCGCGCGGAATGGTCCCCACCAGTGGTCCCATCCGGCGGCGCTCATGCCAATGATAGCTAGAAGAACAAGAATGCCGATGAAGCTTCCGCCGCGCCGCACCGGTGTCTTGCTGCGCATGTCAAGGAACCATTCACCCAGCAGAGCAAGGCCCGAGCCGATCAGAAGCAGCGGCCACCAGTGGGCATACCACGTCCAGAACTCACCTGCAGCGATGTGCCCCGTGACCACAAGCAGGGCAACAACGCCAATGCCGATGAGAATGATTGGACCGATCACCGAAGGCACATGCGGGACATAGGCGCCGCCGTAATAGCCGGCCTTGGCCGCATACCGCTGCGCCTTCATGGCATCGCGTTGCGCCCGCCACGCGGCCTTTTGCTGCTCGCGGTAGATGCGCCACTGCGTCTTCGGGTCATACGGTGTGTACGGGGGCTGTCCGCCTCCGGGAGGTGCGCCTGGAGGAACGCTGCTCATGACTGGCCTCCGTTCGAATTGTCGAAATCGTGCGAGTGCGCAGGGACGATCGACGTCGACTCGCTGGCAGGCGGAACACTGGAATCTGGATAAGGCGCGGCCGGGTACGGCTGCTGCTGCATCCCGCTGTCGGTCGCCAGTGCTGCGCGTTCGGCGAGCGAAATCACGCCCGCAAGAATCAGGTAGAAAGGCCAGCTCTCGCTCCAGCCGAGAATATGCGCCTGGGCCAACAGTGCATTGATGCCGACAAGCAGAAGAAATGCGGGGCCGCGCAGGCGGCGAATCAAAATGTAGCGACTCACTTGGGACCTCCTTGCGATTCTCCAAGCCGGCGAACCACCAGCCACACGCCCAGGCCAATCAGGAACACCGGCCATGAAAACTCCAGAAGGCGGCCATTAAAAATGTCGAGCTGCCCCAGCAAAAACAGCACACCCAAAGCAATCAGAACGATCGCCCCGACCGGCGCGCCACGGCGCCAGAATGCCGGATGCCAATAGGCCGAAGGATCCGGTGGAATGGGCGGCGGAGCATTCGGATCCGTCGGTGCAGCAGTTCCCGGAACCGGCGGAGCATAGGGGGTCTGCCATTGGCCCTGAATCGGTGGTTGGTACGCGCCTGGCGGGGTGTAAGGCGGCTGCGGGGTGTACGGAGGTTGATACGGTGCACCGGGCGGCGGCGGCGGCGTGCCGGCTGAACCCACAGTCCATCCCGAACTCGATCCGGGACTGCCCGGTCCGGCATATCCGCCCGGATTCACGGGCGGCTGACCAACGGGAGGCTGGCCGGGATACTGTGGCGGCTTGCCCAGGTTGAGCCAGTTGCCCACTTCGTTCAGTCCCAGCGGATCGGGCACCGGCAATCCATCGCGCAACGCCTTCGCCGTGTGGAACGCCTCAAACGACTGGTAGAGAATCCAGGCCGGAATAAAGATTCCGAAGATTCCCGAAACATGCGCCATGCTTACCAGCACGGCGAAGATCACCACGTGAATCAGTCCCTTGAAGAACTGTCCGTTGTACATTGCGCCCACGCCGGGAATCAGTCCCAGCACCGCCGCTGCCGCCGGGTTCGGCGAACCGGTGGCCACGGGCGCAAAGGGTTGCTGATAGGTTTGCCAGGCTGCAAAGCACGGCTCGCACAGCACCTGCCCCCCTGGGGCATTGCGAACGCAGCCGGTGCATAGGGCCTTTCCGCAATTTTGGCAAAAGGCCGTTGCCGTCATACCAGGATGATTTACGCAGTCCATGATTTGCTCCTTTCCCCAACTTCCAATACGGAGCCGCCGGACAGCGCGGGCTGACCCTTCAAGGCACGAATCGTGAGGGAAGCTTCCAGGGCATCAAAATCGTAAGGTTCCGGGCTGGCCGACTGCTGCGGAGGATCGACGCGCGATCCGCCATCCTTGTGGCCAGGATTCTGTTGCGACTCGCCCGGGGCTGAATCGCGAGGCTTTGGTGATGGGTTGTCGTTCTCCGTTGTGCGGCGCAGTTCCCGCATCCGTGTTTCAACTTCGTAGACAAAACGCAGGTGATCGTAATAACGAATGATGGGTGTTGACGCCATAGTCACGCGGCGTTCAACCACGGAGCGGATAGCCGCCGGGCGAAGGTCGCTGAGGCGCAGGCTGCTCAGGCGAACGTTGGTCAGGTTAAGCGTCAGTGCGATGGAAAAGAAAGCCATGGCAGCCGTCATCAGCAGCCGGGGTTCGGCGAATCGGCGCGCCTGGGCTACCACACGCCCCATAAAGCCCGCATGCTGTTGCCGCCAGACCGGAGCCATGGGAAGTGCACTGTCATTAGGCACCAACCCGTAGCCGGCAACCTGACCCGGCCCCGTCTGGGCAAGAATCTTGTCCAACAAACCTGCGGGAACTTCCGGCTCCGGCGAAAGAAACTCGAGCCATTGCCGGCCTCGCTGCGACTCTTCAAACAACGCAGTGCAGGCCGGGCAGACGGCCATGTGCGCCGTGAAAATAGCTTCGTCTTCGGGCCGCAGCAGTCCGTCGAGGGCATCGGCCAAAAGGGTCTCCCAGTGTCCGCATTCGGGAGAGTTCGGGATGTTCGTGCGCTCTGCCATTACATTACCTCCCGTTTATTACGTTCCAGCAGACGGGCCAGTTCCGCGCGCCCCCGGCTGATGCGGGACTTCACGGTCCCCTCGGGTATGCCCAGCACCTGGGCTATCTCTTTGTAATCAAGGTCCTGCAGATCCCGCAGAATCACCGCTTCGCGCAGTTCGACGGAAACGCGCGCCAGCGCGCTCTGGACCATGGAAGCGAGTTCTTTCTGGGCTGCGGCTTCATGCGGCGAGGTGCTCTGCGAGGTGAGCCGGTCAATGGGACTCAGCTCCTCGCTGGTTTCCCACCCTTCGTCGAGCGAGCCTGTGGCCCGCTGGTTGCGGGTGCGGCGGAAGTTGTCCACCAGCAGGTTCCGGGTCATGGTGGTGATCCAAACCTGCAGGCTGCCCCGTGTCGTGTCAAAGCTGGTCAGGTTCGAATAAATCTTCAGGAACACGTCCTGGGTCAGATCTTCCGCGTCGGCCGGATTCCCCGTAAAGCGATAGCAGAGCCCGTAGACGCGCCGATGATGCGTGCGCACAAGCTGGGCCCATGCCCCGGAGTCGCCACTCATGCAGAGGCGGACCAGCTGGGGCCAGTCAATCTCCTGCGGGTTGACCTCCATGCGCGCCATGCGGGCGTCTGGAGCGACCATCTTGCCTCCCTGGAGGTTGCCGGCGATAGGCCTTTTTGAATCGCCAACTTGCGGCGCTTCCATCGTACGCGTTGAGGGGGCGCGCCGCGATGGCCTTGAGGAATTCTCCGGCGACATGTGCCGGTCACGGGTGGGCCTCGGCAGTGTTGCCAATCCGATCCCGTTCCAGCTTAATGTACCCACGCATTCCATACGGGTCTAGTACGCGGGATTTACACAGTTTGTTCCCGAGCGGGCGCGTGGAGCGCTGGACATGGCAAAATGGCCGAAAGGCGGCCTGCCGGGAGGGGCCGGGCATGGTGATTTCCGCAGTCCTTCTGGCCGTGGCAGTTGCGCAGGCTTCGGGCGTGGACTGCTCCAAGGCCAATACTCCTCAGGAGCGAGCGATCTGTGCCAGCCCGGCCCTGCAGGCATCCGACGAACAGATGGCCTCAGCCTACCGGGAGCTGCTGAATGCCGCAACGTCGCAGATGAAAGACGCCGTCCGCAATGACCAGCGCGCCTGGTTGCGGGGTGTGGCGAGGCGCTGCAATACGAATCCTGAGCAGACTGAGGCAGAGCTGACAAAATGCCTGTTGGCCGACCGTGAAAGCCGCACGAGAGACCTGCATCACCGGCTGGTGAAGGACGGCGGCGTGACCTTCGTCTGGAACGCTACCAACGTTGGCGGCGAAAAGCCGGGCCAGGGCTACCTCAATGCCTCCTGGCCGGTGGCGCTGTCGGATACACCCAAGTGGCAGGCCTGGAACAAAGCCATGGAATCCGCAATGCTGCGAATTGCGTCGCTTGAGAACCCACCCGCCACGGAATGGAAGCAAATCTATTCCGAAGATCTGGACGAAGAGGCCACGGGTTCACTCGGCCCCATGACTGCCGATCTGGTCACGGCGGAGATCGAAAGCCACTGGTACGGGCACGGGGCGGCTCACCCGAACGAGAACCTGCTTCAATTCAACTGGATGCTCAACGAACGCCGGCAACTGCGGCCCGAGGATGTTTTCCGCGCCAGCTCTGGATGGGAAGCCACGCTCTTCAATCGGTGCGATGCAGATCTCCACCGCGAGCTGGACCAGGCCGATCAGCACCATGACGCCTGGCTTGGACTTGGCGAAGTGCCGAAACGCCTGCACAGCATTGTCGCCAACCCGGAGAACTGGCGACTCGACGCGAGTGGTCTCACAATCACATTCCAAAAATACGCGGTTGCGCCTTACTGTTGCACACCGCAGCCGGTGACGGTTCAATGGGAGGAACTCAAGCCGCTGCTCCGCGCAGATTTTGCCGTCCCGCGCTGAACCCTGATCTCTGTCCTGGTAACCTTTCGGCACGGGCTTCATCTCACCAGTGGCGTATCCCCGTTGTTTTTCGCCCGGAGGTTCGAATGTCCAGAATCGTCTCTCTCATCGCAGCGTTTCTCCTCGTCATTGCCGTCGCCGTTGTCTACACCAACGCTCGAGGAGCGAGTCGGTCTCCGATCCCCCCTGCTTCATACGATGTTGCGCTCGCCCAGGCTCCGGGTAAAGCAACGGCCGTCTTTGCCGGCGGCTGCTTCTGGGGCACGCAATCGGTCTTCGAACGCGTGAAGGGTGTGTTGGATACGACGGTTGGCTACTCCGGTGGATCGGCCGAGACCGCGACCTACCCGCAGGTGGGCACCGAAACAACGGGCCATGCCGAGTCGGTCAAGGTGGTCTACGACCGGTCCAAAATCACCTACGGCCAGCTTCTGCGCATCTTCTTTTCGGTCGCGCACGACCCGACGCAGTTGAACCGGCAGGGGCCCGATATGGGAACGTCGTACCGGTCAGTGATTTTCTTTGAGAACGACGACCAGAAGAAGATTGCGGAGGCGTATATCGCGCAGCTCGACGCAGCCCACATTTTCCCTGCCTCGATCGTCACCCAGGTCACGCCACTCAAAGGCTTCTACACCGCCGAGGAGTATCACCAGCACTACGCCGACGCAAACCCCAACAACCCATACATCCTGGTCTGTGACCGCCCCAAGATCGCCGCCCTCAAGCAGCAGTTTCCCGAGCTGTTTCAGGACTACAAGGGGAAATGAGGAGCGGGTGCCAGCGAGCCTTCCGGGCTGCGACTAAACTCGATTCTCGGCAGCTTGCCCTTGTGCGGCACGGCTGAAGCCGTGCCCTTTCAAAGCAGGAAGAAAAGAAAGGCGGACCCATTCGGGTCCGCCTTCGTTGTTTCTAGTTTGGGGTGGATTTTGATGTACGGGCTGAAGCCCGTACCCTTCAGTCGTGATTGGCCCGATGCGGCACGACTGAACAGCTTGCTGAAAAACTCGCTGATTCGGGCTGAGTTTTTGTTTCCCGTTCTGTTTTCGTGCGCTGTTGCGGTTGTCGTTGCCCTTGTTGATCTCTGCGGGGCCCCTTTTGGGGCACTGCAGAGACACGTCTCCCCGCTCAGGCCTTTGCCTGAATCGGGATGAGCCTTCCTATGCGCAGCAGGTTGTGTGCCGCGGCCGCCAGTTGGAACATCCAGTCCACGCGCCGGAGGCCGCGCAGCTTGATCTGGCGTAGCTTGTCCTGTTTCATCCAGCCGAACACCTTTTCCACTAGCTTGCGTTTCCGCTGACTGATTTGGAATCCGGGATCGCTGCGCTCGCCTGGGTTGAGCCAGCTGCGCCACTTCGGGTTAGGCGCGTACTCGGCCACATGCGGCGTCACTTGCCGGCTGCGCAGATTACGCACGAACTCCCCTTCTTGGTAGCTCTTATCGGACCCCAGCGTGATCCGTTCCCGGCGCTTGATCCGCTTGAGCATCTCCAGCGCCGCTTCCCGCTCCGCTGCGTTGCCGGCCTCGGTGGCCATCGCCGCTACCACCAGGCCGTTGCGGTTCTCGGTGATCACGTGGACCAGATAACTGGGTACCACCGCGCCCGAGGAACTTTTCCGATAGAGCCGCGCCTCCGGGTCCGTGGTTGATGCGTGCGTGTCGCGCAGCAGCTTGCGGCCTCGCGGCCCAGTCCCGCGCAAGGGTCGCTCTGGCTTCTGGCGGAAGCTGCGCCGGTTGGCCCAGGCCTGAATCAGCGTTCCGTCCACTGTGAAATGCTCCTCGCTGAGCAACTGCTGCACCCCGGCCTGTTCGACCACCGCGAGAAGCAACTGCCGGCTAACATCGCCCGCGATCAGCCGCTCCCGGTTCTTGGTAAACACCGTCACATCCCAGACCGGATCATCCATCTCCAGGCCAACGAACCAGCGAAACAGCAGGTTGTAGTTGGTCTGCTCCATCAACTGACGCTCCGAGCGAATCGAATACAACACCATCAGCAATGAACAACGCAGCAGCCGCTCCGGTGCAATCGAAGGACGACCCGTCGTCGAATAGAGCCGGTCAAACTCCGCATCCATCCGCTCCAGCGCACCATCCACCAAAACACGAATCTGACGCAAAGGATGATCCTGCGGAATCCGCTGCTCTAACGTCACGTAACTGAACATCGTCGGCTGTTGCTGGTTGTCTCCGCGCATACTCACTTCTTAAACCAAATCCCTGTGAACAAAAAGTGACTCCCTTCGGGCTTTTTCCGCAAGCTGTGAAGTCGTGCCCCTTCAAAACGTAAACGATCTGAACGCGATGCTAACGAGAGGCGCTCATGCCTTGGCTAAAACGCCGCCGGTTAGGCGCTCGCGGAGGATTTCGTGGGCGTGGGTGAGGAATTCGTCCAGGGGGATCTTGCCGGCGTCGACGTCGGCGAGGACGGCCTTCTGGGCGGCGTACTCCTTGTTCACGATGCCCGCCTTGGACTGCAGCATGCGCCAGGCCTTGCGGCGCTCCACGCAGAACATGACGAGTTGACGCGAGAGTGCACGATACTCGACCTTGCCGTTCTCTTCCCAGGTGATGTACACGCCGAAGTCGGGAATGAAGGCGCGGTGACCCGGGGTGAGGTAGCGGCGATAGACGACATCCTGCTGCGTGATGCGCACCAGCATGTTGTCGATGTGAATGAGCTTGGCAGCCGCCTCGGGCTTGATCTTCTTAAGGTGGTTGCGGAAGCGGGCTTCGGTGGTGCACCAGTGAGCGACGGTGTAGCGCTGGATTTCGCCGCTGGTCTTGGACTTGGTTTCGTACCAATCGAGATCGATGGACGGGTTGCCCTTGATGTCCAATGCTTCCTGGTAGGTTTCGCCGAGGCGCGGGTTGAAGACGAACTCAGGGACGCCGCGTGAATCGCGTACGCGCTGCGCCTGCTGCAAAGCCATGTCGTCGGCCACGCCGTGCTCGGGCTGGCATGTTGTGAATGCCTGCAAGAACATGGTGCCGCGATACTCGAGGCCATCGAGGATGGCGCGGTAGAGCTTGGGAGCGTTGGCCATCGACACTTGAGCGACAAAAGGAGAACCGTGGCCGGCGAGGAAGGTTTCGGCGACGGTCTTCTTCTCAGTGTTCTTGCCCTGTGTGGCTGCGCCGAAGGTGTTCATGTCGCCGCCGCCGAGCATGGGGGTTGAGTCGGAGTTCTGGCCGCCAGTGTTGGAGTAGACCTGGGTATCGAGCATGAGGGCCTTGACGTTGGGCCGGTTCTGCAGGATGACCTTGGACATGTTCTGGTAGCCGATATCGCCCATGCCGCCATCGCCGCCTACTACCCAGACCTTAGGCAGTTCGACGATCTCCTGATCGGTCATCAGCGCATCGGTAAAGTGCGTGAAGTGGTAGTACTGTTCGTCGTTGAGGCCGCCTTCGCCTTTGAGGACGATATCGGCGAGGCGCTCGGGGATGACGGAGCGGCGGGCATGGTCAACGATGAAGCTTTCACCCATAAGCCAGCCCACCGTGATGCCGTCCTGGAAGAGCGAGTTCATCCACGGATAGGGGTGCGGGTTGTTGGGTGAGGTGGAACCGTAGACCGTGTTGCAGCCGGTGTGTGCAGCCATGGCCATGACGGACATGCCGTTGGCGAGGCGGCCATCGATGGGCTGCAGCGACTTGTGATTGAAAGCCTCAGTGAGCAGCACCGCGGCAATGGCTTCAACGAGTTGCGCGTCGGTGATGGGGCCGTTGGCTTCTTCGTGTGCGGCGATACGGGTCTTGGTGTCTTTCACGTCCTCGCCGCCCAGGCCAAGGATGAGGTGGGTGATGGCCTGGCGGAGGAGTTCGTACTCGCCGGCGCTCTTTTCCTTCAGCGCGGCGAGAAGGGCGCCGCCGTTCTTTTCGAGCTCGCCTGCCTTGGCGACGAAGCGATCGGCCTTGGCGTGATAGACCGGGCGCATGTAGGCCTCGGTGACTGCGGCGATGGAACGGAGCACGGACTTTTCACCGCAACCGGCGCAGGCGCCGTCGCCGGCAACCAGAGCGTCGTAGTTGGTGCGGACCATGAGCATGTTGCGCAGCGTGGCGGTCTTGGAGTCGGCCGGATTGGCGGCGTTGAAGAGGCCGAGATACTTTTGCGAAGTGTCTGGCAGCAGGTCGAGGAAGCCGGTGCCGGTTTCGTGCTCCGCGTTGACCTCTTCTGTCTCCTGCACCATCTTGAGAGCTTCGTGATCGCCGCAGGCGGTGACGCAGGCTGCGCAGCCCTTGCAGAGATCGCTGACGAAGATGGAGAAGACACCGCCGGAGCCGGGTGTTTTGCGCTCGGGCGAGGAGAAGATGGCGTTGACCTTCTGATAGGCCATCGGCACCTTGGCGATGATGTCGAAGAACTGCTGCTTCGACTTCTGCGAGAAGCCCGCGTCGCCGTCCGAGGCCAGCTGGTCAGTGACGTCGCGAAGAATGGTGGGCAGCGGGGTACCGGTCTTGAATTCGGCGACCATGCGCTGACGTGCTGCCTTTTCGATTTGCGGGAGTGCGCGCAGGAGCTTGGTGCGGTCTTCGCCGTCGGCAACGTAATAAGAGACAGCCGTGGTGAGCAGAGTGCTCAGATCCTGCGAAGTGTTGGGCAACGCGGTGTCGGGACAGACGCTGATGCACTCCATGCACTGGGTGCAGTTTTCGGGGATGTAGAGAGGCGTTTCGCGACGGGCGACGTACTTGCTGGCTGTATCGCCCGTGGCCGCGGCGATGACGCCCATGGCGGAGAGCGGTGTGGCGGGCTGGTTGTAGCCGAAGGTCGAGCGGAACTCCGCGTCGAACTTGGTGACGGAGCTGATGGGCGTACGCGGACCCTGGCCAGCGGGGATCGGTGTGGAGCGGCAGCCGGTGCTGCAACCGCCCGCGGTGGCGAGTTCGAGGATGGGAAGAAGGGCCTGGCCGCGGAGAGTGGAGCGGTCGGCAGCGGAGAGCGCGCCGATCTTGATCTCCTTGACCTGCTCCGCGCCCTGAGTCATGACTTCCATGTTCGAAGCCACGACGGCATCACCGAGCTTGCCGAACTTTTTCACGTACTGCTTGTAGACGACTTCGCGGTACTGCTCCGGAGTGATGCCGAATTCGTTGAGCAGGCTGCTGACGGCAAAGAACGCGCCGAGAAAGGCGTTGCCCTGCATGCGGAGCTGGAGGTCGCCGCGGTCGGTGGCCTTCTTGGCGATGGCGAAGCCGGGCAGGGTGAAGACGCGAATGTTGTTGTCGATGATTTGCTTGCGCGCCCACAGGGGCAGGCGCTCCCAGGCCTGCTCGCCCTCTTCTTCCGATTCCCAAACCAGGCTGCCGCCGGGCTGAATGCCATCAAGCGGATTGGTGTGGGTAAAGGCCTTGGGATCACAGCAGAGAACGACGGTGACGTGGCGCAGATCGCAGTTGACGCGGATGCGGTCTTTGGCGGCCACCATGAAGTAGCTGGTAGGCGCGCCTTTTTTCTCAGAGCCGTACTTGGGATTGGCGCTGACGTGAATAATTTCCTTGGGATTGCCGTACTCGTCTTTCAGGCCGTCGCGCTCGTAGAGCAGATCGTTGAGGTCGCCGATAATGGCGCCGAGATTCTTGCCCGTGGTGATGGCGCCCCATCCGCCGATGGAGTGAAAGCGCACGGCCACTGCGCCTTCCGGCAGCAGCGAGGGCATTTCATTGGCGACTACCGCGTAGGGGTGGTCGATGCCGAGGACGATAAAGGAGACGCCGTCGGCTGCGGTTTTGCCGTCCTGGCGCGCGCGGTTAGCAGTTGCAAACTCGTAGGCGCCAATGATGTGCTCGGGGCGGAAGTCGCGCGACCCAAGGCCGTAGGTGCCGGTGAAGATCTTGGGCAGTTCGTCGATCGTGATGGCGGGCAAGCCTGCGGCAGCGGGGCGGCCTTCAGTCTGAATGGCCTTGGAGAGCGCGGTGCGAATGTCTTTGGCCAGCGGATTGTCGGGCGAGAGCGCTTCGTCGGTCCGCTCGAGGATGATGACGTTCTTCTTGCCCTTGAGCGCGGCAACGATGGCGGCTTCAGGGAAGGGGCGGATGACGTTGACGTGGATGGAGCCGACCTTGACGCCGCGGCCTTCGCGCAGATAGTCGACGGCGGCTTCGATATTTTCGGCAGCGGAGCCGAGCGAGACGAAGACCGTGTCGGTGTCGTCGGTCTTGTACTGCGAGAGCAGACCGTAGCGGCGGCCGGTGAGCTCGCCGAAGTCTTTATAGGCGGCCTCGAGGAAGTCGAGGATCGGCTCGGCGAAGTTGTTGCGGCGGGCGACGATGCCCTGCATGTAGTGTTCCTGGTTCTGGACGGGGCCAAGAAGGATGGGATTGGTGAGATCCATCATCTTGGGCACGCGGCGACGGGTGGGCCCAAAGAGAACGCGCTGCGCTTCGGTGGGGCAGTCAATGACGTCTTCGGGCGCGCCGAGGTACTCGCGGATCAGGTCGGACTCGTGTTTATAGAAGGTCCGCTCAAGGTGCGTGGTCAGGAAGCCGTCCATGATGTTCATGCCGGGCGTCAGCGAGAGCTCGGTGACGCGGCGGAGAATGAGCGCCTGGTCAGCCGCCTGCTGAGCGTCTTTGCCCATGAGCATGATCCAGCCGGTGTCGAGCGCGCCATAAATATCGTCGTGGCCGCAATGCACGTTGAGGGCGTGCTTGGTGAGCGCGCGGGCGCCCACTTCGAGCACCATGGTCGAACCTTTGCCGGGGGCGTGGTAGTACTGCTCCACGCCGTAGACAACGCCCTGGCCGGAGGTGAAGTTGACCACGCGCTTGCCGCAGACGGAGTGGGCGATAGCGCCACCCTGGGCCGCGTGCTCGCCTTCTGTCTCAATGGCGATGGTGTTCTTGCCAAAGGCGTTAAGGTGGCCCTCAGCATACGCTTGCTGGAAGAGCTCGCCGCCCTCGGTGGAGGGGGTGATGGGATAGAAGACGCCGGCGTCGGCGATGCGGGTCTCGGTGTGATAGGAGACGAGCTGGTTTCCGTTAGCGGTAATACGAATGCCTGGATAACGCGCAGCAGTGGTCATGGATCCCTCTCAGTCGGGCGACTTCAATGTTTCGATCTCGAGCCTTGGCAAGCGTTTGGACTGGGAACCATCCGCAGTTCCCCAGTCCGTGCCGCAAGCCGTTTGAGCGGAGCCCTTGTCCGCGCAACGAAAAGCGGCCCTAAGTGGACAATCTAGCCAGTGTAATGGCCGCAGCGGAGAGGGGTAAAACCCAGGGGAAGGCACCGTCCCGCAATCCGGCCCAAAACGCGCTATAGATGAGTATGCTCCTTCTGGAGCGGTACGGCATCCCACACAATGGGACGACCGCCGAAATGGCCCACCTTGCGGGAGAAATCGGAGACAAGGGATGATCGAGGCGGCCGTAAGGGGTGCTTAGCGTTCAGTCCGCTTATATGTTTCGTCGTTGCTGCCCGAAGCATTAAGGATCAGCCGCTCCGCGCCCTCGCTGTTGAGGGGGAGGTTCGCGAGTACGGTGCCGTCGCGCATGAGGATAGCGGCGGGAAAGACGTCGCTCTGGAGCGTATTGAGGACAGTGTTGGGCACGACGAGGAGTGAGACCTTGGCGGGAAAACTTTTCTGGAAAGAGCGCAGGGCTGCGAGCACATCGTTGGAACGCACATCGTCGCGACCGGTGTTCATGTGCCAGCTTGTGATGGCATAGATCGACTGCGAAGGCAGGAACTTTACGAGATCGCGCACCATCTCCGGCGCGCTGGGCGACCAGAGCGTAAAGGGAACCAGCAAGACGGCACCGTGCATCAACGAGACGGCTTTGGGTACTAGTGTGCTGGGTCCCAGAACAAGTCCATGCAGAGATGAAATCGGCGAAGCTTTGCCGACCATTTGTTGGCGGGCGAGCGCGCTCTGCATCGGAGCCAGGTCTGCCGTGCCGGACCAAGCGGGTAGTTGCGGGATCTGCTCAAGGTCGGCGAGATTGTCGGGCTTGTGTGCTATTAGGGCGAGGGATGCGCAACGTACGGCATCGGAAAAGAGCAGCGCGGCGGATGCGCTTCCCTCTTTGGCTTCGAGGGCCTTGCCGGCGTTGAGCAATGGGAGCGTTACGGCGTTCTGCGTGGCGCATAGCTTCAGTGCGGTTGGATTGTCCTCGGGGCCAAGGCCTTCCATGCCATCGAGCACCTGATCGATGGCGGCGTGGATGCGCGCGTCGTAGGGGTAATCACGCAGCAGCGAGTCAACCTGCGGCTCGGCCGACCAGGCCTCTTTCATGCCGATATATGCGCGGACCAGGAGGAGAAGCGCTTCTTCCCTTTGGGGCGGCTGGGGCAGGGCGAGATAGTTGACCAGCACAGCGCGCGCGGACTCGAACTGCTGGCCGAAGACACAGAGTTGGCCGAGCGCGTAGAGCTCGGAGGTATTACCGGCGAGCGAAGAGACATTGGACGAGAGGGCGAGGCAATCGCGCGAGGCTTGAACGATGCCGATGCCCAGTGCAAATTTGTCGGCTTCCGTCAGGTCGTTTGGCTGGCTACGGGTTGCCGTTACAGGCGCAAGGGCGGCCTTGTAGGCCTCGCTGGGCGTGAGCGGTTGAGGATTCTCCTGAGCGGAAAGGAAACGGCCGAGCGACAGGAAGAGAAAACAGGTGGAGATGGCGAGGGTGCAGCTTTTCAGTTCGCCGTGAAGATGGACCAGATTTGTCGCGGCTTCACGAAGCGGCGACAAACCGAGCTTCGATTTGTAGTTCTTCCCGGTACGCAAAGTCTCTCCGATCATGGCTGGGCAATGCAAACCAACTCAGCAAATTCTGCAAAGCAAATGCGGAATACACTTTCGCGCTGGGCGCTAAATGAATGGCTGTCTGCGAAGATAGACGGTCCAAGTTGCCGGGCGTCACGCTGGGGAGCAGCCAATGGCGTGCCATAATCGCAGTCACCCGTTTTTCCGGTATGCCCACTCATGCCGCTTCGACGGTTGGGAAGATTGACAGACAATCGATTGAGTTGATATCAAAGTAGCCGGCCGATTGCGGGCTTGCGCTCTGTCCCGAGCGCGTCCGCCGGCAAAGGAGATTCTCCGCCATGTTTACCCCCAAAGGAAAGTTCAGCTGGTATGAATTGATGACGAGCGACACACAGGCCGCCGGCAAGTTTTATTCCGACGTTGTGGGCTGGACCACGCAGGAGATGCCGGGAGGCGGCGGGCCGCCGTACACCGTATTCAACGCCGACGGAGTTGGCATGGCGGGCATGCTGACCATTCCGGGGCACACCGCGTGGATTGGGTATATCTCGGTCGACGATGTCGATGCGCATATTGAAAAAATTGTTGATGCGGGAGGAACGTTGTGGAGACCCGCCACTGATATTCCGGGAATGCTTCGTTTCGCGGTCATGGGGGACCCGCAAGGCGCCGCGATCGTGGTTTTCACACCCAACCCAAACATGCCTTCGCCCGTGCGGCCTGTGCCACCCGCTTCTGGCACGATCGGCTGGAACGAACTCTACACCACGGACCTCGACGGTGCCTTCGCCTTCTACTCGAAGATGTTTGGCTGGACCAAGATCAGCGATATGGATATGGGCCCCATGGGGCTTTATCGGATCTTCGATGAAGGCGAAAACAAGCAAATGGGCGACGGCGGCATGATGAATAAAATGCCGGACATGCCGGTTGCGTGCTGGAATTTTTACTTCTGCGTCGAGTCAATCAAGGCAGCTATTCAACGGGTCGAATCCGGCGGGGGCAAAGTCCTCAATGGGCCCAGGCAAGTACCCGGCGGTGGATGGATCGTCAACGCGCAGGACCCGCTGGGGGCTATGTTCTCTCTCGTCGCCAGCCAGGAATGAGCGCTTCAGGCAGGTTGCCTGCCCTTGCGGCCGCACTTTGACGCGGCCCTGAAATAGGCCTACTCTCAAGGTATAGGCGATTTGTTTATCTCCTCTTTCAGATTCGCTGAACTAAGGCAGTTGCTCTGAAGCTCCCTCTCTCTTAGCCCTCCATCTCCGAGAGGGTCCCCTGTGATCGTTTCCAAAATTCAAATGCAGCCAAAGCCCGGCAATGCGGTGCCCACGAAGACCTCGCCTGCCAGCAAGTCGGCAGCACCGGAAATCTACGCCTCGCACGGCAAAATCCAGCGGTATGCCTTTCCTTTCGAGGAAAGTCGCAGCACCATACCTGGCTACGATGTGAAGGACTGGCTCACCGTCAAGCATCGAATCGCCGACGATCCGATCCCGCCGCGGTCAAGCGATACCCAATCGAACTGAACCAAGGTCTGATCGCAGGCCGGAAGGAGAAACGATGGGTTGCGCCGTCTGTAAACGTCTGGAACGTACCTTTGAGGGTTGGAACACAGAGTGCGTCCGAGCCCGCTCTTCTCTTTATGGCCAGTTCAGTAACAGGTTCGAGGCCTATGACAATGTCGAGATGGAGCGCGCCCGCAGCGAATTGCAGATGCACCGCTCCGTTTGCACGATAGCCATCACACTGGCTGCCGCCCTGGCCGCCCGCGCGGCCGCTCCGCGCCGACCCGTCCTGGCCAAACGCCGCTAGTCCGCCTGCAAGCAAACCGTGCATCTTGTTCGCCAATTCACGCGAGGCCAAGCTTGGCTATTGGCCCTTTTCCCAGCGCTTGGGCCGCTGGTTGGCTTGCAGAATCTTTTTGCGCA
>Ga0187851_10001649_pt1 | contig 21118 bp, 19 predicted proteins | sample June2016WEW_6_10_FD_132997 | JGI IMG/M metagenome (GOLD analysis project Ga0187851, IMG submission 132997) | Peatland microbial communities from SPRUCE experiment site at the Marcell Experimental Forest, Minnesota, USA - June2016WEW_6_10 | ecosystem: Environmental > Terrestrial > Soil >...
CAAACGGTTTCAGGTTCTATTTCAACGGCCTCACCGGCCTGCTTTTCACCTTTCCCTCACGGTACTTGTTCACTATCGATCTAGAAAAGTATTTAGCCTTACCTGATAGTACAGGTATATTCCTCCGGAACTGTTTTACTCCGAAGTACTCGAGTTAAAAAACTAAGGAGACCAATTGTTTTCGTCTAGGGGGCTATCACCCGCTCTGGCGCCGCTTTCCAGACGGCTTTGACTAACAAAAGATTTTTTTACTCCTCCACCTCTTAATGAGTAACGAAACACACACTTGCGTATGTGCTACGTTACTTATTAAAAGAGCGTCTTTAGACTATACCCTAAGGTCGCAATATAAATCACAACCTTAGTTTGGGCTGTTCCCTGTTCTCTCGCCGATACTAGGGGAATAACTGATTTGTTCTTTTTTCCTCCGCTTACTGGAATGTTTTACTTCAGCGGGTACGCGAATCGACTTGCGTCGAAACAATTGAGGTTTACTCAACTAGGTTTCCCCATTCGGAAATCCCCGGATCATAGATTGCTACGCATCTCCCCGAGGCATATCGTTGCTACGCCACGTCCTTCATCGCCTTTTCTAGTCTAGGCATCCACCGTTCGCCCTTATTTGCCAACCATCCCAATGCTGACTTGCTCGTGATGTGCACGAATTAGTTTTTTTGACGGAAATGCCAGGTAGGAACCTGACCGTCAAAAAAATTAATTCGCGCACATCACTTGCCATCAGTAAGAAAAAATTCTCACTGATGATTTGACTCTGACTTGCCACGAGAAATTGAGTACATATGCGTATGCACCGATCCGGCCCGCCCGCAATGCGGACGTTAGCGACCAGACCTAATAGTGACACAGAGTCTCCATATTATGTCCTCCGACTCTACAATTCGGAGTTCCGCCAAAACGGCAGATGATTTTAAATAACGCTACCAATGCCGCGAGGCACTGAGGATACAAGGGCCAAGAAAAAAAATCAGCCGCTCAGCGGCCGTTCCCTCACGTGAAATACGCGCGGTCAGCCGTCTTGCTGTGAAAGATTAGTGTTCTTTACCATTCGTATCTTAGGGATAAGTATACTCGGCCGGAAAAGGATGTCAATAGGGTGTGCCGGAAGGTACATTAGAGAATTCCATGAGGATGCTTTTACTGCCTATTTATATCGTGATATCCTATGCTTATGACGGAATCTTCTGAATATTATAAGAGCCTTCCCAAGAAAAGAATGGGGGCGGGGGCGTTGTTTTTTAATAAAAGAAAAGAACTCTTGATTGTAAGACCTACTTATAAAAATCACTGGTCAATCCCTGGGGGCGTAGTTGACGCAAATGAATCTCCACGGGAAGCATGCGTTCGCGAGATAAAAGAGGAGATGGGATTGACCATCTCCGAACCGCGATTCTTGTGCGTGGCCTATTATAAAAATCCCGGCGTCGAAAAAGGTGAGGGTCTCCAGTTCATGTTCTATGGAGGAATCATGGATGACGCTACGGCGACGCATATTGTTTTACAAAAAGAAGAGTTGTCCGAATATAAATTCGTCCCGATCAATGAAGCGATCCAACTTCTTGGAAAGGGATTAGCGGTAAGATTGCCATTCTGCATGGAAGCGATTGCCAGCGAAAAAGCGGTGTATCTCGAAAGAGAAAGCTCCGATTCATAGATATAATTTTAACCAGAGAAACAAAACCATCCTCTCGTTTTTGACGGTCACGTTCCTACGTGGCATTTCCGTCAAAAACGAGAGGATGGTTTTGTTTCGAGTTGTCGGGCCGCCGGGAATCGAACCCGGTCTTTACGAACCCGAATCGCACGTACTACCGGTATACTACGGCCCGTAGAATACCAAGGTATTTAACCGCGTTTGGGAAAATAATTCAACTAGGACGCCAGCCTTAGCTGCTCAGATTATTTTAGATATATTTAATGCAAGATTTTTTATAATGCTTGACAGGCTATGGTATGGGTTTATAGTTATTACCAAGTAATACTAAGTAATAACCATAAACCCATGAGAACCACACAAACAATGACGGTCTCCATTCCCCCGGCGCTTATCCGCCAGTTCGAAGAAGTGCGGAAAAAGGAATCACGCACGCGGTCCGAGCTTGTTCGTGAGGCTCTGCGTGCATATTTCGAAAGCCGCTATCCCGAGGTAACGCCAACGAAAGAAGAACTTGCGGCACTGCGACGCGGACGAGCTGCCTTCCAGCGCGGCGACGTTATGCCGTTAAAAAAATTCCTCCATGACATGGAATCTGCTGATCACCACGCCAGCGCGAAAAGAACTCAAAAAAATTCCGCAAAAAGATCGGGGGCGCATTAACGCTGCGCTCATCACCATACAAAACAACCCTTTTCGTGGGGACCTGAAACGCCTCAAAGGAACAACGACTGCCTGGCGTTGCAGAGTGGGCAATTATCGAATCATTTATGATCTTTATTTCAACAACCGCATGATCGTTGTTGGGTCAATCCTCCGGCGAACCTCAACGACCTACGAATAGCCCTGAGCGGAAACGGCGGCGTCTACTTATTCCCCGTCGTGCCGAATCCCCCGCGATCTTTATTTTTTAATTCTTCCATTTCCTCCCACTCGAATGAAAGCACAGGAAGAAAAATCGCTTGGGCTATCCGCTCGCCCTTTTCGACAAGAACATCGTGATCGGTAAAATTGTAATATGATCCGCGTATCTCATCGGCGTTCCCGGAATAATCAGAGTCGACGATTCCAACTCCGTTTGCCTTTATTAATCCCTTTTTCTGAGTAGAACTTCGTGCGGCGAGCAACATAAAATAACCCGGCGGAGTTTCCACGGCAATGTTCAATGGAACATAACCAACCGCGCCGGGCGCGATCGTCACCGCCTCGCGCGCAATCAAGTCGAACGCCGCTGCGCCTTCGGTCTGGCGCTTGGGCAATGGGAGGTCTTTATCGAATCTTTTTATTTTGATGTTCATGATTTTTGTGCGTCAGTTATTTTACGTGGTGCTTCTTCTTTATATCCTCGTCCATCTCCCCTTCCGCTTCGCGCTTCTTCTGCTGCGCGCTTGCGAACAATCCTTGCAGCTCCGCATCGCTCAGCTTGTTCAATGCCTTCGCGCGCTTCTCCAGATATTTTTTCTCGTTCTTTTCTGGATCGTCGATCACTTCTTCCATGAGCGCATTCAGGATCCACCCCACGCGGCGCGATTGCGGCAGATCAAGCAGCGGCATGAGGTCATCGCCGCGGAGCGCAAGCATCTTTGGCGAAAGCGGATCGCGCTTGACCTTCTCTATCATAAAGAGCAAATGGCGCAGGCGGTACGGTACCGCTTTCGCGACGCCGGAGCCGATGCGATCGGCTTCGCGCACTTTGAGCAAGTCGTCGATATTCTCCGGCCCGACACGCACCACGAGGCGCCGCACGCCCGCAGGCGAAATCACACCGGTTTCATAGTTGAACATATGCATGCGCACAAGGTGCGCCACCTGCTCCGTAAACTCGCGCGAGAACCGCAAGCGGTCGAGCATCTTCACCGCCATCCGCGCGCCCACATATTCGTGCTGATAAAACGTCGCGTCCGCACCGTCGCCGCCCTTCACCTTCGGCTTGCCGACGTCGTGAAGTAGCGCCGCCATACGCACCACGAGCGAATAATTTTCGCGCGCGGCGTAATCGAGCGCGCGAACGTTGTGTTCAAAGACGGTGTACACATGATGCTTGTTTTGTGCAACGCCAATTCCCTCGCGCAGCTCCGGCAAAACATAGCGAAGCAGATCGAGCTCTTCCAATAAGATGATCCCCTTTGCCGCGTTCGGCGTCATCAAAATTTTCACGAGCTCGTCGCGTACGCGCTCTTTGGCGATCGCCTCCAGGCCACCCGCCAGTTTGACGATCGCGCGGCGCGTATTCATCTCTATCTCAAAATCCAACTCCACGGAAAAACGCACTGCACGCATCAGACGAAGCGCATCTTCCGAAAACCGCTCTTCCGGCGCGCCGACGGTGCGCAGCATGCGATCTTTAATATCGCGCGAGCCACCGAACGGGTCGATCACATCGCCCTTCATATCCATCGCAAGCGCGTTCACCGTAAAGTCACGGCGCGCAAGATCGTCCTCTACATGAGAGGCAAACTTGATCTCGTCCGGATGCCGCTGGTCGGTATACTTGCCCTCGATGCGATACGTAGTGATCTCTATTATTTTCAAACGCGGATCTTCCGATTCGGTTTTGATCCCCACAGTACCAAAGTTATTTTCATAGACGCTCTCCGGAAAAAGCTTTTGTACCTCCGCCGGCTTCGCGTCCGTGGCAACGTCCCAATCCTTCGGCTCGCGCGCGAGCAGCATATCCCGCACACAGCCGCCCACGAGGTACGCCTCAAACCCCGCTTCGGCAAGCGTTCTGGATACCAATACCACCTCTTCGGGGACCCCAGTCTTCTTCATTACCTTCATTGTACCTTACCGCACCACCGCGCCGAACTCCTTCGCCGTCTCCTCCTCTATTTTCTTGTGCAACACATCCACTTCCTCGTTCGTGAGCGTGCGGTCGCTTGAACGGTACGTGATCCGGTATGCATAGCTCTTTTTGTCCGCGCCGAACTTTTCGGCATTCTCATACTCGTCGATAAGCTCCACCTGCTCCACGACCTCGCCCGCGATGTCGCGCACGAGGTCAAAATAATTGTTCGGCGCGAACGTCTTCGGAACAATGAACGAGATGTCGCGCAACACCGGCGGATACTTGCTGACTTCCACAAACTTGGTTCCCATGTGTAACTGCTTCTTTACACGCTCGTCGTTGGACCACAGCAGACGGATGTCCGGCAACTCCATGCTGATGATGGCAAGCCGCTCCAGGCCGAAGCCGAACGCCCATGCGTTGTATCCCATGACGCCGAATTTTTTAAACACGCTTTGCTTCGTCATACCACCGCCCATGATCTCGATCCACTTGCCATTCAACTCCACCTCTATCTGCAACGACGGATCGGTGTACGGGAACGTGTCATCCAAAAAGCGGAATTTCACATCCGCGCCGAAGAGCGCACGCACGATTTCGGCGAGCGCGTTGCGCAGATCGTCGATCGTGAGCGGATCCGTGTCCGCAGGCGTCATATACCACCCGCCGAACTGGTGGAAAGTGTTCATGTGATTCCGGTCTATCTCATCCTTGCGATACACCTTGCCGTAGCAAACGACGCCTAGCTTCTCGTGGCGCGCGATGCGCTCCTTTACCTCCGGCAGTTGCGTGTAGTAATACCACATCACCGTGTCGTGCGTGCGCAAAATATTCTTGTCGTCAGCATAATATGTGTCGGATTTGCTCCGCGCCGGATGATCCGCGGCAAAATCGAAGAGGTCAAAGTTGATAGAGGCGGGCACGATTTCCGGGATGATGATGTTGTCGAAGCCTTTCAAAACCGGCGTATTGCATGCGCTTTGCACGATCTCATAGAGCGGACTGCCCGGCGTGCGGGAAAGGTCCGGCATGGCGAGATAGCGCTTGATGCGCGCCGCCTCCGCATCCGTGCGCGCGTCGACCGTCGTCAAAATCTTTTTCTGCTCATCGAGGGAGATCTGGTATTCCATAGTACGATTGATATTATAGTGGGGTTATCAAGAAGGAGTAAACCCTCTCCGTCCAAGACCGTTCCGGTCGAGGAGGGCGCGCGGCACTTTCTGTGCCGCCAACTTGGTGAATATCACCCGCGTTTCCGTTACCGCATCGCCTTCGGGAAGGGCAAGCACCGCATCGCGATATGCCTCGAACTCTCCCATCTCTATCGTTCCGTCTTTTATTTTTTTCCAGATATCCCAGTCCTCCTCCGTCAGATGCGATGCATCAAATTGGGAGTTCCGCTCATTCGTCCCCGGAACGAAAAAATTGGCGTTGACCGGCTCCCGGTTCGCAAAATCCGCCATCTCCGTGCGGAACTGGTCTATCGAATATCCACCTTCGACCCCCTTTTTTTCCAACCCTGTTTCCATGGTCATATCATACCTTATTCTTTGTGCCGACGGCAGGGATCGCCCGCGAGTCTCGCGCTCGCCGTCGCTCGCACGAGCTCTGGGCACCGCCTCAGCGATTTTCTCTGGTGAGAAAATCGCTTCCGGCGTTCGATCCCTTCTACAAACAAAAGCTTATCCAACATGCCCCGAAAGGGTACTTCGGAGCCGCGCAGGCGGCGAGAACTAAGGCGCGCGTTCAGTAGAACGCGACGCCGTCCCTTTCGGGGCATGTTGGATAAGCTGTGCCGACGGCAGGGATCGAACCTGCGACCTTGGCCTTATGAAAGCCCTGCTCTACCACTGAGCTACGTCGGCGCCGACACAAGAAACTATAAGCGAAACGCCGGGGATTTTCAATGGACACTACCTCTCGTCCGTGCTATAAAAGGAATAGTTAAGGAGGATACATGCTTACTCCATGCAACGAAGGCGAACGGCTCGCCGTAGGTCCTTTCGATATGCTTTGCATCATCCAAGAAAGATCCGATTCGTTTTGCGCGGCGATTCTCGAAGCACGAGATATCCCCGGCTTTCCGCATCCCGACCAACTGCCGACCATCGAACTCGAAATCGGCATGATGTCGACCCCGAATAGTCTTGCGCATGCACGAGCGTGCGCCGAAGCGTTCGCCGAACGTTACGGATTCGAGGATCGGAGCATCGTCACCGACCGGGCCATTTTGTCAGTTGATCGATCCACGCCGATCATCATCAAAAACTGGAATTGTGAAAACAAATCCACCACCGCCCGTTCAGCATTATTCTCGGCCGTGGATTCCATCACTGTATAGAAAAACTCCTCATGGGCCTCGCGCAAACGCGATGCCCATTTTTTATTGTTGCCGTACTCGGTCTGGGACTTTATAGCGGACAAAAGGAGGCGATAGAAAGCGACTATTTTAAAAACGCTTTTTTTAATGGTTCATCAGGCCGCACCGCCACCAAGGCTCGCCAAAAATTCATCGGTGCTCGCATAACGATTTTCGCAGATATTATATAGGACGATCGAAGGATGTGCGACACGGCCGACGACCACGATCTTCTTGCCCATACCGTATGCGATGCCCGCCTCCGCCAAGGAGGAACGTCCCGATGGTTCGAGGAGTATGACTACATCGCTCTCCTTCAACGCCTTCATGTCGGACTCAAAAATCTCTTTGGTCGCCGGATTATTTTCCCAGTTCGATATGGAGTTGGGGAAACTTTCCTCGGACTCCTCAATAGAAGGCCCACCGCCAACGACATTGGCGCCGTTATCGAGAAACGAATATATTGTGTGGCCACGGGTAGCCAGAGCAACCGACAAGTTTTTCACAATATCAGCGTTTTGCCATGGCGAAGCAATGAAAAATTTCATGAGATTCTGATATCTATAGTATACCACATACCCCTCGCCACCGTTCAAAACCGAGGCCTCTCGGTCTTAAAAGATTGCGCCTTGCGTGTTGCGGGGGCAAGACTCGGACTTGCTTCGGAAGCTTATGGGGCTTCCCGGAAAACCTTTCCCAACCCTCCCGCGCGATGAAATCGCGCCGCGACACGCGCAGCGCAACCAGCCCTTGCATTATATGAATTTTCGGACACGATTGTCAAAGAAGTTGTCAAAAAAATGGATTAGTGAGATTATCAAAAGATGACGTCCGTACCGGCACCGATCGCACAAAACTTCAAAGGGAAAAAGATCACACTGATGGGACTCGGCCTCCTCGGTCGCGGCGTGGGCGATGCGGAATTTTTGGCGGCATACGGCGCGGAGCTTATCGTAACCGATCTCAAAACAGCGCAAGAGCTTGCACCGTCGATTGAACGACTGAAAAATTTCAACAATATTACCTATCATCTTGGCGGCCACCGGCTTGAAGATTTTGAGGATCGCGATATGGTGATCCGCGCGCCGAACGCGCCGCTCGACTCGCCGTTCATCGCGCACGCACGGGAGCACGGCATTCCGGTGGAGATGGATGCATCGCTTTTCGCCAAGCTCTCCCCCGCCACGATCGTGGGCATCACGGGCACGCGTGGGAAATCCACAGTCACCCACCTTATATATGAGATGGGGCGTGCGGCAGGAAAAAATCCGTTTCTCGGCGGGAACGAGCGTGGCACGGCGACGCTTCCCCTCCTTTTAAAAACCGACGCGGCGAGTACGATCATCCTCGAACTTGATTCGTGGCAGCTCCAGGGATTTGAGGACGCGGGCACCAGCCCGCACATTTCCGTGTGGACAAATTTTTTGCCAGACCATATGAACTATTACAAGGGCGATATGGACCGCTATTTCCAAGACAAAGCCGCCATCGCGCGATTTCAAAAACCGGGCGATGTTTTTGTGACTACCCAGGAAATAAAAGAAAAGATCGAATCGCGGTTCGGCGCGCTCGCCGCGACGTGCGTGACCGATCCTGCATTGCCCGCCGATTGGGAAGTGGCACTCCTTGGCGAGCACAACCGAAAGAACGCCGCGTTCGCGCGCGCGGCGGCACAAGCCATGGGCGTCGCGGACGACATCATTAAAAATGTATTAAAAAACTTTTCCGGACTGCCGGGGCGGTTGCAACTACTTGGAGAAAAAAATGGCGTGGCATTTTATGACGATGGAAATTCCACCACGCCGGAGGCGACGATCGCCGCGCTCAAGGCGCTCGCGCCGCTCGGTCGCCCCATCATCCTCATCGCCGGCGGCAGCGACAAAGAACTCGATTTTTCCATGCTCGTTCCCGAGATAGAAGCCCGCGTCAAAAAACTTGTGCTCTTTAATGGTGTGGCGACGGAAAAAATAAAAGCTCTGCTCGCTAAGGACTTTCCTTGCGCCACCGCGGCGAGCATGGATGAAGCGTTTGCTACGGCCGTCATGGCGGCGACGGCACACGACATCGTTCTCCTCTCCCCCGGCGCTACAAGCTTCGGCATTTTCAAGAACGAATATGACCGTGGCGATCAGTTCAAAGCCGCGTTCGAGAAACTCAGATAGCGATTGAAAAAATCGGCGCTTTCGGCTAAGATAGGGGTAATGTCCTCATCGTCGCATAGCGGCAGTATCGGCAAAAAAGAGCTTGAGCACCTTGCGCAACTTTCGCGCATTGAGCTTGATCCGAAAGAGGAAGATCAGTTGCTCGCCGACCTTGGCGCGATATTGGATCACTTCAAAGAACTCCAAGCGCTCGACACCGCAAATGTCCCGCCGATGACCGGCGGCACCGATCTTATGAACGTGTTCCGAGAAGACGGCGAGGAAGCCGGCGGCCGCGAGAACACGAATCGCGGCGCAGGCGTGGATGCGTTCCCCGAATCAAAAGACGGCTACAATAAAGTGCCGCCGGTCTTTGAATAATGTTCGCACGATAACACCATGGAACCGTTCCACGACCTCACGATAAAAAAATTCCACGAGGGGCTGCTTAATAAAGAGTTCTCCGCACTTGAGGTCACACAGGCATATTTCCGCCGCATCAAGGAACACGACGGTGAGATCGGCGCGTACCTGAGCCTCGCGGAGGAATCCGCCACGCGCGACGCGAGCGCGGTTGATGTCGCCGTTGCCGAAGGCGAGGATGTCGGCGCACTCGCCGGCGTACCGCTCGCCATCAAGGACAATATTCTTATCAAGGGACTGCCCGCGACCGCCGCATCAAAAATTTTGGAAAATTACGTGGCGAGCTACGACGCCGGCGTCATTAAAAAACTGAAATCGGAGCGAGCGGTGTTCCTTGGTAAAACAAACATGGACGAATTTGCGATGGGAGCGTCCACGGAAAATTCCGCGTTCAAGGTCACCCACAACCCGCACGACCATTCGCGCGTCCCCGGCGGGTCCTCCGGCGGGTCCGCCGCTGCCATCGCGACACACTTTGCCGTCGCGGCGCTCGGCTCCGACACCGGCGGCTCGATCCGCCAGCCCGCGAGCTTCTGCGGCGTCGTCGGCATGAGCCCGACGTACGGCGCCGTTTCCCGTTCCGGCGTGATCGCCATGACCTCCAGCCTTGATCAGGTCGGCCCGCTCACCAAAACCGTTGAAGATGCGGCGATCCTATTCAACGCCATCGCCGGGAATGATCCGCTCGATGCCACGAGCACCGATCACGCCTTCGGCGGCGACCTTCTCGGCCCAAAACTAGAAAAAATAAAACAGCTTGTGGTCGGTTTGCCGGAGGAATACTTTTTTGACGGCACCGACGTTGCCGTAACAAAAGAGATAGAGCGCGTCATTGAAAAATTAAAGAGTGTGGGAATGAAGTTTAAAAAGGTTTCTCTGCCGCATACAAAGTATGCGGTATCCGCCTACTATATATTCGTTCCGGCGGAGGTCAGTTCCAACCTCGCGCGCTTCGACGGCATCCGATACGGGGAAACCCTGCGGGAAGGCAATTCGCTGAAAGACGTCTATTTAAAAACGCGCGGCGAGGGATTCGGCGCGGAGGCAAAACGTCGCATCATCTTGGGGACCTTCGTGTTATCATCCGGCTACTACGATGCGTACTATGAAAAAGCGCAGCGCGTGCGGACGCTCGTCAAGCGCGATTTTGATGAGGCGTTTAAACAGGTAGATGTGATGCTTACCCCCGTCGCACCGACCCCCGCATTCAAGATCGGCGAAAAGGCCAACGATCCCCTGGCGATGTACCTTTGCGATATATTCACGCTTCCGCTGAAGCTCGGCGGTTTCCCGGCAATCTCCATCCCCACAAAGCCGTCATCCGCACTCGCGCCCGGCGAGCTCCCCATCGGCTTCCAGCTCATCGGCAAAAAATGGCACGAGGCGGACATCCTCGGCATCGGGCAATATTATGAAAAATTAAATTAAAAAAATATGAATATTACCACCTCAACGTCGCAGGCAGTTCAACAGGCACAGGCGGTAAGTAAAAACTTCATCGCCGCGTACTTCTCCAATCTTGGCATGCTGGAATTCTTCGGGCTTATCATCGCGCTCATCTTCTTTGCCGGCATCATTTATTTTGTGATAGAGACCGGATGGTTCTCACTCCGCGTCGATCGCTTCCGTCACATCATCCTCCAATCAAATATTTCAGGAAAACAAGCGCAAGAATCGTGGCGACGCATCGAGGAGCAATTCTATCGCGGTGGCGAGAGCGACCTCAAGGTCGCCATCCTTGAGGCGGATAAATTATTGAACGACTCCCTGCGCGAGGCGGGCATCATGGGCATCCAGCTTGGCGACCGGCTCAAGAAAACCAATACCAGCCAGGTTCCAAACTTGAACGAGCTCTGGCAGGCGCACAAACTGCGCAACCAGATCGCACACGAACCGAACTTCAAATTGAAGCGTGATCTCGCCGAACGCGCGCTCGGCATCTACGAAACCGCGCTCAGAAACCTCGGTATCTTTCAGGGCCAGCCGGAAAAATAAAACACCCTCTTTTTTTTTGGCCTAGATGTAAGAACAACGGCCAAAAAAGAAGAGGGTGTTTTATTTTTCTGATTACTATTGTACAGAAGTACCGTTGACTTCGGTGAGCGTGATAGTATCAGAACCCGGAATATAGGTCCCGGTAAATTGCGCCACGGTTGCCGGGGTGGCAGGAATTACCGTTGGCGCGGCGGGAGTGCTGCTGGCGGTCGAACTCGCCGAGACAGGCGCGGTGGAAGTTGCGGTCGCCATAAGCGGAGCAAGCGCCGTGATCACACTCGCCACTTTAGAATTCGCCACATAGATCTTTGCGCCGTACATGGCAGTGACGACATATCCGGTCTTTCCGGCAGAAACGGTGCCGTTTATCGTCGCGGTGCTCGTGGCGCCCGGCGTAGCGCTGGTCGGCGCCGCAAAGAAGGAAAGTTCGGTCTGCAGCTCCTGCTTCTCAGTGGTAAGCGACGAAACCTGCGCGGTCAGTGCCGTAGTTGAAGCGGCAACCTGTGCCTGCAGCGCGGAAAGCTGCGAATTCACGCCCGAGCTCTGTCCATTCAACGTGCCAAGCTGGGCGTTCAAGCTGTTATTTTGCATATATAAAAATCCTGCAAATCCGCCAACAACGAGGATAACGACCACGAGAACAATATCCGTGATGAGCGCGCCACGCGACCCATGGGACTTCGCGCCCGCATACGAGGCCGCCTGAAAGGTATCCTTCGTCTTTTTCCCCACAGGCATGACGGCGCTCGCCGGCGCGGGGCCGGTCAACGGACTCTTTGACGCCGGCATCGTGGACGGCTTCATGACCGGCGAAGATGACGTTGACGAGGAAACAAGGTCGCTCACTTTTATGGTCTGCGGCGCCGGGTTTGCGCCGACGCCCACGCCCATGCCAACGGCGGGAGTAATCGGCTTCGCCGCCGGCGACGATGACGCTGACGGCATCGCCGACACTGCCGAGATTGGCTGGGCCATTTTTGCCGATTCCACTTTTTTTAACGTGTCTTCCACATCTGCGGCGATCCATCCCGCGCCCGTAAGCGTCGTTTTGATGGTGTCACGGGAAACCCCGAGCTTCATCTGCGCATTGATATATTCGACGATCGATTCTTGTACCATGTTATTGATTTTTTTATTTTTTAAATAACGGTTCGACGTTTTATTTTTTTATTACCGAGAAGGAACCTGCATGCCATATCCTGGCGGCGAGGCATAACGATCTATATGCCTCATACTATAGAACACCCCGAACCCCAGCGCGATAATCAGCGCACATACCGCGAGTACGGGGATCACGATCCCCACGATCGCACTCGTTTTAATGAACCCCGTTCCCCTTTTTGTCTGTGCATCGGCAAGCTCCGGCTTCAATGCCCGTAGATTTTCAAAAATAACATAATGGTAGATCACCGAGAACGGGACAAAGAACAGCGTCAGCACCATGGTCACGAGGACGCGCGCCGCGTTGCCCACGATGATCGTAACGGGGATCTCGATGATGATCGTCGCCGCTAGGAATATCAGGCCGAGCAGGAGCACCCTTCCCAACACCGCCCACCAATATCCCTTGATATAATCCTTGCTCTGCCGCAAGGCGTCAACGCCGCGGCGATGCTCGATCACGAACACGTACATCATCAGCATGAGCGCAACTCCGAGCCAGATACCCGGGATGATGAGCATAATGGATCCGCCCATCACTGCAAGTATTTCCAAAATAGTGACCCACACAAACGGCCAGAACCATCCGATCGTCGCTTTATACGATGCGTCCACTCCCGCGGTGTGATGGAGGGAAAAGATAACCGGCAACATACTGAAAACAAAGATGATGTACCCGATAAAAACGATCAATCCGCCCAAAATGGAAAATGGGAATCCGAGATAGAGAAGAATATACCCCAGCGCGACGACGAGCGTCGGCAAAAGGACGATCTCAACGAGCACCTGCCAGCGCTCTTTATAAAGGTCCCATGAATCGGAAAATAGCGAGCCGATAGAGCGGAGGCTCAATCGTGCGTTGCCTGCGTCCGCGCCCGCCATTTCGTTTTTATCCATGTCTTAAGTATAACAAATTCGCTTTGCGCGGGGTAACGGACGATGTTAGAACCTATTGGCAGACATCTACTGAGCGGATTTTCATACCAAGTTTCGTAGTATGACGCCCCCACCGCGCCATCCACTATTGTTTTACTGTAAGAATTACTCTGTTGACGGATTAGCTATGTCCCGCCGTGAGATAGATTCCCGATAGTTCTACAGCGATTTCAGCGACTCCTGCTCTTGGCTATAACGACTTCAATAAAGTGCTCAGCTGGTTCAATAGACTCTGGAGTGACTGTAAGATGATCGCCGTCTGGGCGCTGGTATCCGAAGTCGAGGTCTGCAATCTTATTGGCAGTGCGGGTAGGCACAAATTCGGCGCATGGCACGGTGTCGGCTGAGTAGAAGTGGGATTGCAATCCATTTCAGTGCACCCATTGCTCTCCACGACGCTATGGCCGCCATAAGGGCAATACGGCACATACATGGGGCATGCGACAATCGGCGATGATGTCGACACTATGAGAGTAGCCTTATTGCTCACAAGGCTGGAATTGTGTTCGGCCACGTAGAGCGGCTGCGCTCCGACAAGGAGAGACGGAACCGTGAAGGTCAGCGAGGTGGTGGTTTGTGAGGTGACCGCGACAGGCACGTTTTCAGGCCCGGTGGGAACATTACCAAGAGAGACGTAAGAGTTGGCGTCGAAGTTCTGGCCGGATACCGTCACGGTCGCGTCGGGGGGGGCGGTCGTGGGACTCACTTGCGAGATATAGGGGACGACCTCAGCGACAGGAGAAACTGACACTACCGAGAATGTAAACTGGTTACTCGTGGCACCGTTCGCTTGCACTTCAATCGTGTGAGAGCCAACCGAAACGTTGGAAGGTAGGAAAAACGTCATATTCCCGCCACCGCCAGCATTGTAGCCGGTCGGAGTTATCGTCTGGGAGCTCGCCAAGCCAGCATCGATTACGATGCTAGCGTTCTGCGTCGGAAGGTTGGTGCCGATGAGAAACTCATTGCTCCCCGGCGTAGGAGTCGCACCGGCCGAGGTCACGTCGGTGATAACGGGAGTTGGGGTCGTGGTAGGTGGCGTAGGCTTTTGATTACAAACCTCCTGAGTGCACCCATTGCTCTCCACGACGCTATGGCCGCCATAAGGGCAATACGGCACATACATGGGGCATGCGACAATCGGCGATGATGATGTCGGTACTATCGGATTTACAACGATGGGAGGGATAGGTGGAGTTTTCGTTGCCGGAACACACGACTCACCATTTGTTGAACTGTAGCCGGAGAACGAAGTGCAGCCAGCCGAATAGATAGTTATCGGTGGCGTTGATGGAGTTGTCGTGGAAGTGGAAATTGGCGTAATTGAGGATGCGGCAAGCTGGGTCTCAAGCTGAGTAAGTTGCGCAGTGAGACTTTGAATCTCCGCCCGCAACTGGGCGACCGACATTGTTTGTGCCATGGAGATGCCCGGCACGAGGAAAACTGCGAGGGTAAGCGCTGCTACTATCTTAGTTTTTATATTCATATGTGGAATACATTTTAGACCCTGGACGAGAGAGCTTTTATGGGATATTCCCCTGATGCTTTGATGATAACATATGACAGTTCAAATATCATCCACAACGCCGTTTTTTAACTCCATCTTTGAACCGAAAAAATCCTTATGATATAAGGATAAATCGATAAAAAATAGTTCGCGCGGCCGACCGGACTTGAACCGGCAACCCCCGCCGTGACAGGGCGGTGCTCTAACCAAATTGAGCTACGACCGCATACTTACCCTGAAGATTCTATCTTTTTCCACTGGATAAATCAACCGAGCAATTCCAAGAATTCCTTTTCATCTATGATCTTTACCCCCAACTTCTGCGCTTTTTCATATTTTGAACCCGGCTCGGCGCCCGCCACGAGATAGCTCGTCTTCTTGCTGACCGACTCCGACGCGTCGCCGCCCTGCGCACGGATCTTTTCTTTTGCGCTCTCACGATCCATAGACTCCAAACTACCGGTAATAACAAATGTCTTTCCTGCGAGCCGCGCGCTCGCCGTACTCCGCGCGGGCATCGCCTCCACCGTCACGCCGGCTTTTTCCAACCGCGCGAGAAGATCCGTGTTGCGCGCGACGCGAAACCAATCGTAGATGCTAGCCGCAACCTTCGGCCCGATGTCCGGCGCCGCTTGGAGATCTTCGAGCGACAGCCCGACGAATATCCGTGCAATATCTTTTATTTTCACGCGGGAACCCGCGTGCGGAAATTCAAAATTTTTTGCGAGCGTTACCGCCGTCTCTTCCCCCACGTGTAATATGCCGAGCGCGTATAAAAATCGCGGGAGGGTCACGTGTTTCTTTTCGGCAACCTCGCTCACGATATTCTCTGCTGACCTTTCGCCAAAGCGCTCGAGCGCGACGATATCGCCTTTCTGCAATTCAAAAATATCCGCCGCATCGGAGATCAACCCCTCGTCCAAGAATTTATCTATTATTTTTGGCCCGAGCCCCTCTATATTAAAGGCCGCGCGGGAAATAAAATGATAGAGCGCTTCGCGATGCTGAGCGGCGCACGTGCGCGACGAGCATCGCGTGATCGCGCCGTCACGGACGACGGGCGAACCGTCCACCGGGCAATGCGTCGGCATATGAAACGCCTTTTCATGACCGGTGCGCAGATGCGGCAGCACCTTCGTGATCTGCGGGATCACATCGCCGGCGCGCCGGATGATCACCGTGTCCCCTATTTTCAATCCAAGCCGCTCGATCTCATCTGCGTTATGGAGCGAGGCATGCGTGACCGTGACGCCGCCGACGTTGACCCCCCGCATGACGGCCACCGGCGTGAGCGCGCCCGTGCGGCCTACCTGCACTTTTATCTCTTCCACTATCGTCGTCGCCTCGCGCGGCGAGAACTTGTACGCGATTCCCGCGCGCGGCGCCTTGCCGATGATCCCCGCCGCGGCGAACGTGGCATTGTCGTTCACCAACACCACGGTACCGTCATATTCGTAATCTATTTTCTCGCGCCGTGCGGGTTCGCCCCATTTTTCACGGAACGCGAACACCTCCGCGAGATCATGTGCATGCTCGTTGTGCGGATTCGTTTTGAATCCCATCGCCGCAAGCAAGAGATGTTTTTCCTCATGCGTTTTTGTTCCGACATCCGTGACGATCTCATATTGAAATGAATCAAGGTGCCGGCTTGCGGTCACACGCGGATCCAACTGTCGGATCGATCCCGCCGCGACGTTGCGCGGATTCGCGTATGCTTTCCCGCCAATTCGCTCCTGCTCTTTATTGATCTTCGCGAATTCTTTTTTGGTGAGAAACACCTCGCCGCGTACGATCAATTTTTTCGGCGCGAAATCGTAATCATCCGCGCGCAATCCAAGCTTTTTTAAATTCATCGCAACCTCTTCCGGTGGCGCGAGATGCAATGGGATCGCCTCCACGGTACGAAGATTCTGCGTGACATCCTCGCCGATCATTCCGTCGCCGCGCGTGGAGCCGCGCGTAAAAATACCGTCCTCATATTCCAGCTCGATCGCGAGCCCGTCGATCTTGAGCTCGCAATAAAAGAGTGGTGCGCTTGCGGAACGGCCGTTGGAAGCAGCGGCAGCGGCAGCGCCAAGCGGCCGCCCCAGATAATTTTCGAGCCGCGTGAACCAATCGCGCATATCCTCCTCGGAGAACGCATCATTGAACGACGTCATGCGCTCGCCATGCCGTACCTTCTTGAATTCCTTCAACGGCTTGCCCGCCACGCGCTGGGTCGGCGAATCGGGCGTCACGAACTCCGGAAATTGCGCCTCAAGGTCGAACAATTCTTTTTTCAGTGAATCGAGTGCCGCGTCGGAGATCTCCGACCGGTCGAGTACGTGATATTCGTACCGGTACTTATTGATCTCCTTTTTTAATTTTTCAATGCGCGTCTTTGCTTGGTCTTTTGTCATTAAAAAATCATGAAGATCGCAAGGTTACGGATAGGTCGTCGTTGAGCCAGAGAGGCCGATGAAGAATGCGCGCTCGGAACCGTTCGCGATGCCGCTTGAGATCGCCACGACCGTGCTTGCATTGCTACACGTGGTCGTCGCACCGGTGGTGGCGTAGTTGCCATAGCAACTTACTATCGCAGACGCGCCGGATCCGGCGAATGATGGCTCCGATGTAAGCGGTCCGCCCGGGCACGCGCTCGAATTCACCCCGCAATAATAATTGAACAGCGCCCATTCCGTTCCCGCGTCCGCGGCGAAGATCGCCTTTGCCGAATTCGCCGTGTCGGTTGTCGCGCGGATCTGGTAGAGCGTCAAAAGCCCCGCGACCGTCGTCGCGCCGAGGATTGCGCCGCCAAGCGCGAGCACCGCAATGAGCATCGCCTGCCCGGAACGGCTGTTTTGCCTATTGTATGACATCTTCCCCATCTCTTTATTATACCCCGCTACGCCTCGAACTTCATCTCACGCCCAAACTTGTCTATGCGTGCCTCTGAATATTCAAAATAGAGTAAGGGCCACACTGTGAAAGTGTGGCCCAAGCGAGAAACTGTACACCTAAACCGGTGGGGGCGAGTCCGTTTTGACGGGTCATCAACCTATCAAATTGCCTCAGAGCGAGTCTTTGTGCAGGAAGGAGTTCCGCACATCGACTCAAGCCCCCAAACTTTTTTTACTGTTGTTCTGCCTTTATTGTAGGCGCTTACAAGAAAAAGTCAAGCCCTCCCAACATCCCACAAAATAAGGGATGCTGACGGACGGTGGAGAGTTATCCAACCGTCCGCCAGTTAAACGACGGTCACCTGGACCAAACTATTTGGCCCTTGTATCCCGTCGCAATCCTCACGTTTTGGTTAATCCGCTGGTTTATTCCAGTGTTCTCTCCCGCAGCGATCGTGTTAAGGGTGCCTTTCAGAAGGACAGTCCCGTAGGCGAGCGCTCGCCATTTTCCCCCACGTGTATAGAGTTTTCTACCGAGCCGGTCAATCCCGACATTCAGGAGCACGTTCGCCGCCGTAGCGGTGTACGGATCCGTCCTGCCGAAGACGCCTGCCCAGCCCTTCTCTACCACATAGTAATGCGCTAAGAATGTGCCGTCACTTCTTAACGCAGTCGTGGGATGATCCAACCCCCTCACGGTGGTTGTCATGTCAAATGCCGTACCGCCGGCAAAGTAGAGCTCCGAAGCTCTGAAGGCAAAGCTGATCTTTGGAGGGATCCGCTTCGCTGGCTCTTCAGGTGCTTTTGGAGGCCCGTCCTCGTCCGGGGAAAACAACGGTGTTTGAGAAATGGCGGACGATGGGGTGATGGGTCCCAACGTCATCGCGAGCAACACGCCGAAGAATCCGGCGCGGATGCGTTTGAGGTGCATATAAGTTCTCCTTCTCGCACCGCACTAGTGTTTGGTGCTCCGAAGATTCTAACATATATTTAGAAATTTGACAAGCGCTATGCAAACTGCCGTGGCGCTGAGCCACGGCATTTTCATTTACCTCCTCGAACGCCGGTCTTCCTACTGCCCCGGGCATCCTACCGCGTAGGGGTCTATCTCACAGAGACTCGATCCGCCTACCGTCACCCGAACGCTCGTGACAGTGGAATCATTGCTATAGTTGCCGTTCACGCAGGTCAACGTATATGTGGTGGTGCTGGTGGGGGTACTGGAGACATTGACGTCGATAGATCCTGCCAGGTTCGGATAGATGTCGTCCAATCCCCCTCCGGTAAGCTCGCACTCGGTCACATTTGAACAACTGGACTGCAGATCGGTCGATTCCGGCGGGACGATCGACGAAAGGCTCGAGGTCAACGGCGTGCAGGTTGCCTGGCAGCTGGACGATTGACACGTGGGCAACACCACCGTGATCTGCGCAGTTCCGCAGATATTGGTATAGCCGGACTGGGTCGAACATGCCTTGACCGTGGCGATGCCCGCGCTTCCCGGGGCGGTGTAGTTTCCGGAAGCATTGACAGATCCCAAGGTGGTGGTCCATGTCACGCCGCTACTGTAGCTGCCGGTGCCGCTGACGGTCGCGGTGCACGCGGAGGTGCCGTTCGTATTTATGGAGGCCGGATTACAGGTGACGCTAACGTTGGTGACGGTAGGAGCCGGAGCACTCACCGTGATCTGCGTCGTTCCGCAAACGTTGGTATAGCCGGACTGGGTCGAACATGCTTTGACCGTGGCAGTGCCCGTGCTTCCGGGGGCGGTGTAGTTTCCGGAAGCATTGACAGATCCCAAGGTGGTGGTCCATGTCACGCCGCTACTGTAGCTGCCGGTGCCGCTGACGGTCGCGGTGCATGCGGAGGTGCCGTTCGTATTAACCGTGGCTGGATTGCAGGTGACGCTAACGTTGGTGACGACCGCCGCAGGAATGTTATTGACGGTTAGCGTGACGGAAACGGTGCTTGGGGCAATCTGATTATTCGGATTGTTCTCGTCGATTCCCTGGAAGGTGATGGTGCCGGTGTATGTCCCGTTCGCAAGTTGGCTCACCACCGAAGAATTGAAAGATATCGTGGCATTATCGGAGGCATTGCCCGAAACGCCGTTCTTGATGCCGGGGATAGTATCGCCCGACGGGGCCACCAACCAGTTCCCGCCACTATTAGTCGAAGCCGTTGCCGTCCATGCGAGCGCCGAAGCGGGGGCGCCGGTGTTCGTCACGCTCACCTTCGCCGTGGCCACGTTTGATGAATTGAGGGAAACGTTGCCGGGGCTGACCTTCATGTTCGCGTCCGGGGTCCAGAGGATCATGAATGCGGCGGAGGGACTGGTGGACGCCAGGGTTTGCGTCGGCGAAGGAGAAACTGATTTAAAGGAATAATCAGAAACTGCGGTCGTTTCCGTTTGGGGGATGGTATATGAGTCGCTGTTCGTGGGAAGCCCGGAATATTTCTGCTGAGTCCCCGAGCATGGGGTGCCCTGCCACAGAATGTTTCCTGACGCGGAACAGACGAAGCCGCCAGAAACATTTCCCATGAGATCCCACGACGCCGGCACAAGGATCGAAGAATTCTCCGCGTTCTCCGACGTGACAACGATACTGCCTGCGGCTGGAACGGGGTTCACCACCACCGAAGCGGATGACGTTGCGCTCCCGCCAGGACCGGTACAGGAAATATTGTATGTGGCGGTACCGACGGATCCCGGCGTCGAGGACACTTTTCCGCTTGTGGGTTGCGAGCCGGACCAAGCCCCCGAACCCGTACACGCCGTTGCATTGGCCGTGGTGATGGTGAGCGTTACTGGCTGTCCAAGAGTGATGCTCGCAGGCGATGCGCTGAGGGTGACGGCGGGCCCGGGAGGCGGAGCACTCACCGTGATCGGCGCAGTTCCGCAGACATTGGTATAGCCGGACTGGGTCGAACATGCTTTGACCGTGGCAGTGCCTGCGTTTCCCGGGGCGGTGTAGTTTCCGGAAGCGCCGATGGATCCAAGGTTGGTGGTCCATGTCACGCCGTTGCCGTAACTGCCGGTACCGCTGACGGTCGCACTACACGCGGAGGTACCGTTCGTAAGGACGGCGGCCGGGTTGCAGACAACGCTAACGCTGGTGACGGTGACTGGGGGAGGCGAAGCACTCACCGTGATCGGCGCAGTTCCGCAGACATTGGTATAGCCGGACTGGGTCGAACATGCTTTGACCGTGGCAGTGCCTGCGTTTCCCGGGGCGGTGTAGTTTCCGGAAGCATTG
>Ga0187851_10001654_pt1 | contig 21094 bp, 14 predicted proteins | sample June2016WEW_6_10_FD_132997 | JGI IMG/M metagenome (GOLD analysis project Ga0187851, IMG submission 132997) | Peatland microbial communities from SPRUCE experiment site at the Marcell Experimental Forest, Minnesota, USA - June2016WEW_6_10 | ecosystem: Environmental > Terrestrial > Soil >...
CCGCGACCACGCTCATTTTAGGGTGCGCGATTTCATCCCTTTCTCCAAAGCCACTGTTTGTCGAAGACCAGACGTTCCTTGAAGGGTTCGTGGTCGCCATTGACCGACAAGGCATTTGCCTGCTGCTTACGGGATTTGTGTTCGGGCTTATTTTCTGGCTGGTTAGTGAACGCATGCGATACCCGGATGGCCACAGTTGACCAAACCACGGTTGCAAGGCGGCTGAAAAACTGCTGCGCAGGCACTGGTGTCATACCAAGCGCATCACAACCCGGGAATTGTTCCGGTCGGGTTGTCGCCAATGCTGACCTTTTCCCTAAGCGCTCCCGGCCGCCCTCACGTCGTCTGCCAATGTTCGGGCGAGAGCGTCACCGTCGCGCAGCCAAACGAATAGTTGAACCACGCGTGCTCTGTGTTGGGGGTCGCAAAGAAGCCCTCCAGCCCTAGCCTGCGCGCCGATTCGGTCACAAATGCGCTTGTCCCATAGAACAGCGTGAAAAAGCTGTCCCAATCCACGGTGAAAAGAAAAGACTGATCGGGCGCGAGTAGCGTTCCGCGCGAAGGGAAGGGAACCGAGCCATTCTTTAATCCGTCGGTCGGTAACCGCACCACGGGATCGGCATGCGGGAACTCCGGGACAAAGATCAATTCCTTCTGGCCGGCCGATTCGAACACACCAAGAAAATCCTGCTGCAAGAGTGGTTCGAATCTTCCCTCGGCGGGCATCCACACCGGGTGCGTCTTCGCAAGGCTCTCGATTGAGTCTCGCGTCGCCCAATCTGCCAGATCGTCATCCAGTGAGCCAATCGCTGTCAGTAGCGCCTGGCCCATCCCCGCATACGACGTGATCCCGGTCTGCTTCATTACCTCAGCCCACGGGCATTTCGTTCCGTGCGCAAGAATCTCCTCGTCAGTGGGATAGCTCTGCACCGAATTCCACGCGAGAGAGCCGGGGACTCGCACAAAGGGGTGCAGAACGACGAACACCGATTCAAACCGCTCGCCATAGGCTTCGACGAGCGGAATGTCATGCCCGGGATAAACGAACTCTTGCACCTGCACGAATTCAGAGGTTAATTGGGATCAATTTCGGTCGCTGTAACCCCTATCACGGCTCGTCGCCGGGGCATACTTCTTCCGGCATCGGGCGCACCCCGTACAACAGCAATCGACCGGCCAACATCAGATAGAGAGACAACCCGCGGGACTCGCCGGCAAGACTGCGGCGAACCGGCGAAGACTGAATGAAGAGAGGAACCATATGGCAGTCGAGGTACTGGAACGGCATGCAAACGTCGATGAGGTCCTGCGCGAGGTTTCCCGGATCAAATCAATAGTCACTGAAGCGGTGGAAGATGGCGTGAAGACGGCGTTACGGACAATGAAGCAGGGACGCGAAGCCACCGAGGACGCAATCCATGACGCCAGGCACGCAATCAAGCGCAATCCTCTGCAGGCGGCAGGCATCATGTTCGCCGCTGGAATCCTGATTGGCAGCCTGGTGACTTTAATCAGTTCGCCCCGCGACTAGCTTCGGCTGGGTGCTCCGGCCCGGATCCTCGGGACCGGGAAGCTGAAATCTAAAAGCTAATAGCTGACAGCTGATAGCTGTCCTTACGCTGTCGCTCGCTGCGTCTCGCGCTGGTGACCAAGGCGCACGCTCACGATCTTTGAGACCCCAGGCTCTTGCATGGTCACGCCATAGATCATGTCCGCGCCCTGCATCATCCGCTTCGAGTGGGTGACGATAAGGAACTGCGTGTCGTGGCCCAGCGAGTGAAGCAGATCGGCGAAACGGCCCACGTTGGTCTCGTCGAGCGCCGCATCCACCTCGTCGAGCACGCAAAACGGGCTGGGCCGGAACTGGAAGATGCCTATCAACAGCGCCAGTGCGGTCAGAGCCTTCTCGCCGCCCGAAAGCAGCAGCACATTCTGCAGTTTCTTGCCCGGCGGCGAGACCACGATATCCAGCCCGCTCTCAGCCTGGTTCTCTTCGTCGCTCACGTGCAGCATGGCTTGCCCACCCTGGAACAGGCGCGCGAACACGGCCCCGAAATTCGCGTTGATCTGCGTGAAGGCCTCGTCGAATTTAGTGCGCGAGATCTGGTCGATCTCCTTGATCGTCTCTTGCGTATTTTCGATGGACTCGATCAGGTCGTTGCGCTGCGTCTCGAGAAACGCGTGACGCTCCGCGGTTTCCTTGTACTCGTCCAGGGCCATCATATTCACCGGCCCCATTTGCTCAAGTTTCTGGCGCAGTCCGCGGCATGTCTCCTCTTCTGCGGCAAGCTCTTCCGCGCCCAGCCGGCCAATTTCGGCATCCGCACGCAGCACCTGTGCCTCGACATTCACTTCTGCCAGGCAGCTTGCTTCGAGATGCGCCAGATCGGCGTGCAGCGTGGCCAGCTCGCTCGACAACGCCGCCCGGTCCTCGCGTAACTGATCCAGCGCCGACCGGTCCGCCTTGAGCAGCGTCTCCAGTTCCGCCAGTTGCTGGCGCAGGGCCCGCGCCTGTTCTGCAATGGTTTGCACCGCCGCAAGCGCCGAAGCCCGAGCCTCCCCAAGTTCCTTCTGCCGCTCGGCGAGCACGGTGTTCTCGGCGATGCGATGCTCCCGCTCTGCGATCGCCGCAGCAAGTTGCTCCTCGATTGCCTGCACGCGCCGCTCCAGATCCGCAAAGACCCGGTCAATCCGCTGGAATGCCGCCTCAGCGCCGCGCCGCCGTTCTTCCAGTCCTGCCAGCTCCGCGGTCATCTGCGCAGCCTCCTGCTGCAGAATGTCGCGCGTCTGCCGCAGGCTCTCTAGCTGAGCCTGCCGGGCGTCGAGGCTGGTTTCCGCTTGCGTATGCTCCGCGTCAAGGCGTGCCGCCTCCTCGCGCTTTTCGGCGATCGACCTGTGTCTCGCCTCGCGCGCCTCGCTGTTGCGCGCGGCTTGCGTCTGCCATTCCTCCAGGCGCCGCTCGATGCGTTGCGACTCGTTTTCCATCTGCTTCAGAGCCGCGCCAAGGTTTGCCGCCTCGGTCTCCGCCTGCCGCCGCTGCTCGCCCCGCATCTCCAGCTCCGTGGTCAGCTCGGCGATAACCCGCGTCAGCGCCTCCGCCTCGCCTTCTGCCTCCGTCAACTGGCTCTCTAGTCTGCCGAGCCTGCCTTCGATGTCGCGTAGCTCGCGTTTCAGGGCCAGGGGGCCTTCGCTGGCCGGCTTGCCGCCCGTGACGGTCGAGCGGTGGAAGCACTCCCCCTCGGGCGTCAGGAAATAGGCATGGCCGTAGCGCAAGGCGAGCCGCTTCGCGTCAATCGAAGTTTCCGCCAGGTAGCTGTATTTGAGTTTGGGCAACACCGCTTCCAGCGATTTACCGAATCCGTTCAGCACCTTGATGGCATCGCGCAGCGGCGTCAGCCCAGGTTCATTGATGGGGCCTTCGCTCGCAGCAAAGAGCTCGCCCTGAAGATCGGAGTGCACCAGGAACGTTGCGCGCCCGTCGCTGGTCTTGAGTACGCGGACGCCTTCCTCTGCATCGCCCCAGTTCTCCACCACCACGTAATTCAGCTCTTCGCGCAGGAACTCGTCCACGATTCCTTCGTGCTCGCCGCTCACTTCGATAAAGTCCGCCAGCGTCCCCACCGGAGCCACCGATTGCCCCAGCGCGCCCGGCCTCAGCAGCCGCCGTACAGTGTCTGTCGCGTAGCCATGATTGCGGATCAGCGCCTCGAGCGAGTCGCGCCGGCCTTCTGCCCCAGCCTGGTCGCTGCGCAATTGATTGGCAACGGTCCGGCGCTCCTGCTCATCGGCCCGCTTCGTCAGCATGGTCTCGCGCACCGCGGCAATCTCGTCTTCCAGCCGCTTCATCTCCGCGCTCGAAGACTCAAAGCGCAGGCGCGCCTCCGCGCCCTCCTCGCTGAGCCTCTGATGTTCCGTCCTGGCCTGGCCCATCTCCCCCGCAAGGCGCTCGGCCTCGCGTTCCAGAGCGGCAAGGCTTTCTTCGCCCTGCACCATGGAATTGCGCGCGCTGCCGGCCAGAGTCATCAGGTGCATGGTATGGCGGCGTCCCGCTTCGAGCTCCCGCTCCGCACCGTAGACTTCTTCGGCCGCGGCACGCGCTTCGTGCTGCCGCGCCTCCACCTTTTGCCGGAATTCCCGCGCCTCACCCGCCGCCGTCTCCAGAAAGCTGCGATGCTGAACACGCTCCTCTTCAATTCCGGCCATCTGCCTGCGTGTCTGCTCCAGCTCCGCATTCTGCGCCGCGATCCGCGTCTCGAGCTCGCTCACCCGCTCCGTATTGCCGCGCTCCTTCGCAACTGCCCGCTCCAGCTCGACGGCCGCCTCGGCAGCGCGATTCTGCGCGTTTTGGCCTTCGCGTTCCAGCTCGTAGCCGCCTTCGGTCAGCGAGTGCTGCCTGCCTTCCTGTTCCGTGATCGCTTCCACCGAGTGATTCACGCGCTCAGTCAGGGAGGCGATTTCGAGGTCCAGGCGCGTCTGATCCGCGTCCATTGCGGCCATGCGGCTGGCCAGGACCACCCGTAGACGCCCGCGCAACTCTTCGCGCACCGCCGCGAACCGTTCCGCCTTGGCTGCCTGGCGTTTCAGGCTGTTCATTTGCCGCGTGACCTCTTCAAAGATGTCATCCACGCGTGCCAGGTTCTGCTTGGCGCTCTCCAGACGCAATTCAGCCAGGCGCTTCTTGTTCTTGAAGCGCGTAATTCCGGCCGCTTCTTCGACGATGGCGCGGCGCTCATGTGGCTTCGAGCTCAGCAACTGCCCAATCCGCTCCTGGCCGATGATCGCGTAACTCTCCGGTCCCAGGCCGGTGCCCATGAAGATGTCCTGGATGTCGCGCAGGCGGCAGAGCTTTCCGTTCAGCAAGTATTCGCTTTCGCCGGTGCGGAACAGGCGTCGCGCCACCACCACTTCGCCCTTTCGCGGTGCGCTGTGGAACTTGCGCCGGCGAATCTTCAGCGTGACCACCTGCGGCGAAGCAGGCTCCTGCGCGGAGTTTGGGCTGGAGCCCGCCGGCGAAATTGCCGCTGGAACTTCTTGTGTTGCAGCCTCCTCCGTCGCTTCGTCGATCACCTGTCCAGGCTGTTCGTTGCCGACGATCTCTTCGGCCTCGGTGGCGCGCTGCCGGCGCAAGTCCTCCTCGTCCCAATCCGCCGACTCGTCGTGATCGACAACCACCTCCGGCTCGACAGGCACCGGTCCTTCGTAAGCCTCGGGATCGATCATCGTCAGCGTGACCTCCGCCATACCCAGCGGCTTTCGGTCCCGTGAGCCGGCAAAGATCAGATCCTGCATGTGGCTGCCGCGCAGCGTCTTCGCGCTCTGCTCGCCCAGAACCCAGCTCACTCCGTCGAGAATGTTCGACTTTCCGCATCCATTGGGGCCTACCACCACGGCGACTCCGGTCCCTGCCACGGCAATTTCCGTGCGATCGCAAAAACTCTTAAAGCCCAGGATGTGGATCTTCTTTAATCTCAGCATCTTTACTCCAGGGGAGGGTTCGACCCTGTCTTTCTTACAAGCGGAGAGCGCGCACTCCTTAAGGGAAGCGCCGAAGCACACGTGTCTACCCGCTTGATTACTGACTCTACGAAGTTGAAAGGCAAGGGTCAACGCCGCAAATCCTGGCCACTTGTGGATAAGGCAGGACGGAATTCGTTAACTCCACGACTCTTTGCCTGGGATTGGTTTCGATCGGCTGGCGACGATTGCCGCAACTCAGGTCGTCGGCCCCTGTGCCGCTCGAAATCTTATACTGAATGAGCGCATCACTTATCGCCAGTTATAGGAGTCATCATGACGAACGAATCGAAGTGCCCGTACGCGGGCGGCACGCTTGAGCACACTCGAGCTGGGTCAAAGGGCAATCGGGACTGGTGGCCGGACCAGTTGAACGTCGGCATTCTGCATCAGCACCCGTCGCAATCCAATCCGATGGGCGAGGACTTCAACTACGCCGAGGAATTCAAGAGCCTTGACCTGGATGCCGTGATCAAGGACCTGCATGCCCTGATGACAGACTCTCAGGACTGGTGGCCGGCCGACTTCGGCCACTACGGGCCGCTGTTCATCCGCATGGCCTGGCACTCCGCAGGCACGTACCGCATCTTCGATGGGCGGGGCGGCGGCGGCAGCGGCACGCAGCGGTTTGCGCCGCTCAATAGTTGGCCCGACAACGTCAACCTCGACAAGGCCCGCCGTCTTCTATGGCCCATCAAGCAGAAGTACGGCCGCAAGATCTCGTGGGCCGACCTCATGATCCTGGCCGGCAACGTGGCGCTTGATTCGATGGGCTTCAAGACCTTCGGGTTCGGTGGCGGCCGCCCTGACGTTTGGGAGCCGGACGAAACCGATTGGGGCCCGGAAACCAAGTGGCTTGCAGATGAGCGCTACAGTGGCGACCGCGAGCTGGCCAACCCGCTCGGCGCTGTACAGATGGGCCTGATCTACGTCAACCCGGAGGGCCCCAACGGAAACCCTGACCCGATTGCGGCGGCGCGCGACATCCGCGAGACCTTTGCCCGCATGGCGATGAACGACGAAGAGACCGTCGCGCTGATTGCCGGCGGCCACTCCTTCGGCAAGACCCACGGCGCCGGCCCCGCCACCCACGTCGGTCCGGAGCCCGAGGCCGCGCCCATCGAGGAGATGGGCCTCGGCTGGAAAAGCAGCTTTGGCACCGGCAAGGGCAAAGATGCCATCGGCTCCGGAATTGAAGTCACCTGGACCACGACGCCCACCAAGTGGAGCAACAACTTTTTCATCAACTTGTTCGGCTACGACTGGGAGCTGACCAAGAGCCCCGCTGGTGCGCACCAGTGGAAACCCAAGGGCGATGCGGGCGTGGGCACCGTTCCCGATGCGCACGACGCGAAGAAGAGCCATCAGCCCACCATGCTTACCACTGATCTCTCTTTGCGCTTCGACCCCGCATACGAGAGGATATCGCGCCGCTTCCTGGAGCACCCCGAGGAGTTCGCCGATGCTTTTGCGCGCGCCTGGTTCAAACTGACTCATCGTGACATGGGCCCGCGCGCCCGCTACCTCGGCAAGCTCGTGCCCAAGGAAGAGCTGATCTGGCAGGACCCTGTGCCCGCCGTCGACCACCCTCTGATTGATGAGAAAGACGCGGATGCGCTGAAAGCCAAGATCTTGGCGTCTGGGCTGTCGATCTCCCAACTCGTCAGTACGGCGTGGGCTGCCGCGTCCAGCTTCCGCGGAACCGACAAGCGTGGCGGCGCCAACGGCGCGCGCATTCGTCTTGCCCCGCAGAAAGACTGGGAAGCGAACCAGCCCGCCGAACTGGCTAAAGTGCTTGCGAAGCTCGAAGCCATCCAGAAGGAGTTCAATGGCGCCCAGGCTCGGAGCAATGGGAAACCGGCGAGTGGCAAGAAAATTTCGCTCGCCGACTTGATCGTGCTTGCCGGCGACGCGGCCATCGAGGCTGCTGCGAAGAAGGCCGGCCAAGACGTGAAGATTCCCTTCTCGCCGGGCCGAACCGACGCTTCTCAGGAGCAGACAGATGTCGCGTCGTTCGCTGTGCTGGAGCCAAAGGCAGACGGGTTCCGCAATTATGTCCGCAAGGGACTCGAAAGTTGCGCCGCCGAGTTTTTGCTGGACAAGGCTCACATGCTCACGTTGACCGCTCCGGAGATAGCGGTCTTGATCGGCGGTCTGCGCGCGCTGGGCGCAAACTTCGGCGGGTCGAAGAATGGTGTCTTCACCATGCGGCCTGAAACCCTCACCAATGACTTCTTCGTCAATCTTCTCGACATGGGTACGAAGTGGCAGAAGTCTTCAACCGAAGAAGGAGTACTTGAAGGCCGCGATCGCGCGAGCGGCGAGCTCAAGTGGACAGCTACCGTTGTCGACCTCATCTTCGGTTCGAACTCGCAGCTTCGCGCTCTCGCTGAGGTCTATGCCAGCAGCGATGCGCAGCAGAAGTTCGTCGCCGACTTTGTCGCAGCCTGGACCAAAGTGATGAACCTCGATCGCTTCGACCTTGCCTGATCCGGAGCTGTCATCCTGAGCGGAGTTGGGAGCCGTCCACGCTCCTAACGCGTCGAAGGATCTGCATTTGCTTCTCGGCCGCAATCGCTGCCGTGAACCCCCGACGATCGCTGTTGCGATATGAACTGTGCGCATCTCCGGCTCAATGGGCAGCCAGACGCGAGTGCTAAAATCGATCAGTGCCGGGTCCTACGCGACGTAATCCCGCCAACCCCGCCAGGTCCGGAAGGAAGCAACGGTAACGGGCTCGTACGGGCGCAGTAGGTAACCCGGTACTTTTGCGTCAGTGGTCACTGATCGCAGATCGACCACACCTAGATCGCTGCAAAAGGAATGTTTGCTTATCGTCCTGAGCGAGTCCGCCGCTAGCGGACGAGTCGATAGCCTGCGCTGAGCGGAGATCGCGAAGCAATCGAAGTCGAACGGGGATCTGCGGTTGCCTTTCCGATGCCAAAGGGGTAAGGCATCTTGGAACTGTTTTAACCCCGTGCAAGGAGTGAGAATTGAGTCTTACCGTTCGTCCCGTGGTGGGCCGGCGCGCAAAGATTACCGCGCTCGGCACCTACGTCCCTCCCGATGTCATCACCAATCAAGACCTCGAAAAGATGGTGGAGACCAGCGACCAGTGGATCATGGAGCGCACGGGTATCCGTGAGCGTCATAGATTGGCCAAGGGTCTCGGCTTAAGCGACATGTGCGCGGAAGCCGCTAAGAAATGCCTGGCGATGCGCGGCATCGGGCCGGAAGAACTGGAAGTGATCCTGGTCGGAACGGTCACGCCCGACATGATGTATCCCAACACGGCTTCCCTGGTGCAGAACAAGATTGGCGCGACGAATGTGTGGGGTTTTGACCTCTCGGCCGGCTGCTCGGGATTCACTTACGCTCTGCAGGTGGGCGTGAGGATGGTAGAGAGCGGCGCGCAGAGCAAGGTGCTGGTTTGTGGTGCCGACGCCAATACGCGCATGACCGATTACACCGACCGCACCACCTGCGTGCTCTTTGGCGATGGAGGCGGCGCAGTCCTTCTCGAGCCGGCCGAAGAAGGCGAAATCGGATTCATCGACGCCCTCAACGAGATTGACGGCTCCGGCGGCGTTAGCCTGTGCATGCCGGGAGGCGGAAGCCTAAATCCCTCGACGCACGAGACCGTCGAGAAGAAGATGCACTTTATCCATCAGGATGGACCGGCGGTGTACAAATTTGCCGTTCGCAAAATGGCCGAACTTACGGGAGCGCTGCTGGAGCGCAATGGAGTCACGGGTGCGGAGCTGGGCTGCTTTATTCCTCATCAGGCCAATAAGCGCATCATCACGGCAACTGCCGAGCGGCTGGGCATGAGCCCGGAACGCGTGATTATCAACATCGAAAAGTACGGCAACACATCGTCCGGGACCATTCCCCTCGCCATGGAGACAGCCATAGAAGATGGCAATCTGAAAAAAGGCGATCTGGTTCTGCTGGCCGCGGTGGGCGCTGGCTTTACGGTGGGAACCGTGTTGCTGCGCTGGGAAATCTGAAAGGCAGCCATGGGCCATCAGCTTTTAGCCCTTAGCTCCTGGCAAGCCGGGCGCGGGAACGCGGTTCTCTTCATCGGTCAGAATCGCCAGCCGATTCCATCGATCCTCGCCGACCGAGACCGAGGCACGGAAGCCAAAAGACTATGAACTCATCACTGAAGGCTAAGAGCTAGCAGCTAGAAGCGAATAGCTGGATCAGCATATACTGTGCTCCACGAACGCTGAAATCCGGCGCCGGGTCGACGATTGAAAGCGGAGGGTCAACATGGATGTGACAGTGACCGTCAGAAGCGGAAAAATTTCCAAGACTCAGCGCGCCGATGCTGAAGAGGGGATGGAGCGCATTGGCCGGGTGTTGGGGCGCACCGCTCGCGCCAGCATTACTTTCAGCACGCAAAGGCATCTCCACGTGGTGGAATTGACCGTGCAGGCCCGCACGCAGAAGATCGCCGCCACCGGCAAGGCATCCACCCCCGATGCCGCTTTGCGTGAGGCCATCGAGCACGCCGAACATCAGGCCCACCGCTATCGCGATCGCCGTCTCGTCAGCAAGCGCCTGCCCAAAGTAGAGAAGGTGCTCACGGCGCCTCCCGTTGCGCGGCCCAAGGCGCGCACCGATCCCGACGCCGATGCCGCGGATGCGAAAGCGGCGCGCACTGAGGCCAAAGCGCGCGCCTCCATCGCAGTGCACTCATTTCCTTCCAACGCCGCCCTCGTCGAGCCGCACATCCTCAAGAACGGCGAAGCCATCGCGCTCCGGCCCATGACCATTGAGGAGGCAGTCAAGGACGCGGAGTTCAGGGACCGCGACCTGCTCATCTTTCACACCTCTTCGGGAGATATGTTCGTGCTCCATCGCCGCCGCGACGGGCAAATGGAACTGGTCGAGATCCCTTAGGGTCATGTTTTTTGAAGGTCGCAACATAAATACTGTGGTCATCCTGAAATAGTGCGGTCATCCTGAAATACTGTGGTCATCCTGAGCGGAGTTTGGCCGGATTTCGGCCAAACGAAGCCGAAGGACCTGCATTTTGGGGCCTCCATCTATGCAACCAACTTCGGGGACACCGCACTAGGCGGTCGACATCGACCGGTGATTAGCCATTTTCCTTATGTGCAGCCTTTCTTGCCGCATGCTTGTGCTAAGCGCGGCGTCTTCAGTAACTCTTCGGTCTGAGACATGCAAAACGTCGCAGCAATTTGCGTGCAGAACTCCTTGTCTTGCCAGGACTTTGGTTGCATCCGCTGCCCGCTTTAGGGGATCGTTGCCAGCCGATTTAGGGATGGTTGCCGGCTGGCTGGCCGCATACCATCTGATCATTAGCGCCATCTGAAGTTGAGGCCGGGTTCGTGCTGGAACTGCGAGGATCGCGACGGCGCCCAGGGAGGTCATGAAAGTGGACCTTTACGAAAACCCGGTCCCTGACGCACAGCGCGAAGTTCTCGACGGCCTTCCAGTTCTGGTTTTTCTAGAACGGGCCGGCGTGGTTGTCTTCGCAAATGCCGAGGCACGCGAGCTGCTTGGCATTGCCGACGGCGAGTGGACCGATCGCCGGGTCGAGGATCTCTTGTGGGGCCTCTTTCCCGGCACAGCGGAGCCTAAGGCCCAGCTCTCCGCCACCAAACGCGGCAGCCTGTTTCACGCGACCCTTCCCGCAACCAACGGACGCCTCCTGCCGATCGAAGGCACCTACAGCATCTTGAACGCGGAGCTGCGCGAAGGCGTCATCGTGGCTCATCTCAGCGATCAGGAGCGCGTGCCGAAGTCGCGGCTCATGGAGGACGTGCTCGCCAGCTTGCCCGAAGCGGTGGCCATTGAGCACAAGAATCATGTGCTATACACCAATCCGGCATTTTCTCGCATGTTCGGCTACACCGCCGAAGAAGCCAGCGGAGGCAGCCTGCGCGAGCTGATTGTTCCAGAGACTCGTTTCAACGAAAATGCCGCGCTGGCCAAGGCCGCCGACGAAAACGGCGTCATGACCATGGAAACCGTGCGCAAAAACAAGGCCGGCGAGTTTGTCGATGTCAGCCTGCAGATTGCGCCGCTCCTGGTCGACAGCGGCAGAGTCGGCTACGTCTACACCTTTCGCGACATCGGCGAGCACAAGCAGGCCGAAGAAAAACTCCAGCACGACGCCATGCACGACGTGCTCACAGGCTTGCCTAACCGGGCGCTCTTCCTTGACCGCCTCAACCTCTCGCTGAGCCGTCGCATGCGCCGCCCCGACTACGGTTGCGGCGTTCTCTATTTGGATCTGGACAAATTCAAGGAAATCAACGATGGCCTCGGCCACGCCGCGGGCGACGCTCTTCTCATGGCGGCCGCCGGAAGACTCCTTGCTTCGCTGCGCCCCCAGGACTCGGCAGCGCGCCTGGGCGGCGATGAATTTGCCGTCCTGGTCGAGAATATTCTCACCGCATACGATCTCGAGATTGTTGCAGGGCGCATTCTGCGCGAACTGGAGCGCCCCTTCGATATCTTCGGGCATGTCGTCCGCGCTGGCGCGAGCATCGGCGCGGCCATGGCCGGGCCCGACCACACCAATTCCGACATGCTCGTCCGCGATGCCGACTTCGCGATGTACCGCGCCAAGCAGTCAGGCGGCGGCCGCTATGAGATCTTCGACAAGCACCTTGAAGTCGCCGTCACCAGCCAGCAGGAGCGGGAGCGCGAGCTTCGCACCGCGCTCGACAAGCGCCGCTTTGCCTACCGCTATCAGCCCATCTACCGGCTCGCCAATGGCAAGCTTGAAGCGTTGGAATCTCTGGTGTGCCTGCTTCGCGAAGATGGCAGCGTCGAGGACTTTCCCGATCTGCTCTCGGTTGCCGAGGAGACGGGCCTGTCCATCATCCTGGGCCGGCAGACCCTGGACGCCGTCTGTACGCAGGTGCACGAGTGGAGTGTTCGCGCGCCGCAGCTTGACCCGACGGTCATCATCAACGTCACGCGCAGGCAACTGTACCACCCCGACCTGGTCACCCATTTGAAGAGGGCTCTCGCAGCAACCGGAGCCGACCCTTCGCGCTTGCTGATCGAGGCGCCCGAAAGCGCGTTCAACGACAATCCCGATGCCGCCGTCGCCGTGCTGCAGCGGCTAGCCGATTGCCGCATCCGCGCAGCGATTGACGATTTTGGCGGCAGCCTCGCCCCGCTCAATCACTTGATCCACTTGCCCATCGCCATGGTCAAGCTGGCCCCCAGGTTGACTGCTGCGGCGGTTTCTTCAGGACGGCAGCTCGCTGCTCTCGAGGCAATTATCCGTCTCGGCAATGCTCTGGATATCCAGGTCGTGGCTCAGCGAATCGAGACTCAGGATCAACTCGCCGCGCTCGCCCGCATGGGTTGCACTCTTGGCGAGGGTCCATTGCTGTCCCCTCCAGTGGATTCGGCGCAGGCCATGGCAATCGCCGAAAAAGGATACTGGACGATCGCATCCGGAACCACGCTGTGGTCGTAGAACTGGTTGCATAATCCAGTTTTGAAAGGGCACGACTTTAGTCGTGCCGCGAAAGCCGCATAAATATTGGGGCTTTAGCCCCTAAGGGAGACTTCTTCATCGCCTCAGACTAATTGTGCAACCAGCACTGGGCGCGCTCCCCGTCTCGTGCTTCCGCAAATTGCGCTCGGATGCATTTCGTTTGCCGGTACAGCCCTCGGTGTAGCATGAACCCATGATGCCCAAGAAGCCCAGGCGCCGAAGCGCAGATTCCAAAACGGCCGCGTTACGCCGCAGGAAGGCGCCGAGCCCAGCCAAGGAATTGGTCATCGTCACGGGAATCTCCGGCGCCGGAAAGGCTTCGGCGCTCAAGGCCTTCGAAGATCTCGGATATCACTGCGTCGACAATCTGCCGCTCGAACTGCTGCCCAACTTCGCCGGCATCGTCAGCCAATCCGCAGAAGTGGAACGCGCTGCTTTGGTTGTGGATGTGCGCGAAGGTGCAACTCTCGACCGCCTGCCCGAAATTCTGAAAAGCATCAAGAAATTGCTGCACACCCGGGTAGTCTTCCTTGACGCGCAAGACGCGGTTCTCGTGCGCCGCTACTCTGAAACGCGACGGCCGCATCCTTTGGGTCGCTCTGAAACGGTGTGGCGCTCCATCGTGGAAGAGCGCCAGGTCCTTGATCCCATTCGCGACGTCGCCGATACGCTGATCGATACTTCCGACTTCAATGTCCATCAGTTGCGCGCCGACATTCTGGCTCGGTTTGGTCACGACAAGAAAGCCAGACCCCTGCTCGTCTCCTGCCTCAGTTTCGGCTTCAAGAATGGCGTTCCGCTCGATGCGGACATGGTCTTCGACGTGCGCTTTCTCCCCAATCCTCATTTCGTTCCCGAGTTCCGCAAGAAGACCGGACTCGATCCCAAGGTCGCCGCCTACGTTCGCGGTTTTCCTCAGACTACCGAGTTCCTTGACCGCGTCACCAGGCTCATGCTTTACCTGCTTCCCCATTACGTCGAAGAGGGAAAGAGCTATTTGACGATTGCCTTTGGCTGCACCGGCGGCCAGCATCGCAGCGTGATGATGGCCGAGGAAGTAGGCAAGCGCCTCGCAAAAGCTGGCTACCAGGTCAAGGCTCTGCATCGCGACATTGCGCGATAACGAATTTGGAGTGCCGGTTTTCAAAGCGGGCTGTTGTGTGGCCCCAGGCTCCGCACCCGCTATGATTCACTTCGCCGGTAACTGGTCGAACCAGCTTGCCAGCGCATTTGCAACCATCTGATTTGTATTCTTGCCCGCGTCCAGTTCCACCATCATCTTCCGCGCCTTAATTTGTGCGTAAGCCCGTGATTCCTCGTCGTGCATGATCTCTTGAATCCACAACACAGGCACGTGCACTTCGGCTGCGGAGACCTCCAAATCGTAGCGATCGCGAACCAGCCAGCGTGCCGGCACCAGCCTTGCTCGCGGATCATGGAAGATCGCGTCCATCGGCGACTGGATCGGCGACTCCACAATCACACCGGCCAGTTCCGGATGCGCCGCGGCCACTTCCAATGCCAGGTTTGCGCCTAGTTCCTGGCCATCCAGCACAATCGTCCCCGCGCTGATGTGCCGCGTCGCCGTCAGGTACTCAAGCGCCCATTCCGCGTCCTGCCGCCAGCGAGCTTCGCTGGGGCGCACAAACTGGCTTTGCCCATAACCTCGATAGTCAAATGCCAACACATTCACGCCTGCAGCATGCAGCCGCTGCAGCGCATCGACTGCGTCGCCGAGATTTCCCGTCTGGCTATGCAGAAAAAGCACGGTGAATCGGCTGAACCTGGCCTCGGGCTCCGCGGGAATCCACCATCCTTTGAGGCGCGGCATTCCTTCCTCTGTTACGGCGAAGGCCACCTGTTCCAGCTTGGGCCCAGCGCTTTCGGGTGGATTGGCAACCGCTGCCCCCGGATGGTAGAGCAACTGCCAGCTGCCTTGCCAAAAAAGCAGACAGAGCGCTCCCCAGGCGCAAAGCGCCGCGGCAGCAACCGTGCATGCGATAGCCAGCACCAGCCATTGCCCCGACGCGCGCGGTGGTTCAGAACCGTATTGGGAGGCACTCGCCCCCTTGCCGCCGGCAGCCGATCCATGCGAATTGATGTTTGTCTTCGCTTTCTTGCTCGGCATGGCCGCCGTTCACTCGCTTTCCATCTCTCCTCGCGGAGTTCTTTCCATGCTAACGGTCGAGGGTGCTGACGATGGGCCTCGATCTACGGGTGTTATATTTTCAACTGGTCCGAAGTCGTGAACTTAGGTTTCCCGAAATCGTTCATAAAGAAAGGTCTCGCTATGGAACTGGCAAACGGCAACGGTAGGAAGCCCGCGGCAAATGAGGTGCTGCTGGTCACCAGTGGCGACTTACGTCAATCGGCCAACCAGGTGTGCTGGCCGGCGCAGCGCGCAATGGAAGAGAAGCTTACGGCTGCGTTCGCACGAGATGGCTACAAGCTGCTTCGCGCTCATCCCTACCGTGACGACGTCAAACATGGCTTCATCTGGTCACAGCGCATGGGGATGGATGTCTTCATGACGATTCATCCCGAGGCCAAATTGGTTTTTGCCACTGCGGCCTGGCAATACAGCCATCATGTTCTCTCCGGCCTGCGCAGCCATCAAGGACCGATTCTCACTGTGGCCAACTGGTCGGGACAGTGGCCGGGACTGGTCGGCCTGCTCAACCTGAATGGCTCGCTGGTCAAGGCGGGCACGCGATTTTCCTCCATCTGGAGCAAGGACTTTACCGACTCGTTTTTCCAGGATGCCCTCGCCCAGTGGCTGCAGACCGGCAGTGTCACTCAAGATCTCTCTCATGTGCATCCGCTCGACAAGGGCAAAATACCTGCCACGAGCGCGAAACTGGGCGCAGAGCTCGCCGCCGGCCTCAAGAATCGCAAGGCCATCATGGGCATCTTCGACGAAGGTTGCATGGGCATGTACAACGCCATCATCGATGACGAGCTGATCAATCCCGCCGGCATTTACAAGGAACGCTTGAGCCAGTCGGCGCTGGTCGCCAGGATGCGCACAATCTCTGACGCGGAGGCGCTGGCGGTTTACGACTGGCTGGTGGCCAAAGGCGTCAAATTCAGCTTCGGTAAGGATACCGTCAGCGAGCTCACACTCGACCAGGTGCTCGATCAGTGCAAGATGTACATCGCTGCGGTCCGCATTGCGTACGAGTTCGGCTGCGACGCCGTTGGCATCCAGTATCAACAGGGGCTCAAAGACTTGGCGCCTGCGTCCGACCTCGCTGAAGGCATGCTCAACAACGCCGACCGTCCCCCGGTCTATGCCGAGGGTACGCGCGAAGAGCTCTATGCCGGCGGCCCACTCCCCCACTTCAACGAAGTGGACGAGTGCGCGGGAGTGGACGCCTTGATCACCAACAAATGTTGGAAGGCGCTGGGTCTCGATCCCTCCACCACGCTTCACGACGTTCGCTGGGGCGAACACTACAAAGGCGACGGAATCGACGACTTCGTTTGGCTCTTACAGATTTCCGGGGCTGCCCCCGCCAATCACTTTGTCGGCAGTTACGCGGGCGCTTCTTCAGAACGCCAGCCTCCCATGTACTTTCCGCTAGGGGGAGGCACGCTCAAAGGAATCGGCAAGCCGGGCGAGATCGTCTGGAGCCGCTTCTTTGTCGAGGGCGGGGCGCTGCACTGCGACATTGGCCGGGGCACGGTCGTGAGTCTTCCTGCCGAGGAAACCGAGCGCCGCTGGCGGGAGGTTACGACGCAATGGCCGATCGTCCACGCCATTCTCCATGGCGTGAGCCAGAACCAGATGATGGCCCGCCATCGCGCCAACCATGTCAATGTGGCCTACGCGCCGTCAGCCGAAATCGCCGACAAAGCACTGGCCACGAAAGCCGCAATGCTTGCAGAACTGGGCATTCAGGTCCATCTCTGCGGCGTCACGCAAAGTTGAAGATTCACCCTGTCCATTTCGGCTCGCCAGGAATCTTGGGTGCCCCAGGTCTCGATCTTGAGACCTGGGATACCATCGACCTCGCACCGCCTCGTAATCGAGGTTGCTCTGCTTCTATTGAAAAGGGCGAAATAAGCGCTACGGCTCCAGGCGCCAAGCTGCCTCTCACGTCTGCACTTCGTCCACAGCCACAGCCCGCGCCGGAATGATGCCCATCTCTTCGTAGATGGGCCGCACCACGCGCCGCAAAGCGGGAAGCTGGGTGAAGAACCAGGCCGCGCCTAACACCACCAATATGCCATTGATGACGACTGTCCACTGCGCGCCGGCCAGCATCGGTCCGGATACGATCCACATGGGTATGGGAGGAATCGTGTGCGCCATGGTTCCTGCCAGCAGGCTGCCGAACGGCGCCATGCCCACAAACGCCATGGTGTAGTAGCTCATCACGCGGCCGCGCTTGTCTTCGCTCACCAGTGTTTGGATCACGGTGTTGCTCGACGCCATTCCCTGCATCATGCCCATGCCTGCCACCAGCACCATGAGCATCGAGAGCCAGAAGACGTGCGACAGGCCAAATCCGATCAGTCCGAACCCAAAGACCGCCGCAGCAACCGGAATACCTCGGATGAGCCCGCGCACGCTCTTGCGCGCAGCCAGCGAAAGGGCAGAGAAAAGTGCGCCCACGCCCATGGCTGCCATGAGGAAACCGAGAGTGTGCGGGCCGCCGTGCAGGACGCTGGCGGCGAAGACCGGCATCAACACGACAAAGGGCATGCCCATAAGGCTGACCACAGCAAAAAGGAGCAGAATCGTGCGAATCGGTACGAACCCTGTCACGTAGCTCCACCCCTCTTTGAGCTCCGTCAGAGTCGACTGTGCCACGCGCCGGACCGGCTGCGCCGCGATGTGCATCATCAGCAAGGATGCAATGACGGCCATGTAACTGATGCCGTCGATGAGAAAGCACCAGGCTTCGCTGGTTGCGGCAATCAGCATGCCGGCCAGCGACGGCCCGATAAGCCGCGCCACGTTGACCATTGACGAGTTGATCGCGATGGCGTTGCCCAGGTCGGCTTTGTCGCCCACCATCTGCACCATGAACGACTGACGTCCTGGCATATCGAATGCGTTGATGATCCCCTGCAGGATGCTGAGGCCAAGAATCCACGCGATGGTGATCCTGCCGGAAAACGTCAGCCCAGCCAGCACCAGCGACTGCACCATAGCCAGCGTCTGCGTCCATACGAGAACCTGCCTGCGATCGAGCCGGTCGATCCACACACCCGCGAAGGGCGCGAAGAGAAATGTGGGGATCTGCCCCGCGAAACTCACCGTGCCAAGCAGCAGCGCCGAATGCGTAAGGCGATAGACCAGCCACGATGTGGCCACACGGGTCATCCAGGTGCCGACCAGCGAGATGGTCTGCCCGGCAAAGAAGAGCCTGAAGTTGCGATGCCGAAGCGCGCGCCATGCGTGCGACGGCCCCTGCGACTCGGCACTCGCTGCCTCTGGCTTCGATTCGCTTGGGCTGCTCAAATCAACTGGCCTCTCGGAATGTGTGCGGCTTTGCACTTCGCAGGAAAGTCTGTCTTGAATGCTACCGATCGGGAGTTCCCCGCACCCTACTCGGCCGCTTTGGTTGCGAAAGCGCCAGCCACGGCGAGGCTCTGCATCAACTCTTCCGGCAAATTGTGCCGCTCCCCCAGATACTCTGGCGTGTTGTATGAAGCCCAGACTCTTCCGTTTTCGTCTTCCCACACCAGGATCTTCAGCGGCAGATCGATGGCAATGCTTGGCGCAGCCAACATCAGAGGTGTGCCCGCCTTGGGGTTGCCGAAGATGAGCAGCTTCGTCGGCCGCATCTTCATGCCCACTTTTTCGGCTTCTCCGCTGTGGTCGACCAATGCAAACAATGTCACGCCCACGGCGGCAAGAATCCCGCGCAGCCTCTCGACCGTCCCCTCCACCGAATGGCGGCTCTCCACATCGACGATGCCATTTCCGCTCATGCTCGACCTCCTCCGAGAGTGCGGTTCCCAACTCAATGCGTTTCTTGCTCCTCACAAAAAAGAAAAGCCCGGAACGCGTCCCGGGCCTTTTGCTTCAAGATCCTGCTCCTAGGCTACCCGCTCAATCGTCACTGCCTCCAGCACGACCGGCTTGTGCGGCTTGTCCTGAGAGTTGCGTGCCACCTTGGAGATTTTCTCCACGATCTCCTGGCCCTCGACCACTTCGCCAAAGATGGTGTGATTGCCGGTGAGCCATGGCGTGGCCGCAACCGTGATGAAGAACTGGCTCCCGTTGGTGTTCGGCCCAGAATTGGCCATGGCCAGCTTGCCTGCCTTGTCAAAGCGATGCGGCGACCCTTTGGTCTCATCCTGGAACCGGTAGCCTGGCCCCCCCATCCCCGTTCCCGCGGGATCGCCGCCCTGGATCATGAAATCCGGGATCACGCGATGAAAGATCGTGCCGTCATAGAGCTTGTTCTTCGACTGGGCACGCGTCGTGGGGTGCGTCCATTCGCGCGAGCCCTCGGCAAGCTCGATGAAGTTCTTGACCGTGACCGGCGCTTCAGTTTCAAAAAGGCGTACGGAGATTTTTCCTTCGCTGGTTGTGAAAACGGCGTAAGTTCCAGCTGCCAGTGCCATGTGAACTCCTGATTTAGAGAGATTGTGAGGGGAGGGTCTTTATTTCCCGCCCAGGGTGAAGATCACGTTGATGGTGGTGCGCACTTCTACCGGCTCGTAGTTCAGCAGATAGGGCTTGTAGCGCCAGGTCCTGACGGCGTCGAGTGCTGCCTGCTGCAGAAGATCGGGGCCGCTGATGACCTTGACGTTCTCCACCACGCCATCTCTTCCGATGATCGCTTCGAGCTCGACGCGTCCCGATACGCCGGCCTTTTTCGCATCAACCGGGTACACCGGCTGCGTTTTGGAAATGAGCATCCCCGCGGCGACTCCGGCGGAGATGTTCACGCGTTTGGGCTGATCGGCCGGCGGCGCCGCGGGTGCGTCAGGCACCGGCGGCAGCGGCTTCCCGTCCACCAGGATGGTCACCTTCTGCAGCACTACCGGCGTCAGCGGCTTATCGTTGGAGTCACGCTCGACGCGCGCAATGGTCTTCACCACGGCCACACTGGCGTCGTCACACTGGCCGAAAATCACGTAGTGCCCATCGCCCGACTCGAACGGCAGCTCGGTAATGAAGAACTGACTTCCATTTGTGTTCGGCCCGGAGTTCGCCATTGCCAGCCGTCCCGCCCGGTCGAAGTTCAGCCCGGGATCGAACTCATCGTCGAATTGATAACCCGGTCCGCCCATTCCATTGCCCGCTGGGTCGCCGCCTTGGATCATGAACTCCGGAATCACGCGGTGAAATGTCGTGCCATCGTACAGCGGTTTGCGGTGCATCACTTTGCCCGTCGCCGGATCGGTCCAGTCCTTGCTCCCCGTCGCCAGCGAGATAAAATTCATCACCGCCTTCGGCGACTGCTTCTCGTAGAACTGGCAGGTAATCTGTCCCATCGACGTGTCCATCACCACAGTCGGCCCATTGGGAACGGTGGTCGCTTCCGCGGTAGCCTGCGGTGCGTCGGGAATCTCCTGCGACGCCGTTGACTGTTGAGCCGTCGCTGCGGAAATCGCGAAAGTTCCGCCAAGTGCGCAGAGCGTAGAGAAAAGAAGAGTGTGTCTGCGTTTCATTTCGAGTCTTAGGTTAATTCATGCGGCGACGGGCGCGCCAGTGCTGGCCCCACTCAATTCTCCGTCGGCATCTTCTCCACGTGATCCACGATTAGCTGCTCCACTGGCGCCTTTCGCTCCTCAAGTTCCAGCCCAAGCTGCTTCAGGGACTGATAGATGCTGACCGCGCCCGGATCCGACGCGACCGGAGCTGCATTCGCGGCGCCGCCCGGCCCGGGTGGAGGCGGAGCCAGTTCGCCCTGCGGCCGGGCCATCGCCATCAGGTCGGCGAACGAGATTTCGATGGCAATTTCGTAGTTGCCCTTGAGCCCCGACATGTCCACTACTTGTTGGCCGCCCATCGGCGCAAAGATGGTCGAAAGCGTGTCGGCGAAACCGGCCATCGTCACCATGCTCGATTCCAGCCGCACGGCTTGATTCTGTGCATCAATGGATTGTGTCACCGTCCCGTGC
>Ga0187851_10001656_pt1 | contig 21078 bp, 21 predicted proteins | sample June2016WEW_6_10_FD_132997 | JGI IMG/M metagenome (GOLD analysis project Ga0187851, IMG submission 132997) | Peatland microbial communities from SPRUCE experiment site at the Marcell Experimental Forest, Minnesota, USA - June2016WEW_6_10 | ecosystem: Environmental > Terrestrial > Soil >...
GCTCGTCGTGCACCTGCCGCCGCGCCAGCGCACCCCGTAATCTGCGGCGAGAGGCAGGCGCGGGCGCCGTCGATGGCCGTGTTGCGCTGGGTGAAGTCGCTGCGCCAATGAGCGCCCCGGCTCTCTTCGCGCCGCAGCGCCGCAGCGACCATGGCTTCGGCCAGGTTGAGCCTCGAGATCATGCTGATCTCCTCCGGCGCCAGAGCACTCTTGAGCCGGCTTATCTCTGATAGCGCCGCTTCGAGGCCGATGCGGTCACGCACCGGCCCCATCGCCGTCCACATCAGATTGCGCAACCGGCGCCATTTCGATGAGTGGCTGTCGCAAGGCACGGGACGGAGGAATTCGACCGGGCGACTGGACCCCGCGCGGTCGCGCTGGCGTGCGATCATCCGTCCGGCCGCCGTTCCGATGACGACGGCCTCGAGCAGCGAGTTGCTGGCCAGGCGGTTCGCGCCGTGCAGCCCCGTGTACGCCACTTCGCCCGCCGCCCAAAGCCCCGGCAGGCTGGTGCGGCCGTACTCGTCGACCACGAGGCCGCCCATGTGAAAATGCGCGGCGCATGTCACGGGTATCGGAGTCCGCGCGGGGTCGATGCCCTGCGCTCTGCACGCCGCCAGGGCCGACGGAAACCCGTCCGCCTGCGCCGAATTGAAAACTTCCCGCGCATCGAGAACGACATCGCCCCCGCGCTTGAGCTCGGCCCACACGGCGCGCGCGACCACATCGCGCGGTGCGAGCTCGGCGCGCGCATCGACTTGGGCCATGAAGCGGCGCCCGTCGACGGTCAAGGTCGCGCCCGCGCCGCGCAGCGCCTCGGTCATCAAGGGCAGCGGATCCAGGGCGCAGCGCAGGGCGGTCGGATGAAATTGCACGAACTCGAGGCCCGCGACGTTCGCGCCTTTCGCCAACGCCATGGCGAGACCGTCGCCCGAGGCGCTTTTGGCGTTGGTGGTCGCGGCGAATAGTTGGCCGAGACCGCCGGTGGCGAGCACGGTCTGCGCGGCGCGCACCTCGAGGGGCGAGCCGTCGGCGCGAACGGCCACCACTCCGGTGATCCGGCCCGCATCGCCCGCCAGCGATACCGCGGTGGCATCCGACAGGAACTCGATGTGGCTGCTCGCCCGCGCCAGCTCGTGCAGCGCGCGATGGATCGCCGCGCCCGTCTGGTCGCCATCCGCATGCAGGATTCGCGGCAGGCGGTGACCGGCCTCCAGGTGCAGATCTCGGCCGTGCGGCGCGACATCGAAGCGCACGCCGGCGCACTCGAGAAAGTTGATCGCCTCGAGCGCTTTGCCGATGATGATCTGGGTCATCGCCCGGCAGCCGGAGTGATCCGCGGCGCGGGTCGTGTCGGCCACGTGCAGGGCGACCGAGTCGTCCGCGGCCAGCGGCGCGGCGATCCCACCCTTGGCAAGCTCGGTACACGAGGTGTTGGCCGCGTCGGGCGCCATCACCAACACCCGCCGCGGCGCGGCGGTCAGCGCCGCGCAAAGCCCGGCGGCACCGGCGCCGACCACGACGACGTGAGCGTCACGGGACTGCATGCGAATCGGGCGCCCTACACGTCCAGCATGCGCCTGACCGCACGGCGCGCGCGGCCGGCAATCTCCGGGGCGATCTCGATCTGGTTACAACCATCCTGCAGCGAGCGCGCAACGCCGAAAGGCGTGATCGACTTCATGTAGGAGCACAGGTTGCAAGGTCGCAGAAACTCGATGTCCGGCAGATCGATGGAAATGTTGTCGGCCATGGAGCATTCGGTCAGCAGCAGCACCTGGCGCGGGCGCCTCTTGCGCAGGTATTGAATCATGGCGGAGGTCGACCCCACGAAATCGGCCCGTTGCTGGACATCCTCCGAGCATTCCGGATGCGCGAGCACGGTCGCATGGCGTTCACGGCGGAATTCTGCGATCTGCGCGCCCGAGAACTTCGCGTGGACCTCGCATTCCCCGCCGCTGTTCACCACCTCGATGCCGGTTTTGCGCGCGACATAACCTGCCAGGTGCCGGTCCGGCACCATGATGATGCGGGGCACGCCCAAGCGACGGGCCACCTCGACCGCGTTGGCCGAGGTGCAGCAGATGTCGGACTCTGCCTTGACCTCGGCTGACGTATTTACGTAGGCGACCACCGGTAAATCCGGATAGGCAATCCGCAGCGCACGGACGTAGTCTGCATTGATCGAGTCCGCCAACGAGCACCGCGCGTTCAGATTCGGCAGCAACACGCGTTTGTCCGGGCAGAGCAATTTGACCGTTTCGGCCATGAAATGCACGCCGCAGACGACGATGGTACTGGCCCTGGAGGTCGCGGCGAAGCGCGCCATCGCGAGCGAGTCACCGACGAAATCGGCGACACCCGCGGTGATCAGGGGCACCTGGTAGTTATGAGCCACGATCTCGGCGTCCTGCTCGGCCTTCATCGACAGAATCTGCTCGAGGACAGGCCAGTTCGCCAGGATCTCCGGCTCCGGCATGACGGGGGCGAGGCGGTGGATGAGCGCGTCGAGAGCGGCATCCGGTAGGGGGGTGGCTACGGGGGAACGCATGATAGGCAGCCTACGTCCAGGCAGACGCCCGATTTCTGATCTGGATCAGTTCCGGGCTCGGGTGCATCGATGATGCATGAGGGAAAGCGCGTGGGATGCGAGCTATGCGGCCTGTGGCGGCTGTGCTTCCCGGGTCGTCTGGCGAATACGAGCGAGCGGATGAGACGCGGGCTGCGCATCCGGCGCATGCGGATACCGCGCGGCATGACCCTGTACCGGTCCGGGGACCGGGTGGAATCCCTCTACATGGTCCGCAGCGGCTGCATCAAGGAGTTGGACGAAACCAGCGGCCGTCACGGCTCGGTCATCAATTTCTCCTTTCCCGGAGAAATGCTGAGCCTGCAGTGCCTGGGCGTGCCGGTGAGCAAAACCACCGGCGTCGCCGTCGAGCCCTCGTTCATCTGCGCCGTGCCCTTGGCTGCGTTCAGCCAGATGTGCGCGACTTCCGCGGCGGCGACCATCGAGCTCACCCGTTTGATCGCGAAGGCAGGGGCGGCGGCCCGGGATTCGCTCACCCTGATCCGCGACAAGGAAGCTCACGAACGGGTTGCCGGATTTCTCTTGAATGTATGCGGGCGGCTGCAACTGCGCGGGGTCCGCGGACGCGAGCTGCGACTCGGCATGAACCGCGACGACATTGCGGATTATCTGGGGCTGCGCAGCGAGACGGTGAGCCGCTGCTTCAGCGAACTGGCGCGGCGGCAGCTGATCAAGGTCCGGGCGAAGCGGGTCGAGATCGTGCAGATCGCCGAGTTACGGAGGGTATTCCATGGTGGAGCACATGCCGAAAGACGTCCTGCCGATTGAGGTCACCACCGCCGATGCGGTCATCATCGGCGCCGGGCCCGCAGGCCTTTGCTGTGCGTTGAAACTCGCCGAACAGGGCTATCGAATCTGCGTGGTCGAGCGCCAAGCGGAACGTTCCATCGCCGAGCCGGAGTTCGACGGACGGGAGATTGCCCTGACGCACCGTTCGGTCCAAACGCTGCAACGGATCGGCGTATGGGCCCGCATCGCCGCCGAGGAGATTTCACCGCTCGAAAATGCGCTGGTGATGACCGGCCGCTCACCCCATCGCCTGCATTTCGACCGGCAGAATGCCGCAAGCGGCGCCCTTGGATTCCTGGTTCCGAATCAGTCGATACGGCGCGCCGCGCATCAACAGGCCGCCGCGAACCCGCGCATTCAGCTGATGTACGAGCGTCAGGTAGCGGATGTGCTGACCACGCCGTCCGGGGTGAACGTGCGCTTATCGCCGCACGGCGCCGTGCAGGCGCGATTGCTCATTGCCGCGGACAGCCGCTTCTCCGACACCCGCCGCGCCGTCGGCATCGCTGCCGACATGCTCGACTTCGGCAAGACCATGCTCGTCTGCCGCATGCGCCACGCGGTGGCGCACGAGCAGACCGCCTGGGAGTGGTTTCAGGAACGGGGCACGCTGGCGCTCCTGCCGTTGAATGATCGAACATCCTCGGTCGTCATCACGGTCCCCGCCGCCGAGGCGCGCCGGCTGATGGAAATCGCCCCGCAGGAGTTCGAGCGGGACGTGGAGGCACGTTTCGACCGCCGGCTCGGCGCGATGCAGCTCTGCAGTTCCAGACACAGCTATCCGCTGGTGGCCGCGTACGCGCGGCGCTTCGCCACCGAGCGCTGCGCATTGATCGGCGATGCGGCGGTTGGGATGCATCCCGTCACGGCCCATGGCTTCAATCTCGGACTGCAAAGTCTCGAACGTTTGGCGGCGGAAATCGGCCGGGCTGCCGCCGCCGGGCTCGACATCGGGTCGCTTTCGGTGCTGCGCCGCTACGAAGCGGCCCACCATCGCGGTGCGCGCCCGTTGTACCTCGCGACCAATGCCGTGGTGCGCCTCTACACCGATTCCCGGCCGCTTCACACGCTGGTGCGCACCGTGGGTCTCAGGCTGGCGGACCGCCTGCCGCCGTTCAAGCGGGCCATCGTCGCTTCCTTGACGGATGTGGCCGGCTGAGCGAGGGGTCCGGTGCTAGACTCCCGGTGTGAAATCGCTGGGTACACGCGCGGAGGGTGCGCGCCTCGAACGCATCAAGGCATCGCCCCTGTGGGTGAACGATCGCTTCCAGAATGTGCATCCGATTCTGCCGCATTTGCGCGATTCTTCGGTGCCCATGCCTTCCATCAAGGATTTCATGTTCGGCGGCGAACGGCGGGTGCCGCCGGGACCGCTGCCCTCGATGAACCCGCTCAGCACCTGGGAAAGGAAGCCGCAAAGCGGGCTACGAGTCACCTGGCTCGGGCACTCCACGATGTTGATCGAGATCGACGGCGTGCGCATCCTCACCGATCCCGTATGGGGGCCCCGTGCCTCGCCGTCCGCGCTCGTCGGACCGAAGCGATTTCAACCGGTACCGATCACGCTCCGTAAAATGCCGCCCGTGGATGTGGTCGTGATCTCGCACGACCACTACGACCATCTCGACTACCCCACGATTCGCGCACTGGCCAAAACCCGCGTGCCGTTCGTGACCTCCTTGGGCGTCGGCGCTCACCTCGAATACTGGGGGGTGCAGCCAGAGCGCATCACCGAGTTGGAATGGTGGGACTCTTGCCCAGTGCCGAATTCTGACGTGGTCTTGAGCGCCGCACCTTCGCAACACTTTTCCGGCCGTGGGTTCAAAGACCGCAATGCGACCTTGTGGTCATCGATAGCGATTCGCTCGCCGAAGCACTCGGTGTTCTTCAGTGGAGATACGGGTCTGACGACCGAGTACCGATCCATTCGCGAAAAGCTCGGCCCCTTCGATCTCGTGATGCTGGAAATTGGCGCCTTTCATCCCAGTTGGGGCGATATTCACCTGGGGCCGGAGAATGCCCTGAAGGCGCATGCCATGTTGGGCGGTGTATTCATGCCTGTGCACTGGGGTACGTTTGCGCTGGCAATGCACGCCTGGGACCAACCGGCGGAACGCTTGCTGGAATTCGCGCCCCAGACCGGCGCACAGTTGCTCATGCCGTTACTCGGCCAGCCGGTGGAACCGGCTCATGCCGAGGCGGTCGAGCCTTGGTGGCGCGGAGTTGAAAACAGCGAGCGGCCGCCGAGTTCTGCGACCGAGGGGGCGGTCTCATTGCCCGCGTCGGTACAGTGGCCGCTCGACTAGCGCGGCCGCTCGACTAGCGCGGCCGCTCGACTAGCGCGGCCGCTCGACTAGCGCGGCCGCTCGATTAGCGCGACAGCATCACTCGGTCATGCGCTGCATCACGGTGTCACGATCGATAAAGCGATGTTTCAGCGCCGCCCCGATGTGACCGGCGACCAGGACGGCCAGGATAATGGCTCCGCCGTCATGGATCGCGTCGGTGAGAAGTCGCAGCGGTTCGTTCTTGCCGATCAATACGGGCAGATTGAAGAGGCCGAAAAAACTCACCGGATGAGCCCCCGCCATTCGGTGCATGTAACCCGAAATCGGTTGGACGAGAATCAGCACGTACAAGATCCAATGCAAGCTGTGGGCGGCGGCGCGTTGCAACTTCGAGATGCTGTCGGGCAACGGCGGGGGTTGGTGGGTGAGACGCCAGCCGAGTCGAATGATGGCCAGCGTGAAAATCAAAATTCCTAGGTGCTACCAGGGTCATGGCAGAAGCCAGGCTGCTCAGCGAATTGTAGGGCGAAGATGAGACGGCGGGAATAACCGAATGGGGAAGTTGCAATACGGTCGTAAGAACCGCGCCGGGCCGCGAGTTCCGCTTCAGCGTCTTCAGGGTCGACTGCACGTCGACATACTCGAACAGCAACGCCGCGTACGTGAAGTCCACCGGATCATAAACCAGCGATTCTGATTGCACATCGGCGCAGATGAGGTCGAGGCCCTCTAACCGGCGCGCATACCGAGCCCGGGTTCGTTCGATATAATCCGGATTCACATCCAGGGCGATGACGCGCTTGACCCTGCTGCTGGCGATTCTATCGAGTCCGTTACCCCCGGCACATCCGATGACAGCGAGACTCGTAGGGGCCCATTGATCCAAGGCGCGATCGAACTGATCCGCGATCATTTGTGCCTGCCCGACCGCCGGCAAAGACATATGGCCTTTGTAGTCGGCCAGCGGGATCTTGAGCCAAGCATTGCAACGCAGCAAATCTATTTTGTTGCATCCGCACAAATGGACTCGCCCTTGTCGAACACAATGCGCCAGGTATGGGGCGCCTCGAGCCGCCAAATCGAATTGAACCGACCTACGATTCTGTCATTCACGATCACCGGTCCGGTGCTCAGCGCCAAGTTCCCCGACGCCAGCACTTCGACATGATCGGGCGCCCAAGAAAACGGCGCCTTCGGCTCGTGGAATAACGGCTTCCAGGCAGCCGACACTTCTGCCGTGCCATGCTGAATCTTGCTGCCATCGAAGAAGACCGCGTCCGCAGATAAGTGACTGACAAACGCGTCGAAATCCCGGTCCGCCATTGCTTGGGCAAAGGCCATTTCGGTGCTGCGCACCGCCTCCTCAGCGCCAGCGGTCGCCGCGCCTTGCGGCGGGCGTCGGGTCGCACACCCACTCAAGATCGAAAGCGAAGCGATCACAACCGCCATGGCTCGCAGGCTCGTCATACTTGGGACCTCGCCGTGGTAAAGATCGAGCCTGCAGTCCGCAGCTTAGGGCGGCGCTTCATGATTCAGATAAAGACTTGCGACGCCGTGGGCGATCAGGTCCGGTTTTGCCTCGGCAAGGTTGGTTAGGACGACGACGGTGAGTTCGTCATCCACGTATCGGGAGATCTGGGTCTCGAAGCCCTGCCACTGGCCTTCGTGCTCAATCAGGCGGTGGCCTTTTTGTGTTTCGATGAACCAGCCGTAGCCGTAATGGCCGGAATTCGGTTGTCCGTTGCGCAGCAGGGCCACCGTCCACATCTGCGCCAAGCTCGATTTCTTCAAGAGCCTCTCGGTGTAGAGGACAGCGTCCCACTTGGCGAGGTCCAGAATCGAGAAATAGAGGCTCCCGTCGGCAGTCGTATTGAGCGATGGGGAAACCCATTCCTGATTTTTCACTTCGCCGTTGACCAACCGGTATCCGGCCGATCGATTGGGAATGATATCCGCCTCGCTGATGATGCGCGTCGTCGACATTCCGAGCGGGCGAAGGATCTTTTGCTGCAGGAAGTCTCCATAGAATTCGCCGGTCACTTTGTGAATGAGAATACCCAGCGTCAGATAGCCTAAGTTGCTGTAACTCCAGTTCGTACCGGGCGGATAAGCTAGCGGTATCGCTTCGACGATCTTGAGAAGCTCATCTTCCGTGTAGTCCTTTTTTTCGTCGAAACCTTTCGGATAGTCGGTGAAGCCCGCGGTGTGGCTTAGCAGCTCGCGCACCGTCACCTGCTTCCACGAGGAAGGCGCTTCGGGAAAATACCGGGTAAGGGGGTCTTCCAGTCCGACCTTGCCGGCCTCGACCAGCATCATCACGGCGGTCGCGGTGAACTGCTTACCCACGGATCCCGACTGAAATATCGTTTCCGGCTTGGCGGGAACGTTCAATTCCAGATTCGAAACTCCGTATCCCTCGGTGCGGATCGGTTTGCCGCCCTTTGACACCAACAGGGTCAAGCCTGGGATGTGCTGGTTTTGCATTTCGGTATGAACAAACGTGCTCACGGGATCGGCCGCCTGATCGGCGGCGAACAGTTGCGTCGAAATCAAAATGCCGGGAATAAGCGCGACAACTTTGAGGGACATCTGAAGCCTACCGCGGGCGCCCTATGCAGACCAGGGTAGCAAAACAATCTTGCCGCCAAGGCCGCCTTTGTCGATGCGGCAGTGTACCTCGCTTGCCGCTGCGAGCGGCAGTCGGTCGATCACGACAGGCCGAATGGCGCCGGCGCGTAACAGCTGGAACAGCGTAGTCATGTCGGTCCTATAGTCATCCGGGTGGGTAGATCGACGGGCGGTGATGCTGTAGAAGACGCCGCTACGGCCGCCGAAAAAAACCCTCAACGTACTCCACAGCTTCAGACGAGCCAAGCCAAGACCTGCGGCAATCAGGCTCTCACGGCCGACTGCCATCGTTTGCGATCCGTAACCAACGAGCAGCCCACCGGGCGCGAGGCACGCGAACGAACGGCCGAAATGCGCTCCACCCATCGCATCGAATGCGATATCAACGCCTGCCCCGCCCGGGGTGAGTTGACGCACGGAGGTCACGAAGTCACCCGCGCGATAGTCGAGCGCCGCGGCTCCGAACCGCTCAATCACCGCCAGGTTCGCCTCGGAACACGTGCCAATCGCCTTCAGACCGAGGTGGCGCGCGAGATCGAGCAATGCGGTTCCGACGGTGCCCGAGGCACCTATGACGAGAATTGAGGCACCCGACCGCAGCTTGCGGCACCGGGTCAGCATCTGAAACGCAGTGAGGTAAGCAAGCGGGATGCAAACTGCCTCGGCTGGATCGATGTCGTCAGGAACGGTCACGAGAAAGCGCGTTGGCCGGATCGCGTATTGCGCATAGCCACCCACGACACACAAGTCAGCCACCCTCTCGCCCTCTCGTGGTGTTACCACGCCGACACCGGTCTTTTCGACCACGCCAACGATCTCGTAGCCAGGCGTAAACGGCAGCGGACCTTTGAAATCCGGATACCGGCCGCGCCGAATCATCGTGTCGGTAAACCCGGTGCCGGCAGCGAGCACCCTGATGCGAACCTCCCCGGGTCCCGGCTGAGGGATCGCCGACTCCACCACCAGTTGCAGTACTTCGGGACCGCCAAATCGCGAAATACGCAGGTGTTGCCAGGACATTCGAGCAGCATAGGCACATCGTCGTCGCGCGTCGAGCGCTATGCCAGCCCTCAGCTCCCCTTGCAGCCGCGCACGAACGGCTGCTTGAAGCACGCACAGTGAATCTCAGGTTATTGGATGTAGGCCTGCCAGCCACGCAGGTACGACGGCGAGCATTGTGAGCACGAGCGGCACCGCCTTAAGAAGCTCGTTTGCGTGAAGCCTGTCATGGCAGCTTTACTGCCGTTGCCGTCCTAATGGGCCCATGGACGATATGCCTAAGTACTGGTTCGGCCCAAGGCAATGGGGCTGGGGTCCCCGGCCAGCGCTGAACCGGCAAGGTCGGGTGGCGTACGGAGTCTGGGCCACACTGTGGTTCGTAGGCTTTCCATTTATGGGCTCGCACGAACACCCTTTTTCGAGCCTTGGCTACTTCTTCGGGATGCTTGCGGTGTTCCATGCCATGTGTTGGTGGAAGGGCCAGCCTTGATGCTGGCGTATTCATCGACCCCTCTGCTGACGGTCGCCGGTTCGGTCAGGACCATCAGGCCTTTGCCTGCGGGCGAACACGCCAGGACTCCTGGAGTTGCAGCACGACGTCAGCCAACGGAATTGCCGCGACCAGGCAGATCCAGATGATCACTTCGCCTGCGGCATTGCTGTCATCGGGCCCCAGGACTCCAGAGATGAACCGGACTTCGAAAAACACCAGAGCTACCGCGTAGCTTCGCGTCATCCACTGGCGGTGCTGCTGGATTTTGCGGTTTAGGATGAAATAGAGCGCGATCGCAGTCGTCGTCATCAACAGCACGGCATCGACGCTTGTCGCAATCGTGAAGGAGCGGCTAAACCCGAGTTTCTCGTCGAGGTACTGGATGTAGTCGCCAATCGGCGCGAGAACGAAAACGGCGCTGACGTAAAACCACCCCACGATGCGATGCATCTTTGTGAACCTGGTGCGCAGCCAGTCGAGGAATTGCAGCGGTGCAAGCAGCAGCGCGCAGGCGCCTGCGGTCCCGCTCTGCTTGTCCTCGTTGCTCAGCTTGGCGTACTGATCCTCGAGGTGCGCGCAAAATTGCTGGCGTACGAATGCAATCTCGCGGTTCCGTCGTGGCAATTCGTTTTGACTCGAAGAATGCCCGGTACCAATGCACGTAGTCGCCCACCCAATCGATTTGTCCGGTGTTCGTAAACCAAGGATGCAGATTGGGGTTGGGCGCGCGGCCCTGCAGATCGTAGAATGCCTGGACCGATTGCTTGATGAGGATGAGAGGACGCGGGATCTGCCGTCCCGCGAGCACATCTTCACCGCTCGGGTGTGCACCGCCGTAACCTTCCTTGATTCCGAAAAAGCGAAAGAGCGTACATCCTTGCAGGTCCGACGATCTGAGACGTTCGGAATGCAACGATCGGCGGGCGTCGAGTTCTAAGAATTCGGACCCGCTCACCTCACGCAGAATTCGCAATTTATTTTGGACCGCCGGGTGCGTAACCGCACCGTAGGTAGGTAAGGGGTGAGCATTGCCCACCCCTTACCTATTAGTTTCCCCAGGTAGACCACGCGTCATGCGCGCTCGCAAGAATTCCTGACCACCACGCGCGTTAGTGTAGTGTCGAGATCGCCCACGCGTTTCCGGCCGGCGAAACCGCGACGGCCGTTCCCACGTCATTTTCCAGCTTGAGCCAGGTGCCGCCGCTTTGCATTTGGTACACGCTGTGATTCCCGTCGGCAGCGCTGCCGCAGCCAGTGAACCACGGCCTCCCGTTCGGCAGAGTGCTCGAGCTCGGTCCCACACCGATCGTCGTGGCGCAGGCCGGCGCCGCGGTCGCGACAAACTTGCTTCCGTTCCAATAGAGAATACTTCCGTTCGCGGCGATCGCCCAGGCGATGCCTTCCGGTGATACCGCGACCTGCTTGGCGACGTGTGTCTCCATGTCGACCCATTTCCCCCCGGTCTGCATTTGGTAGACGGTATGATTCCCTGCAGCATCGGCGCCGCAACCCGTCATCCACGGGGTTCCGAGCGTCAGCCCGCGCGAGTTCGGACCCACACCGATTGACGTGGCGCAGCCGCCCGCGGCGTTCTCGACGAACTTGCTGCCGTTCCAATAGAGAATATCTCCATTTCTGGCGATCGCCCAGGCGTTGCCTTCCGGAGATACCGCGACCTGCTCGGCGACGCCTTGCTCCATTTCGACCCATGCGCCGCCCGTCTGCATCTGGTAAACGGCATGATTCCCGGCAGAATTGGCGCTGCAACCGGTGGTCCACGGGGTTCCGTTGGTCAGCCCGCGCGAGTTCGGCCCAACACCAATGGAGTTTGCGCAAGCAACCGAGTAGTTGTTGAAATTTGTACCGTTCCAATAGTAGACATTCGTCTGCTTCTCATCCCATGTGACGCCTCCGCTCGGGAGGGTGATCAGCAGGTGCCCGTCACCGCGCACCAACGGAGTGCTCGCCGTGGCGTCGGTTAATAATGTGACGTAGGGATCAGTCGTCGTCGTCACCGCCCGACCTTCTCCGGAATGGCCGCTTCCCTTGACCACCAACGCACTACCACGCATCGTAACCGGCGAGAAATCGGGCCACTCCAGCGAATTCTTGACGACTTCACCCGTGTCATCTTCGATAATATATTCGGCCTGAAAGCCAAGCTTGCCGTTACCTAGGTCCGCTGGCTTGAGCTTATAGGATTCGCAGTCGGAGTTTTGCGCCTGATCACACGACCAAACTACCTGCTGTGTGAGATCCACCATATACGTGCACGCGTAGCCGCCTGCAAGATCATTATGTCCTGTCGCGTCGCAGTACCACTCCTGGGCGAACACGCTGTCGCCGGGTTTCGGGGTAAACCTCGTTCCTGCCTCATCGCCTTCCGCAGGGCCTTCTGGGATCCACGGGTTAAAATTTTGTTTATGAATGCCGAACGACACAGCCGTCGCTGTCGCATTTACGTCGACGATGGCCTGGAACACGTTGTCGAGCCCGGTCCATATGGTCATCGTGGTGGTGCCCGTCCCTAATCCGCCGGGAGTGACATTGGGGACATTGAAGGTCGCTTCGTTCATCACGTAGCTGTAAGTGAGAGCGGCAGTCGCATTCTTTTGGTAGGAGCCTTTGAGGACGGGGCCGGTCCAGTAATTATTCGGTACGTCATGGACGCCGGCGTTGATCTCGGACGCCCTGTGCATCGTCGAGGGCACCCGGCTCGGCGTGCTGCGCAGCAGGTGCGCCGGTATCGTAGCCGTAGCCAGCCATCTGGCGTAGCCGTCCGGATTCGCTTTTGGATCGGGGCGCAGCCCGTAGCCCGCGCTCACCAATTCCTCCACCGTGAAACTCTGCGGATCACCGGTCAGTGCCGGCCGTAACTTAAGCGTCGTCAGCGATGGGTCAAACGGTCGAGGTGCAAACGTCTCGTCCGACCGAAGATCCACGGAATACGATTGCCCATTGCCGCTGGAATCGGTGCAATCAAGGGTCAGCTTGTCGATGCTGCTTTGCGACGTAGCACGTGCGGCCTCGAAGCGAGCCACACCATCCTCATCGACGCCCACGTGGATGGACTGCTTGGGGTCCGTGACGCCCTCGGGGTGCAGCATGCACGAGGTGCCCACGTTAACACGTACCGATGCCGACTCGAATTGAGCACGGCCTTCCGCCCCTGCTGCACCGGCGTGGGCGGACTCAGGGTGGAGGCTGAGCGCTGCTATAAGCCCAATAGAGCCGATTGATAATTTGATCCCGAATTGTTTGAGCTTACCCAAGAGGGTCTCCTTCCGTGTTGCTGACGATTGCGCAATCATTGCGGTGAGGCTTCGGATCTTGAAATGTGTCATGACATTTCCCCGTTTGTTTATTTCGCTTGCTCAATCGCAATGGTTGCCCGGCAGCCCGAGCGGCATCCGTCTGCGGCTGAGATTCCTGTCCTTCAGAGGAATATGTGCAAAGCGCGGCCGAATCCCATCATCGATTTGTAATTATTTATTTGAGGGTCTCGAGTGCCTGGGCTATAAACGAGTGCGGAACCAGACGGAGCGTTCGGCCACTATTTAAAAGTTACCCATGACAAGGCAACGGAGTTGTTCCAGCTTCGCACCGCGACAAAAGTGTTCTCTGAAATCGGCACTGCGTCGAGTACGCGCTCGGAACGGCTTTGTGGGTTGTCCAACGGAAAGGCGAGCATCTCATAGGTGCGTTCCCCGCTTCTAATCCGCGAGACGCACGCTCGATCGGCGCCGGGCTGTGCGAACACATGATCAAAAACGGCGAGGCTGCCATCCTGTAACACCCAGGCAAAGCCATCCCCTGTAACCGGAATCTGGGTGCGCCACGGCGGCGCGGTGCGGCACCAATGTTTAGGGGACCGCTGGTCGACTCGAAGGGCCCGGTTGAGGCAGACCTGATCGACGGCCGTCTGCGACCCTAGGCCGCCCAACAGCCGGCGCGCGATCAGGCTGTGGCATCCTTGCGTCGATGTTTACGTTTCGAACCCGCAGGCGACGGTGGTGGCTCGGAGCGATCGCCACGGCGCTGGTCGTAAGCCTGGCCGCGCTGTTGCTGAGATCCATGCTCGGGCACGCGGTGCGAGCGCGGATCGAGTCCGCAGCCGTGCGCCATGGCGCAGTTGCTCGAATCGGGCTGGTACACGTCGGCATCTGGCCGTTGCTGCGATTGGAGGGATTCGATCTCGACCTCGGTCATGGAGTGCGACTGCATGCCGACATGATCGCGGCCACGTGGCCCGGCCGCTTGCGACTCGCAGTTCGCGCCGCCACTCTCGCGGGGCCAGCAGGGGTGAGTGTCAGATCGCCGGCCACTGCCTGGGACATGGCGGGCATTTTCGGCGAGGACCTCCGGCTCACGCTGGTGGGGCCACAGGCAGGCCTGTCAATCCGCAAGCTGGCGTATCCGGTGGGCAGCGCGTGGAACATCGAAGCACGTAGGCTCGACGTCGGCCGTCTGCTCGACGTGCGGCGCGACGCCCACCCGCTGCTCGATGGTGGTATCGCGGACGGCCGCGTGGACCTTCAGGCCAGTTCCGATGCGTTCCGTTTCCACGTGGGCATGGATGCGCGCGGCGCGCGCTTGGGAGCGCTGGCGGATAACGCCGCCGACGGGCCGCAGCTCGGCGATCCGACGGACGTTACCATACGATTCGATGGCACTTGGCGCCGGATCGGGGGCACGATCGAGATCCCCGAGGTCCACGCGACCGTGGCCGGTGCCGCCCTGTCGGGCTCGATCACACTGCGCGATCTCGACACCGACCCGGTTGTCGATCTCGCACTCGGCATACAACATCTGGACTTCGCGCAACTGCTGGGTGCATCCGGGCTCGCGGTGCCCGATAGCTTCGGAATGGCGCCCGGCGCAGGCCGTGACCTTGGCTCGGCCACGATCGACGTGCGTGTACGCGGACGCCCGGCGGAACCTGCCTCGCTCTCGGTGAGCCAGAAGATCGACTTCAAGCCGCCACGTCAGATGCCCCCGGCGATCGCGCGCCTGCGCGGCGATTTCATCTTCAGATCCGAAGACGGTCCCGGGCCGCACCGCCCCATCGACGTTTCGCCCGCATCCCCCGACTTCATCGCCCTGCGCGACGTTCCGCCGCTATTCGTGCGCACTCTGCTGCTTGCCGAAGACACAGGCTTCTACGGGCATCGCGGCATCGACCTGCGTGAACTACCCGCCGCGCTGCTCACCAACTGGTCGCGCGGCGGCGCCGCGCGCGGAGCGTCGACAATCACCCAGCAGCTGGCCAAGAACCTGTTCCTGTCGCGCGACAAGCAGCTCGGACGCAAGCTGCAGGAACTGGCGATCACGTTCCTGCTCGAGTCGGCGCTCGGCAAGGATCGTATCCTCGAGATCTACCTGAACATCATCGAATGGGGACCGGATCTGCGTGGCCTGCGGCCCGCGGCCCGCCGCTATTTCGGTCGCGAACCTTGGGCGCTGACGCCGGCCGAAATGGCCTTCCTGGTCGCGATCATCCCCGGGCCGATCAAGTACCAGAGTTCATTCGCGCACGGCACGCCGGGGCCTGGGCTGCGTTCGCTGATCGACGAGCTGCTGGCGAAGCTGCGGTCCGTGGATGCGATCGGCGAGGAGGAATATCGGCGAGCGCTCGGCGAACCCATCGTCGTTGCGGGCGGCAGGCCGCCCGGATGATCGGTGGCGAATGGAAACGGGCGGCAGGGGATCGACAAAGTCCCCTTCTAGTTCAGGCTGTATCGCACTCCCGTTGGCGTCATATCGGGACTCATATGTTTCGTTTAGTAGCGTTTTGGGGACGGTCAGCGATGGATTGGTCCGTCCCATTTTCGTTGGGAGAGTTCTTGGTTGAAGGACCGGTTCTGGCCGACTTGCAGCCCGTCGCGGGGAACGGCAGCTTCGAGAAAGGAAGATTGGAGATTTGCAAAATGCAACCAGCCTCGAGGCAGGCGCGCCTAAGAATCACTGGGCTCGGGTCTTTCGCTTGCATAACGACCCGAGGCGAACTCTCTCAACAGAACAAATCGCGGTTCCGTTGTGCAGATTATATCGACACATCGATCCCCAGTATAAATGCCGTAATGAAGCGACTGCCCAGCATAAGCTGCACTGTTCATCGTGAATGCTTCGGAAAGGAGTCGAGACGATTCAGATTTATAAAAAGAGTGGCCAACCTGTAAACCTTGAAGGTTAAGGCCAGCTAGGCCGATTTCATCGTAAACGCGGTAAATAACAAGGTGACCCTGGGCAACAGATACCCGTGTTGGAGGACAGTCCTTCCCAGTTAATATCAACCTGAAACCCTCCCAATCATCGTAAATTGCCGCAATGCTCGTCGATGGCACATCGCGGTACCACCACCAAGGATCCCAGCGAGCGAAAGTCTCTGTCATCATGGTCCTTGCCTTCAATGAGGGTTTGTTACGGGAAGGCTAGCGCAAGTTACGAATGTCAGCTAATCAGCGACGGAGTTTAGGTCGCGAACTTCCGCAATTGGCCGGACGCTGCCGGTGGGCCTGCGACTGTCACTTTCCCCACCACCGACCGCCCGCGACCCCAAACCTGACTGTCATGACCGTTCGGTTCAGGGCTAGAATTTCGTAACATCTTCTCGATACGAGCCATGTCCATGCCTACAGTCGCCGAGCACTACGAAAGCCATCTCGCTCCGGTCTATGTTTGGATGGCGGGTGGATTGGAGGCCGCGATAGTCCGCGGTCGGGCCGAGGTAGAGGCGGTCTGCCCGCCACCCTCTCAATCTCAGCGGGCCGTCGACCTCGGCGCTGGATTTGGCATGCACACGATCCCTCTGGCCGACATGGGGTATTCCGTCCTTGCCATTGACAGTTCCAAGATTCTCTTGGACGTGATCACGAGTCATGTCGGCGACCGGTCGATCGTTGCCATCGAGGATGATCTGCTTGCGTTCAAGAATCATCTCGACGCCCCGGCATCGTTGTTCGTGTGCTTGGGAGATACCCTGACACATCTGCCCGATCGACGATCCGTCGAACGGCTGTTTGCTGATGTGGCCGAAATGCTCGTACCCGGAGGCGCGTTCATCATGACGTTCCGCGACTATTCCACGCCGCTCCTTGGACTAAGGCGGTTCATTCCCGTTCGAAGTGATGCGGAGCGCATTCTCACCTGCTTTCTTGAATATGAGGACGAGGTCGTGACGGTCTACGACATTCTCCATGAACGGGTTGGCGCGGACTGGCGTCAGCGCGTTAGCGCCTACCGAAAGCTCCGGTTGTCACTGGAATGGGTAGCCCGCGCGCTGGAAGCCGTGGGCCTTCAAGTCAGGTGGGAACAGGGTCCTGTCGGTATGGCACGCATGGTTGCCGAACGGATTCCCAATGTAGGCGCGGTGACAGCTCTCGGTGGTTCATCCTCGCTTTCATCGTGCCCCGCGGACTCCAGCCGACCCGACGCATCCGAGGGGAAGCAAACATGAAATCCATATTTGTGCGGCTGCGGCTGATCGGCATCGTCAGTGCACACTCTCAGAGGGTGCACGCGGCACAATCAATTTCGCGACGACGTCCGATGGTCCGTACGGGGCGACAACCGTTTTCGTGACCACGCGCCAATCAGTGCGGGAGTCATGGTCACGCCATTCGCCGCAACCACCTCATCGCGCATCCGTTGTGCAAGACTTGAGACGTCCAATTCCTTCGCGGTCGCAATGTTCAATCTCTCAATCACGGGTAAGAGGCTTCTAACCACTTCCGTCACGATCTCGTAAACTGGGGATTCCGGACCGCCACCGACTACGGCGTCCATTCGCATTGAAGGGCCGGGCAGGCCCGCAGCCAAGAACACCGAATATAGCTCCAGGCCCAACACGGTTCGCGCGCCCGTGGCTCTTAGCGTCTGCCTGATCAACTCGGCGTGACGTTCAAAGGTTGGAGCTAGGGGCAGTGAGCGGAGGTTCGCCATGTCAAATTCGTGAAAGACGATCAAACCTTCGTCACGAAGGTGCGCCACCAGTTTTCGGACAGCAGCGACCGGATCCGGGTAATACATGAGAACGAGCCGGCCCACGACCGCGTCAAACGGCCGATCAAACTGCATTTCCGTAGGGTCGGCTTCGAGGAATTTCACATTCTGCGCGTCTCGCGCCTGTGCGCGCGCAGTTGCCCGGTGTACGGCTGAGGCGGCGCGGTCGGCACCGATGACCTCGCCAGTTTGCCCGACCAGCTCAGCAACCAGAAAGGCTACGTCACCGCTGCCGCAGCCGACGTCAAGAACGCGCATGCCTGCAGTAATTCCGGCCTGTTGAAGTAACTGACGCGTAAAGGGCTCAAAAAGCTCTGCCTGACGACTGAGGCGTTCAAGTTCCCGCTCCGAATGACCTAGGGCGTAGGTCGATTCTTGAGTCGCTGTCTTTTCCACTTTTCACCTCGAGACTCGGGCGCTTCTCCCAACATTGCCAGCCTCTCTAGCGCAATTATCTATCAAAGTGTGCGCCGGAGGCATCTGGCTCGCAAATTACCGTCCATCATCGGAGTTTCCGAAGCGCTCTGCAGCGGAACCGGCAGCGGGAGCGACCGCTATCGGGCAAGCATTCTAGGCCGCTGTAGGTCTGCTGTTGGGCCGGTCAGAGACCTACGACTGCGGGGCCCCAGCGCGAAAGCCGCCAAGCTATCACCGGCAGCTTGAGTGAGTGAGGCGTCGGTATGACCCGCATTCACGTCCTCAATCAAAATATTTTGTTAGGCAATGATGGGATTCGCGTGCGCTTTGCACATCTAGAAGTGAACAGGCGATTCGCTCAGGCGAGGATCTTGAGCAACATAGTCGGCAACAGTGATTAGCTTTATTCTTTAGTCCAACCGAGGAATGCAAAATGAACCGGAAACAGCGCGTTTTGACTGCTTTCTACTTCGCGGCTTCGTTTATGGTATTCGCCGTTGCGCACGCGCGAGTGAGTGAGTCGTCTGGTGTACCGTACTACGAATCGAAGTCGCCCGCCGTTGATGCTGATCCCGCAACTGCTATGCGGGGATCGCTCGGCGTTTCCAGTGAAAATCTCAGTCTCGGTAATAATCTCGGGAAGCTCGTGTTTTTACTGAATGGCGGATTTGCGCTGCTGTCCGGCGCGGTCGCGTGTTTCGTAGTCGCCAGGCGTCATCGCGAGCCTATCCGCGATCATGACCATTTGGACGATTGGCAGACCGGAAATTCCGTGACCACGATTTGATGCTGCACGAGCGCGACGGACTCCCTTGAGCCAGTGCTTTCTTCGAGCTGAATACCGCCCATGGATTGCAAATCGCGACCTTGTGCGACCGTGGGAGACCGTGGGCAACGGAGAGTTAGAGGCGCGATTCTAACTCTCCTCCCGGATTCTGCGGCTCCACAAGCACTCGAGTCCGAGCCGCTGACGCGTTACACGGCATCCGTGACCGAGTCGGAGAAGAGATTCGCTTGGGGCATCGGGAAATCTACGTTTATTAACCGTCCGCCATGGGGCATTCAAAGTTGCAGATTGCGTCTCTGCCGCATCCGGTGGAATCACAAAGAAAACGGGAGGTTAGCTCGTCGCGAACGAGTCGGAACATCAAGGAAATAGTTGTCCTGCTGACAAAATGCGCCGGGTCCACGCGTAAAGCGGGTTTGTGCAAGGCATTTGACGGCTGTGACGAGCGCGGCTAGTCTCAATGGATAAAGCCATAAGAGCTAGGGGGGCCCAATGTCGGAACCCTCGGGTCAAGTCACCGAGCTGTTGCAGCAATGGGTCAAGGGGGACCAGGAAGCCCTCGGTGCGTTGGCGCCGGTTATTTACGAGGAACTGCGGCGTCTCGCGCACTACCACCTCAAGTCGGAGCGGGCGGATCACACGCTGCAGAGCTCGGCGCTGGTCAACGAAGCATTCATTCAGTTGATTGGGAGCCAACCCGCCCAACTGGAGAACCGCGCGCACTTCGTTGCGATCGCTTCACGCTTAATGCGGCAAATTCTGGTCCAATATGCTCGCCGACGGCGGGCAAACAAGCGCGATGGGGGACATCGGATCGCTTTGGAAGAATTTCCGGAGTTACCCGTTGCTGGCGATGAGCAACTCGTGGCTTTGGACGATGCCTTGGATGAGTTGACGCGGATCGATGAACGACAGGGCAGGATCGTCCAGATGAAATTCTTTGGTGGATTGTCGGCGCCCGACATATCTCAGGTGCTCGGGATTTCACTGGCGACGGTCGAGCGGGACTGGGCCACGGCGCGGATCTGGTTGCGCCGCGAAATGAGTAGAGCCGCTACGCCGTGACCGTGCCGAGCTGGGCGCACGTCAAAGAACTGCTGCACCAAGCCGTCGCATTGGACTCAGAGTCGCGTGCCAAGTTCCTCGATGAGGTCTGCGCGTCGGATGCGGCGCTGCGCGCGGAGCTCGAGTCACTGCTTTCAGTCGGTGACGGCATGAGTGCCGAGTTCATGCAGTCGCCGCTAACGGACAAATTCGCTGTGGACGGCGCGGGGCTTGGAGCCGCAGGCTTGGCCGCAGGACAGCTCTTTGCGCAACGGTTTCAACTCATCCGCAAACTCGGCGAAGGCGGCATGGGGCAGGTATGGCTCGCCGAGCAAACCGCTCCGGTGCGCCGGCCCGTGGCTTTGAAGCTGATCAAGGCGGGGATGTACGACGAGACCGTCGTGCAGCGCTTCCAAGCAGAACGGCAATCGCTCGCGATCATGGATCATCCGGTCATCGCCAAGGTGTTCGATGCCGGCATCACGCCCCAAGGTCAGCCGTACTTCGTCATGGAGTACGTGCCGGGGCTGCCGATCACAGAGTATTGCGATCAGAAGAAGCTCAAGATCCGCGAGCGACTCGAGCTGTTCATCCAGGCCTGCGAGGGCGTACAGCACGCGCACCAGAAGGCGATCATCCACCGAGACTTAAAGCCCGCCAACATATTAGTTGTGGAGGTGGACGGCAAACCGGTGCCGCGGGTCATCGACTTTGGGTTGGCAAAGGCGACGACCCCCGAGAGCCCGGAGCAGACGCTGTTCACACGCTTCGGCCAGTTCATGGGCACACCGGGCTACATGAGTCCGGAGCAGGTGGATCCGAACATACGGGACATCGATACGCGCACGGACGTATATTCGCTCGGGGTTATTCTGTACGTGCTGTTGACTGGGCTGGAGCCCTTCGAGACGAAGCGTCGCCAGAGGCCCCCGCTCGATGAGTGGTTGCGCCAGCTGCGCGAACAAGAGCCGCCCACCCCGAGCGCGAAGCTAAGCGCCGAGCGGGAGATCTCGATCGAAACTGCCGCAGCCCGAGATACCGA
>Ga0187851_10001658_pt1 | contig 21067 bp, 13 predicted proteins | sample June2016WEW_6_10_FD_132997 | JGI IMG/M metagenome (GOLD analysis project Ga0187851, IMG submission 132997) | Peatland microbial communities from SPRUCE experiment site at the Marcell Experimental Forest, Minnesota, USA - June2016WEW_6_10 | ecosystem: Environmental > Terrestrial > Soil >...
GAGGGCCTCGCGCAGCGAGAGTTCGAGGACCTTCTTGGCCCGCGGAGTGAACGGGATCTTCTTGCCGGGTGCCTGGTGGCCGGCACCGACCCGGGCCCTGACCTCTTCCCGCGTGCCGGTCAGCGTCATCCCGAACCGGGTGAGAGCCTGGGCGGCCACGCCGCCCGGCTCCAGCAGCCCGAGCAGGATGTGCTCGGTGCCGATGTAGTTGTGGTTCAGTCCCCGGGCCTCTTCTTGTGACACCACGACGACGCGGCGGGCCCTGTCAGTGAATCGCTCGAACATGGGACTACTGTCGGCCCGGCCGTAGACCCTGTCAATACCATGCTAATAGTATGGTATTCGTTGCGGAGAACCAAGGGTAGCGACGCGGCGCGCGGCGGAGGTAACAGACAGTGGACTGGGAAGACCGGCTCGACGCCTGGGAGCTCGAACTCGAGCTGAACGCCCAGCTGGAGGGCTCGGACTGGGTGACGCTGGAGCGGGCGGCCGCCGAGACCGGGGCGTCCCGGGCCGCGCTGCGGACCTGGTACCGCTCGGGGCAGATCCCGTCCCGGCTGGTCGGCGGCCCGCACGGCCCGCAGCGGCTGGTCCCGCTCGCGATGGTGGCCAGCCGGGCTGAGGCGTCCCCGCGGCTGCGGCGGACCGCGGAGCGCCGGATCGCGGACCAGGCGGAGATGGAGATCCTCCGGCACCGGATCGACCAGCTGGAGCTGCGGCTGGCCACCCTGGAACAGCGCTAGCCGCCGGGGTGCCCCCGCGCGACCGCGGCCACGCAGGATCTCAGTGCGCGGTGAGGAAGGTGGCCAGGCCCGTGGCGATCGCCCGGGCTGCTCTGGCCTGCCAGGCGGCAGAAGTGACACGCGTGGCGTCAGCAGCGTTGCGCATGTTGGCGCATTCGATGAATACCTTGGGGATGGTGGACAGGTTGACTCCCGCCAGATCATCACGCGGCTGGATCCCATCCACCCCGTCGTAAGAGCTGACCGGCTCATGGGTCCCTGCTGCGAACGCCGACCGGAGATCGGCGCCGAGTACGGCGGAAGGACCGACGATGGCGTTGTTGATCCCATCCGCGACAGGTTCAAGGATGGCGAACCCGCGTCCGTTCGCTGGGCCGCCGTCAGCGTGGATGGAAACGCCTGCGTTGGCGTGGGCGTTGTTTCCGATGGCGGCCCGCTGGGTGATGCAGGGTCCGACTCCGGTATTCGACGTGCGGGTGAGCACGACCGTCGCTCCTTCCGCGCGGAGATCGGCGGTCAGATAGCGCGCAACGTTCCAGTTGAACTGGGCCTCGGTGTAGCCGCTACCGGTTTCGGTGCCCGTCGTGTCGCAGGTTTCACTTTCCCGGCCGTTCCAGATCAGGCGGTTGATGATTGACGGTGCGGCGGCGTTCCCCCCGTTGTGGCCTGGATCTACGAGGACGACCTTGCCGTCGAGGCTCCCGCCCGCGGTAGGGGGAAACCGTCCAGGGCCGCCGCTGCTGCTCATCGGCACCGCCGGGGGTGAGGAGTCATTCCCGCTCGCTGGATCCGGGGTGCGGCCAGACACTGGACGGCCAGACACTGGCCGGGCCGGCACCGCCGGGTTCCCGGCAACCGTGGCTGAGGCCGAGGGCGCCGCGGCCATGCCGCGCGATGCGGTGGCCGGACTGCTGGATTGACCGGTAAACGCGTGAGCCACTTCCGGGCCTGTGCCCGCGCATGCGGTAAGGACCAGGCAGAATGTAAGGAGGACCCACGCGACTCTCAGCATCTGTGACTCATGGTAAACGGAAATTACTCTCCGGCGGGACAAGTTCCCAGGACAGACGTGAGGGCCTGGCGGAGCCAGTGGGCGGCTGACTCGGGGGAGTCGGGCGCGCTCGTGTGCCGGGCCGCGACGTACAGATCCGGGCGGACCAGGAGCATGCCGCCGTCGGAGATCTCGCGGAGTTCGGCCCACGTGCCGTACGGGTCCTCGAACGGCTGGCCCGGGCCGACCGAGACCGCGCTGATGAGCAGGCCCGTCTCGGCCGAGAACGCGTCCGCCGCGTCCAGCCAGGCCTGCCCGCCGATCCCGGTCCACACGCTGAAGGTCCCGCGCCCGGCGAGATCCAGCGTGGAGACGCGATGCCCGGCGCGGGTGACCCAGGTGTGCGGCAGCTTCGCACCGGGCCAGGTGGTGGGCTGGGCGTACAGCTCCGGGTCCCGGGTGAAGGCGGGCATCGCCGTGCCGTCACCGATGACGGCCGCCGAGGCGTAGCGGTGGTTGTGCTCGACGCCGTGGGCGTCGAACTCGTACGCCTTGTACGCGATGGCCTCGCGCAGCCTCTCGCGGATCTTCTCGCCTTCCGGGCCGGGCGCCTTGCGCAGCGCAAGCTGCCGGTTCAGCTTGCCGACGTCGGTGGTGTCGTCGACGTCGAGGGCCGCGACGATGCGGCCGGTGTCGGCGATGCTCTGGTTGGCCCGCTCCACGATCTGCCGCGCGACCGGGGCCCGCTCGGTGTTGTAGGTGTCCAGCAGCGCCGGGCTGGCCAGGCCCTGCAGGACGTGATGCAGCTTCCAGGCCAGGTTGTAGGAGTCCTGGATCGAGGTGTTGGAGCCGAGCCCGTTGGTCGGCGGGTGGCGGTGCACGGCGTCGCCGACGCAGAACACCCGGCCGCGGGCCACCGTGGTGGCGAAGTGGTGGTTCACCGTCCACGGCAGCCGGGAGGTGACCCGCATCTCGAAGTCCTCGGTCCCGACCAGCTGCACGGCCAGTTCGCGGGCGAACTCGTCGGTGATCTCGGGCGGGCCGGCGGCCACCTCGTAGCCCCACATCAGCATCCACTCGGTCCACGGCTTGATCATCCGCAGCACGCCGAGCCCGACGCCCTCCTTCTCGGCGCCCGGCTGCACCATCCAGTACAGGACCGACGGCCGGTACTCGACGAAGCGGCTCAGGTCGGCCTCGAAGATGATGTGCAGCGCGCCGCCTACCGCGCCCGGCCCCTCGAACGGCAGGTCCAGGTCGGCCGCGACCTTGCTGCGTGCGCCGTCCGCGCCGACCAGGTACTTCGAGCGGATCGCGTACGTCGCGCCGGTCAGCCGGTCGCGGACCTGGGTGGTGACACCCGAGTCGTCCTGGGCGTGCGACAGGTACTCGGTGTCGAACCGGACCTTGGCCCCCCTGGCCTGTGCCCCCTGCACCATCACCGGCTCGGTGATGGTTTGCGGGGCGTCCAGCATCGTGCACGGGCTCTGCAGCTCGTAGTCGTGGTGCCGCCGGGTGTCGGTGCCCCACGACGGGATCCGGCCCAGCTCCTCACCGGCCAGGCTGGTGCAGAACGTCGTGTTGCCCATCCACTCCCACGGCGTGGCCTCGCGCATCAGCCGCTGCTCCAGGCCCATGTCGCGCAGCGTCTCCATGGTCCGCTGGTTGGTGATGTGGGCCCGGGGCGTGTCGGACAGGTGCCCGTACCGGGTGATGACCATGGTCGCTGTCCCGTACGTGGCCAGGAACAGTGCGGCTGCGGCCCCGCCCGGCCCGGATCCGACCACGAGCACGTCGGTCTCCACTGCAGGTGCGTCGTTGCTCACGGAACGGCTCCTCTTTGATGTCCCGGAAAATCGGCTCACCGGTGCGGACGGGTGTACGCATAGCGGCATGGGGCGGTTCTGGCAGTACGATGCCCGCGCGGACATGGCACTGTCAAGGGTACGCAGGCTGGGTCGATACGAAGGGCAGAAGGGCATGGCCGGTCGTGGTGAGGGACCCGACTTCGTCGAGTCGCTGGCCCGCGGTCTGGACGTGCTGCAGTGCTTCAGTGCCGGGCGGCCACGGATGAGCCTCAGCGAGGTCGCCGCGGTCTCGGGCCTGGCCCGGCCGACCGCGCGGCGTCTGCTGCTGACCCTGGAGGAACTGGGGTTCGTCCGTCTCGCCGAGGGCCAGTTCTCGCTCACGCCCCGGGTCCTGTCGCTGGGCATGGCGTTCGTGGCCTCGCTGGGCCTCTGGGAAGTCGGCCGCCCTCACCTCGAGCGGCTCGTCGCCCAGACCGGCGAGTCGTCGTCCATGTCCCAGCTGGACGGCTCGGACATCGTGTACGTCGCCCGGGTCGCCGTGCCCAAGCTGATTACGCTCCGCGTCGAGATCGGGACCCGGTTCCCCGCGGCCTACACGTCGCAGGGCAAGGTCCTGCTGGCCGCCCTCGGCCCGGGCGAGCTGGCGCGCGTGCTGGCCCAGCCGAGCCGCTCCGGGCTGCCGCGGTTCCTGCCCCGGGACCCGCAGGCGTTCGGCGAGGAGCTGTGCACGATCCGGGCCCGCGGGTGGGCCCTGGCCGACGAGGAGCTCGCGCCGGGCATCCGGTCGATCGCCGCGCCGGTGCGGGACGGCACTAGCGCGGTGCGGGCGGCCATGAACGTGACCGTGCACGCGGCGGAGACGAGCGTGGAGCGGCTGACCGGGGACTATCTGCCGCTGCTGCTGCGGACGGCCGGGGATGTGTCGGCCGACTGGGCGCTGTGGCAGTCGCGGCCCTACTCGGAGGTGCGCTCCGGCCAGGGTGTCTCGTCAACCGGCGGACGGTCGTCCGGGTAGTCAACCGGCGGACGGTCGTCCTGGTAGTGATCCACCGGCGCGGCCCAGGTCTCAGGTCCCAGGTCCCAGGTCCCAGGTCAGCGCCCCCCCGCCGGACACTCGGGACTTTCGTCCGCTTTAATTATCGCCAGGGTCCAAACAATCTTTTTCCCCAAGCTTTTTCGGCAAGATTTTCTGAATAGCCGGTTAATCCTCTTCGATGTAGCGAAAGGCCCGCTGAGTGCCTGCCGAGACTGGCGGCGAATACCCGCCTCGCCCGCTGGCCATGCTGGCCGCCCTGGGCCGGATGGCGGGCTCCAACCTCATCGGCCGCGTGACCTCGACCCCGGATGGGGTCCGCGACGCGAACGAGGCGTTCCTGCGCATCGCCGGGTGCACCCGCCTGGAGCTGGAGGAGGGCGTGGTCCACTGGCGCGCGCTCACCCCGCCGGAGTGGACGAACCTGGACGACGACGCCGTCGCGGATCTGAAGGCCTACGGGAGCTACGGGCCGCACCTGAAGGAGTACCTCCGCCGGGACGGGACCCGCCTGACCGTCGAGGTGGCCGGTGCGCTCATCAGCGACGAGCCGCTGACCTGGGTGACGTTTGTCCGGGACACGACGCTGCTGCCCGGGGCCGAACTGCTCACCGGCAGCGGCGAGTGGCTGGCCGCCCTGGCCACCGATCTGGCCCGGGATATAGCGGTCAGCGACGTCGCGCGGACATTGATCAGCCACGTGCGGCGGTCCCTGGGGGCGAGCGGGGCGGTCATCCTGGACGTGCTCCCGGGAGGCCAGGCCATGCGCCGGGTGCTGTCGGACGGGATCGCCGGGCCGGCCGCCCATGACTACGCGGAGTTCGCGACCACGGTGGACGCGCCCGCCACCCGCGCCTGGCGCAGCCGTGAGCTGATCTCCTACCCGGACCCGGAGGCGTTCGACGAGGCGTTCCCGGGCCTGGCCGGCATCCGGGCGGCCGGCGAGGTCAGCGCACTGCTGGCCACCCCCCTGATCACGGGCGACCAGGTGACCGGGGTGCTGACCGTCTACTGGGCGGCCCCGCATGAGCTGCACGCCACCGAGCGGGCCTACATCACCAGCCTCGCCGGGTCGGCCGCGCAGGCGCTGGCCCGCGCCCGGCTCCTCGAGGCCGAGCGGGCGGCCCGCGTACGGCTCCAGGCCCTGCAGGCGGTCACCGCGGGGCTGGCCACCGCGGTGACCTCGGACCAGATCGCCGGGATCCTCGCGGACGAGGGACTGAGCCTGGTCGCCGGGCACGGGGTGGTGGCCGTCCTGGACGGCACGGGTGAGGTCCTCCGCACCCGCACGACGCCCAATTTCCCGGCCGGCATCAGGCGTGCCTACGCCGAGATCCCAGTCCGGGACGCGGACCGAACGCCCATCGGGTGGACGGTGCGCACGGGGCAGGCGCTGATGCTGACCTCGATGGAGGAGATCACCGCCCGCTTCCCGGATGCGGCCCACACCCACGAGGCCACCGGGACCGCGAGCGTGCTGAACATCCCGGTGCACGCGGGCGGCCGCACCATCGGCGCGCTCGCCTTCGGGTTCGCGGACGAGGGGCCGCCGGGGGACGACCTCATCTCGGTCGCCGAGACCCTGGCCGAGCTGACCGGTCAGGCGCTCGAACGGGCGCGCCTGTACGAGACCGAGCATGCGGCGGCCCACCAGCTTCAGCAGGCCCTGCTGCCCCAGCTCCCGGCGGAGTTGCCCGGGGTCGGCATCGGCACGAGCTACCGCCCGGCCCGGCAGGGGCATGAGGTCGGCGGCGACTGGTACGACGTCTTCGAACTGCCGGACGGCAAGATCGGCTGCGCCGCGGGAGACGTGGTCGGGCATGACCTGGCCGCGGCCGTCGCCATGGGCCGCCTGCAACTGCTGCTGCGCTACACCGCGCGCAGCGGCGCTCAGCCCGCGGCGGTCCTGGCCGCCCTGGATCAGGCGTCCCCGGAGCTCAGCGGAACGGACTTCGCCACCGTCGTCTACGCCGAGTACGACCCGGCCGGGCTGACGCTGACCTACGCCTGCGCCGGTCATCCGCCACCCCTGCTGGTCGAGGGCGATGCCGTGACCTACCTGGAAGGCGGCCGGTCCGGCGCGCTCGGGATCGGTCTGGCTGCGGAGCAGGCCACCGTGGCGGTGAAGCCGGGGGCCCGGCTTGTCCTGTACACCGACGGGCTGATCGAGCGCCGGACGGAGGCGATCGACGTCGGCTTCGACCGGCTCGCCAGGGCCGCCGGCCAGAACCTGGCCCTTGACATCGACGCGTGGTGCCAGGGCCTGCTGACCGCCATGACCCAGGGCGAAACCCTGGCCGACGACGTGGCGCTGGCCTGCATCGAACTGCGCGGCCTGCCCGAGGTCAGGACCCGATAATGGCCATCGCCGCGCCGAGGACGACGAACATCGTCCCGCCGGCTGACCGGCGCGGATGGGCGGGCCAGCCGACCTGCAGCAGAACCAGTGGCGGGCCAGCCGGCTGGGGGACGACCGCCTCCTTCCGCAGCTCCGGCCAGTCGAGTGCGGACACTGGCTCTGGCGTGGCCAGCTTGTCCGCTAGCCCGCCGCCGCGCGGTGACGCCCAGGTATGCGTCCTGCCTGCTCACCGGGCGGTATAGTCGGCCGCGGGTGAGCCGGGAAGCCTGGTCGGCATCGCTGGGGGTCAGGGGCTCGTCATGCGTGGTCGTAACTCGTCGTCGGCACTCGGTGCCCACTGGCGTGCCGAGGTGCTGCGGACCAACCTGTGGCTGGTTCCGTCGATCGAGGTCCTCGCGGCCATCGCGCTGTTCGCCGCCACGACCAGCCTGGATCACGCCGCCTACCGCGGCGAGTTCGGCCTCCCCTCGTGGTTCATCAGCGGCACCGCGGACGCTGCCCGGCAGATCCTCACCGCGATCGCCGCCGCCGTCATCACCGTGGTCGGGGTCGTGTTCTCGATCATCCTGGTGACCCTGACCCTGGCGTCCACCCAGTTCGGGCCCCGGATGCTGCGGAATTTCATCCGTGACCGCGGCACGCAGCTGACGCTCGGGACGTTCGTGGCCACGTTCGTGTATGCCGTGCTGGTCCTCGTCTCGATCGGCCCGGGATCCCACGGGGATTTCGTGCCGCACATCGGCGTCACGGTCACACTCACGCTGATCGTCGCGGACATGGCCGTGCTGATCTACTTCATCCATCACACGGCGACGTCGATCCAGCTGCCGCAGGTGATCGCCAGCATCGCCCGCGACCTGTCCGATGCCATCGAGGTGCAGGGCGGCCCGGACAGTCATCTCGGCCTGGCCGGGGACAAGGAGCGCGGTCCTTCAGCGGCGGAACTGATCCTCCGCATGGAGCAGGGCGGCGGGGTGGTCAGGGCGCCGGCGAGCGGCTATCTGCAGTTCATCCGGCACCGGAGCCTCGTGCAGTTCGCGGCCGAGGCGGACGCGGTCATCGTCCTGGACTACCGGCCTGGCCATTTCCTGGTCCAGGGGCACCCGTTCGCCTTGGTATGGCCGCCCGAGGCGGCCGGGCGGGTGAGCGATGCGCTCGGGCGTGCGCACGTTACCGGCCCCTACCGGACCCTCACGCAGGACATCTCCTTCGGCATCGACCAGCTGGTCGAGATCGCCATCCGGGCGCTGTCCGCCGCAGTTAATGACACCTTCACGGCGCTGACCTGCATCGACTGGCTGGGTGACAGCCTCTGCCAGATCACGGTCAGGTGGCATCCGGCCCGGGCGCACCGGGACAGCCAGGGGTTCATCCGGGTCATCACCGCCGAGCCGAGCCACGAGCGCCTGGTACAGCGTGCGTTCGAGAAGATCCGCCAGGGGAGCCTGGGGATGCCCGCAGTGATGATCCGCCAGCTCGAAGCGCTCGCGAAGATCATGGCCGAGACGTCGAGCGCCGGGCAGCGCCGGGTCCTCCTCGAGCAGGCGGCCATGATCCAGCGGGCCAGCGAGCGCTCGGTGCCCGAGAAAGCGGACCGGGACGATGTCCTGCGGCGGTACGAGGCCGTACTGACCGCTGACTCCCGGCTCGCGGGGCGCGAGGCGGCCGCGGGCATCACCCAGGAGCCAGGCGCCTAAGCGCTAAAGGCCGGAACCAGCCGCCGTGGGCGCGCCGGCGGTTAGACACTGGTGTAACGGCGATGATGGTGACATGGCCCCCGAGTGCCGCGCGATCCCTGTGGTACCCGGGCCCGAGCGCAGGGGAGGTGTCGCGTGAGCATCGGCGAGACCCTGGCGCAAGCCCGTCACCAGGCAGGTCTCAGCGTGGCCCAGGTCAGCGAGCAGACCCGGATCAGGCCGCTGATCATCCGCGGGATGGAAGCCGACGACTACTCGATGTGCGGCGGCGACTTCTACGCCCGGGGGAACATCCGCGACATCGCCGAGGTCGTCGGGGCTGAGGCGGAGCCGCTGATCGAGGAGTACGACCGGACTCACCAGGCAGCCGGGCCCGTGGCCGCGACCAGCCTCGACGAGCTGCTCGACCGGTCCCGGCCGCAGTGGTCGCAGTGGCACCGCCGGCCGATGTTCATGCTGGTGTTCGGCGTGGCGGCCGTCGTGATCGCGCTCGGGTTCGTCGGCTACCAGCTGATGGGGGCGCCGCGGCCCAGCCCGTCCGGCGTCGCCGTCGCCGCGAACAGTAACGTCCGGTCCAGCCAGGCCGGGAGCGCGTCCGCGGGGCGGCCGGACGCGGCACGGTCCGCGCGGGCGAGGACCGGCTCGAGTCCCTCCGCGGCCCCGCCATCGAGCGCAGCAGCGCCGGCACCGACCCGGACCGCGGCGCCGCCCACGTCCCCGGCGCAGGCCCGTCCGCACACGATGGCCCCGGTGAGCGCGGCCGCGTTCGGCGCCAACGGCGGCATAGGCCGGGGCGACGATCCGCAGGACGCGCGGCTCGCGATCGACGGCCTGCGCGGCACCGCCTGGCACACCGACTGGTACACCACGCCCCAGTTCGGGAACCTGTACGCCGGTACCGGCCTGATCGTGGACATGGGCCATCCCGTCACTATCACCGCGGTCCGGGTCACTCTCGGCCCCGCGGCGGGTGCCCAGTTCGCGATCCGCGCCGGCGACCAGCCGATCCTGGCGGACATGCCGCGAGTCGCCCGGTCGGCCGGCCCCGGAGGAGTGGTCAGGCTGACGCTGGCCCGTCCCGTGAGAGCCCGTTATGTATTGGTGTGGTTCACCAGGCTGCCGCTGGACCCTGCCGGAACCTATAAGGCCGTGATCTACGGAATGGGCGTTAAAGGACGGCCCTGAGCTTTCTGCCCGGCTTCGGGCCGGATGGCGAGAGCCCGCAAATTTTACTTGAGAGACGCGAAATTTAAGTGGCGGTGGTGCGGCCATGTATTACGGTGTTCTCCGCCGTGCCCGACCGGCCGGTACCGCAGGTGCATAGGGGGGATCAAGGGGTAGCTGTCATCCAGCTGCGCGCGATTCCCTGACGGCGGCAATCAGGATAAGGGAGGCTGCTCCCGCGTCGCCGTTCTTATGACATTAGACCTTACCCGGGAAGACCGGGGCGCCGGGTCACTCCGCCTTGCGCATCTCACGAGAAAGGCCGTTTTGTGTCATCTCATAAGAACAAGCATCCTCTGTCTGGCGCTGTCCGCTGGACCGTTCCGGCGGCACTGTGCTCAGTAGGCATGATGGGAGCCTGGCTCGCCACAGGGGCGTCCGCCCAGGCCAGCACGCCCGCCCCGCGCTCTACCAGCGTCATCCACTCGGCCGTTAAGATGCCGAGCGCGAAGGCCGTGCTGGCCCACTGGACTCCCGCGCGACTCCGGGCGGCCAAGCCGGCTGGCGTGATCATCGCCGGGACAAAGCCGAACGTCATCCCGGCCACGGGCAAGCAGCCGGGGAAGCCCGGCCAGGTCGCGGGCGGCCTCCCGAACGGGCACGCGGCAGTCACCCATTCCACCAGGACAATCTCGCCGGAGGCGTTCCCCTATCCGTACCCCTACGACAGTTTCACCCCGCAGTGGGTTCTGTGGCACGAATATCCTGACCAGGTGAACGGCAAGCTCTTCTTCGACAATGACGGCAGCGGATTTGTCTGCTCCGCCACCGCGGTCGCCTCGGCGAGCGGCGCCAGCGACGAGAACGAGATCTGGACCGCCGGTCACTGCCTCGTGAACACCGAGGCGAACAATCAGGTGGTGGACAGCTCCGCCGTCTTCATACCGGGCTACAACGGAAACGTGTCGGACTTCGATCCGTTCGGCGAATTCGTCTGGACCGGCGCCGGGAGCACCAGTACCGCCTGGTACAAGAACCGCGATCTCACCGAGGACGAGGCCGCCATGACGGTGGGAACGTCCAGCACGACCGGGCGGACTCTCGGGCAGGCCGTGGGCTGGGACGGATTCGCCTGGAACTATCCCGTCAACGACCAGTTCGTCGCCTTCGGGTACCCGGCCGCGTCCCCGTACAACGGCCTGAACCTGATCGAGGACATCGGTGCGACCGCCGGCCAGGACGGTGCTATTTCCGGCGCGGACGCCACCAAGCCCATCGCCATCGGGAACCCGATGACCGGCGGGTCAAGCGGCGGCGCCTGGAATATCGACTGGACGACCAACGGCCCGGGCTACATCAACGGCCATAACGACTACAAGTACTCCAACCAGCCCCTCGCGATGTACTCGCCCTATCAGGACAGCCTGTCCAACGACGTCCGCTGCTTCGGCGCCACGAGCTGCTGAAAACACGGTAGTCACGCACCGGCGCGCCCGGGGTCCGCTGCGGCGGGCCCCGGGCCGTCATGCTGGGGGACTTCTGCGAAACCACCGGGCCGCGGCGTGCGTCTCATAGCAGGTAAACGTCGGCTGCCCAGGCAGGGAGGTCCCATGGGATGGCGCCGGTCTGGCCGTCACCGGACGGTGACACTGGCTGCCGCGGCCAGCGTGGCGGTCCTGGCGGCTGGCTGCGGGCAGCCGGGTCCGGCCGCGGGCCGCGGGGAGCAGGTGCTGGTGGGCCGCGTGGAGCAGCTTCGCCCCGCCAGCATCTCCCCAGGCCAGGTCACGGCCGCGGAGGACGCGTTCAGCCTGGCGCTGTTCGGCCGCGTCTGCACCTCGAAGCCAGGCCCCAACCTGCTGCTGTCGCCGGAATCCGCGGCCGAGGCGCTGGGCATGCTGTACGCGGGGGCCAAAGGACCGACCGCGGCGTCCCTCGGGCGGCTGCTCCGCCTGCCCGCGTGGAACCCGGGGCTGGTCGCCGCGCTCGACCGGCACACCGCCACGCTGGCCGGGCTGCACCAGCTCGCGGTCAGCAACCACCTCTTCGAGCAATCCGGGGACCGGCCCGCCCAGCGGGTCCTCGATGACCTGCGCACCGCCTACCACGCCGGCGTGGGGGTGGCCGACTTCGGGGACGAGCCCGCGACCACCAACCGGATCAACGCGGTCGTCGCCCACGAGACCCACGGTCTGGTTCCCGCCCTCTTCCAGTCGCCGCTGCCCAGCTCCACCCGGGTCGTGCTGACGAACGCGCTCTACCTGAAGGCGCCCTGGCTGCGCCCGTTCCCGGCGGCCAGCCCGGCGCCGTTCCGCACCACCGGCGGCCGGGTGGTCCACGTGCCGCTGATGAGCAGCACCGCACCGGTGGCCAGCTACCGCCGGGCCGGCGGCTGGCAGTCCGCCACGCTGCCGTACGCCGGCGGCCGGCTGGCCGCGGTGGCCCTGCTGCCGCCGGTGCGGGCAGCCACCTGCGCCGTCCCCACGCTGGCCCAGTGGACAGCGCTCACCGCCGGGACCTCCGCCCAGTCCGCCGAGGTGCGGCTGCCACGACTGCACCTGACCCAGACCTGGGACCACCTGCAAGCCCCCCTGGCTGCCATGGGCCTGCCTCTCAACGGCGATTACACCGGGCTTGGCCCCGCCGACAGCCAGATCTCCGAAGTCGTCCAGGATGACACCATGGACGTCACGCGAGCCGGGACCACCGCCGCCGCGGCGACCGGGGTGGCGGTTGGTACCGCCGAGCCCGCAGGCCGTCCGCTGACCCTGACCTTCAACCGGCCGTTCCTGCTGTTGCTCGAGGACACCGCCACGCACACCCCCTTGTTCTTCGCCCAGGTCTGCGACCCGGCCCAGCAGTGAACGCGCGGCAGGCTGTGCGGGACCCGCCCATTACCTCATCTTGTGGCAGGAAGGTCCGCGCCTCGCGTGATGTCATTTATTTTGCTCCCTTTTCGCAGACCTCCGGCCTGGCGCACTGGAGACGGCCACATAGTCGTCATCGTCACCAGTCGCCGCACCATCAAACGACTCCCCGCCGACCGTTGCAGGCTCTACGATCAGCAGAGCGCCCCGTCGGGCGCGGCCCGCACTGGAGGGGGTGGACCTCGGTGGCCGACGCTACGGAGGACATTGCGACCGACCTTGTCGACCTCAGCCAGGTGCCGCTGGCTGACCTGCGGTCGCTCGATCAGCCCATTTTGTCTGACATCCTGACCCGCGTGGCTGAGGAGGCGAAGAACTCCGTTGATGCCATCGCGGGATTCCAGGCGGCCATCTAGCTCCGCCTGGCCCGCCGACGAGCTGGACGTTAGGTCACTGCTCCGCGCGGGCTGGGCGCCGGAGCCATTCCGCCAGTTTATTCTGAAGCTGAACGGACGCTGTAATCTCGCATGCACTTACTGTTACGTCTACGAAATGGCGGACACATCCTGGCGCAGCAAGCCCAGGATGATTTCCGCGCAGACCTTAGACTGCACGGCCCGTAGGATCGCCGAGCATGCTGTCGCGCATGAACTGGCCGAGGTTGAAGTCGTCCTGCACGGTGGGGAGCCGCTGCTGTGCGGCGTCAGCTTCATCGACGATGCGGTCAGCCGGCTGAGAAATGCGCTGCCCGCAGCGATCAGATTGTCTGTCCGATTGCAGACCAACGGCACGCTCCTCACCCCGGCCGTCCTGGATACGCTCGTGAAACGCGACGTCAGGGTGGGAGTCAGCTTCGACGGTACGGCCAGGTCCCATGACGCGCGACGGGTGCACGCGGACGGAAGGGGTAGCCATGGTGAGGTCACCAGGGCGCTGCAGTTGCTCGCGACGCGACCCTATGCGGGCGTGTTTTCCGGGATCCTCTGCACGATCGACGTAACGAGCGACCCTGTGCAGACCTACGAATCACTCGCCGCGTTCTCGCCGCCGCGAATCGATTTCCTGTTGCCCCATGCGAACTGGGAGAATGCGCCAGTAGCCGGGCACGGTCAATGGCTGGCGGCTGCTTTCGACCGCTGGTACGACGGCGCCGAAACGCGGGTCCGGCTATTCGAGGAAATCATTCGCCTGCTCCTCGGCAGCCATAGCACGAGTGAGATGATCGGGCTCAGCCCGGTGGCGTTGATTGTCATCGACACCGACGGGTCGATGGAACAGGTGGATACCCTCAAGTCAGCTTTTCCCGGAGCGCCCGCCACGGGCATGAGCGTTTACTCCCAGTCGTTCGATGATGCGCTCGCTCTTCCGTCGATCGCCGCGCGCCAGATAGGTATCAGGGCATTGGCTGATAGCTGCCTGGCCTGCCCAGTCCGCGAGGTGTGCGGCGGCGGCTACTTTCCGCACCGCTACCGTCAGGCCAGCGGGTTCAGGAACCCGTCGGTGTACTGCACCGACTTGCGTCACCTCATTTCCCACATTGGCCGCCGGATCCGCGCGGACCTGGCGGACCTGGCGGAGCGCAACGCGTGCTGACCCGGCACCGGCTTCCCGCGGCGGATCTGGACGCGCTCGCGTCGGGCCTGGGTTCGGCCGCCACCATCGCCGGATTGCGCCCGGCCCAGCTCAGCATGCGCCTTATCGCACTGCGGGCCGTGCTCGACGCAGCCGAGCGTGCCGGGCACGAGAACCACCTGCCCGGCTTCGACCTGCTCAGCAAGGTGCAGGAGCGGCACCCTGGCCCAGTCGCCGAGGTGCTCGGCTATCCCTTTATCGGTTCCTGGGCGGCTCGTTGCCTGCGCCTGCTCGGCGGCGGTGACGGAGTCCCCGGAAGCATTCAGGCCGATCTTGGCCACCTCAGGGGTATCGCCGCCGCCGCGGCCATCCGGGCGGGCGTGTCGTTCAGCATCGAGGTACCGGTGCGTGACGGCGCCACGTATCTGCCAACGCTCGGCAGGCTGATGAGGGCCGAGGGGCTCCCCGCGGTGACCATTCGCGGTGACGGCCGCGACATCAGGGCCGGTAGAGTCTCCCTCACCGACTCCCCGGACTGGCAGCCGCTGCGCCGGATCAGCTCAGTCACCGACGGCCAGGTACTTGCCGTCGTGCTCGACGATGTCGACCCGTTCCGCGGTGGCCCGCGGCTGCCCGTCGCGCCCAGACTCGGTGCGGGGGCCGTGCGCACCTGGGAGCACTCAGTGGGGCAGGCCTGGGGCATCCTCGTCCGCCATCATCCGGACTACGCAGGTGCCATCGGTGCCGGGCTGGTCACCCTGGTACCGATGGTCGCGGCGCAGCCGAACCGGGGTGTCAACGCCACCTCGCGTGAGTCATTCGGGGCGGCCTCGATCAGCCCGGTCAGGGATCCGGTCACGCTCGCCGTCGGGATCCTGCACGAGTTTCAGCATTGCAAGCTCAATGCCGTGCTCGATCTGGTCAAGCTGCACCGGCCTGATGAAGAGCGGCACTACGCGCCGTGGCGGCAGGATCCGCGTCCGCTCGGCGGCCTGCTGCACGGCACCTACGCGTACATCGGCGTGTCCGATTTCTGGCGGGTGCAGGCGACGCTGGCGACGACCTCGTTCCCCGCCTACGCCCAGATGGAATTCGCCCGCTGGTCAGATCGCACCGCTCGTGTGCTCGGCGGTTTGCTCGGCTCGCAGAGTCTCACCCCGGTCGGTCAACGCTTCATCCTTGGCATGCGCGAACGGTTGCGAAGCTGGCCGGAAACGGTCCCTGAGGAACCGGGCCGACTGGCGCGGACGGCTGCGGCGGATCACCGTCTCGGCTGGCGGTTGCGGAACGCGCACCCGGACGCTACGGCCGTCGACGCCGTGGCGTCCGCGTGGCGGGCTGGCGCTGCCGCCCCGGCCGGCGTCACCGCGACCCACCTGGTGGACGGCGGCATCGCGCTCGGCGCGAGCAGCCGGCTCGACCTGCTGTACCTCCGGCTCAGGGAGCCGGGCCGGCTCGCAGCAATGACCCACAGCACCGGGATCGAGCGGGCCGATGCGGAACTGATCTCCGGCAACGTCACGCAGGCCGCCGCCGGGTACCTGGAGCGGATCAGGCAAGAGCCGCGATGCCCGGACGGGTGGGCTGGCCTGGCGATGGCTCTGGGGGAGAGCACACCAGCCCTCCTGCATGCGCCGGAACTCGTGTGCGCCGTCTACAACCGGCTGCTTGAGACCGCACCCCGGACTCCCGATCCCGGGGTGCTCGCCGAATGGATGGCGCCGGCCGTGCCTGCTGACCCTTTCCAGCTCAGCGATCCGGTATCTCCATCTCCATCTCGATGAACCTGCCCTCCTTGATCATGAGCAATTCGGGGTGCCCGGCACCGAGGACTTCGGTCAGGGCCGGGATCGTCTGGGCAGTGATCGCATCGGCTTCTCCCGCTTTACCGGCCGCGCGCAGCAGCCTGGCCAGGTTGGCCGCGCAGAACAGCGTGCGCGGATGACGCGGTCCCCGCAGCTGCGTGGACGTGTCCCTCACCCGCCGCAGCAAGTCCTCGGCCCCTGCGAGGTCACCGTTCAGTTCGAGGTCACGGGCCAGGCTCATGTCGCTGCTCGTGGTGCGGCGCCTGCGCTCGCCGAGTAGCTCGTGGAAGCGCTCGTTGACTCTCTGGTCCATCTCATACGCTTGCTCGTTCTCGTCCACGGCGCGCAGGGCCACGGCATAGTTGTGCTCGCAGGTGCTGACCAGCGGGTGACGCTCCCCATAGGTCGCGGGGGCGGCCGCCATCGAGCGTCCCGCGATGTCAAGGGCGCGCTCGGTGTCGCCGGTCAGCCGCAGTGATTCGGCCAGGGTGGCCATGACGGACAGTGTGTAATTGTGCCGGTCGCCGAGGCGGCGCCGGTTCAGCTCAACACAGGCCTCTGCCACCTGGATGGCCTGGTCGAACCGGCCGAGGCGGCGCAGCGTCGAGGCGTAGTCCATCCGCATCCGGACGACCTCAGGATGATCCGGGCCGAGCAGCGCGCCGCAACGCGGAATGGCCTCCTCGAGGATGCGGGCCGACTCCGCGAACTCGCCGAGGCCCCGCAGGTCGCGGCCAACCGCTCCTGCCGACGACCAGGTTTCCCAGCGCTGATCTCCGAGCACCTCGCGGCGTCGCTGCAGGTTGGCCAGATCGATGTCATAGGCGTCACGGTGACGGCCGTTCAGCCGCATGTCGATCGCCAGGTTGTGGGCAGAACGGAAGGTGGCCTCCTCGTTCTCGCCGAACACGGCCTTGTGCTGCGCATACAGGGTCTCGTCGAGTTGCAGTGCGCTGGCGTAGTCCCCAATGATCCGCAGGTCGCAGGCGTAACTGTTGGCCGTGACCAGGCTGTGCTCGTGCTCCTCACCGAAGACGACGCGGGTCTTTTCCAGCGTGTCCTCGTTGATTTCGAGTGCCCCTTCGACCATGCCGAGTTCGCGCCTGGCGATGCCGAGCAGCCTGCACGCGACAAGCGTCTGCTCGTCGGAGGCGCCAGGGGACTCGCGCCATCGGCGTACCACTTCCTCAGCGAGCTCGCGGCTGCTCCACTGGTCACCCCGGTTGTAGAGGAACCGGATCTGGTCGATGATGACGCCCCTGGCCGCCCGGTCGTCGTACTCGATGAGCCCGGTTGGGCCCATGTGGTCATTGATCGTCGCCAGCATGTCCCAGTTTCTCTGGTCGTCGGGACGTCCTGGGTTCGCGGCGACGAGCATCCGCCAGACCAGCCTGGCCATCTCGGCCTGCTGGTCTGCGTCAAGCCGTTCCCGCAGTACGGCCTGCACGAGCCGGTGCTCGGTCAGCGTCTGCCGGCCGGGGTCTACTTTCAGTAGCGCGCGCTGGCCCGCCTGCCGGACCGCGCGGGCGAAGCCGAATTCGTCCCGGAGCATGTTCTCCAGCTCCGGGGGCAGATCGGCGGCACGGCGGAAGGACCATAGCAGCGCGTACGGGATCGGGTCGGGCCCGAGGAATGAGCACAATTGGACCAGCGCGGCGGCTTCGGGCGAGTGGCCCTGGAGGTCTTCAAAGGCCAGCGTCCACGCCGCCACGATGGTCAGCTTGTAGCCTTCCGGCGGATTTTCCGCAAGCATCGTCGACATCTGCTTATCCAGCAAGGTCAGATAGCGCTGCACCGACATCCCGGTCTCCGCCTGCCAGGCGGCGGCCTGCTCCACCGCGATCGGGAGGTCACCCAGGCGGTCGGCCAGCCGGTCCGCATCCGCTTCACTGATGTTGCTGCCGCGGAGCTGGATCAGGCTGATGCTCTCTTCCCTGGTGAATTCCCCGACCTGGTAGACCGACGCGTACCCGCCCCATTTCTGGCTGCGCGAGGTGATCAGGATGTGGCCGCCGGCCTGCGGGAGATAGGGCATCAGCGCGTCGGGGTCAGTGGCGTTGTCCACCACGAGCAGCCACCGCGTATACGGGACCCCCCTGTTCAGGGCGTCGCACACCGCCGTGAGTGTCATCTCCAGGTCCCCGCCCGCGGGAATGTTCAGTTCCGGCGCTATCGCCGCCAGGCCGTTCCGCAGCTGGGCCGGTATCTCGCCGGAGACCCAGCAGATCAGGTCGTAGTCGGCCGCGAACCGGTGCACGTATTCAACGGCGGCCTGCGTCTTCCCAACGCCGCCCAGCCCACGCAGGGCGATCGGGACAAGCGCCGTGATTCCTGCCTCGCTCAACTGGCTGCGCAATGCCAGCAGCAACTCCTGGCGCCCGATGAAGTTCGGATTTTTCGGCGGCACGCCCCGCCATAGCGCGGGCGGCCGGACCGTGGTCTCCTCAGGCACCGCTGGACCTCCCATACTCACGGTGGCACTTATCCCCGAGTCACTAGGCACTCGTATCCCCGAGTCACTAGGCACTCGTATCCCCGAGTCACTTGGCACCCGTATCCCCGAGTCACCAGGCACCCGGAAGCTGCGCGGGTCAGCCGCGAGCTTGTCAGCGATTTCCTTGTACTGACCGCCGACAGAGCGGAGCACGGTGAGGGCTACGGCGCCAAACGGATCAGTGAGTGCGGCACGGGCCCTGGCGGCCCGGCCCGCCGGTTCCGTCTCGGAGACCCCGAAAACGGCAGGAAACTGGGGCGCAGATCCGAGCCGCTCATCGATGTACGCCGAGACCAGCCGGTATACCCGGACGGCTTCGGCTCTCCGCAGACCGCTCAGCAGGATCTTGCGTACCTCGGGCTGGAAGTCGAACTCCATAGTGGCCGGTCCGGCATCGGCTACTCTGCGCAGCAATCCTGACAGGAAGACCTCTGCGAGGTCGCCTGGACGAGAATCGGGCAGCATCACATGCTGGACCAGTCGCATCACCGGCAGGCTCAGCGGCGCCGCAGCCAGGTAGGTGGCCAGCCGCAGGGCGGCTGGGGACGCCGCCGACCGGAAGAGCATGACCCGGTCGTAGGCGGTCAGCCGCTCATACTGCCGGACTGGGACGGGCTCGGACCTGGTGAACACGGCCATGCACGCGATGGGCTCCGGGCTCTGGCATGCGAGCATCGCCGCCCACGGGCCGAGCCACCGCGCGTCGAGCTCCAGCACGGGGATCGGAACGCCCTTCCAGTCCGCCTCACTGGTGCGGGCGGTGTCGACCCTGCGGTCACGGACTCGCGCCGGTGCCGTCCACGACGAGTCCCGGCTGATGCGCACCGGGACGAACGAGAGCCCGCAGCCGCCCCAGAGCCGCTGCGGCAGCACCTGCAGGATCGCGACTGTGGCGGAGCGCTGAACGGTCTCGACGGACCGGAGCGCGGAGCCATTTGCCCACGCGCGACCCACGCAGTCGCTCACCACCAGCACCAGCCGGCGTCCGGCCGAAGCGCGCGTGAGTGGGATGACTGTGTCCTCGTCGGTATTGATGGTCACGGTGCGGATGTCACGGAACGCCGCGAGTTGGACGAGCAACGCCCGGAACTCGGCGACGGTGCGCCGCCAGATCCTCATCGACGAGCTGTCGTCGACGATCAGCTGGAGATCGAGCCAGCGCTCAGGGTCGGGCAGCAGCTCCGGCAGCCACAGGCCGCTGTCGGCGATGTTCCGCGCCGTCGCGTCCTCGTCAATGATGCCCCGGGTCTTACCGTCCACCCGGGTACGCAGGGGCCGCAGCGCCCGCATGATGTCCGCCACGGCGGGGATCGCCGGAATGGCGGGCACACCGGCTAAGGTGCCTGCGATGTCCGCAGCCTGGCCCGCCAGCGCGCCAGATTCCGCGGCCTTTTCTGGCTCGGTCAGGTGCAGTCCGGCCAGCGGGATCTGCGGGCTCCTGGGGTCGGGGCTTGCGGTGGTTCCCGGCATCGGGCGGGTCGCAGGCTGGGTCGCGGCATCGCTGCGCGGACGGGGGCGGCGTTGCGGCATGTGGCTGGCGAGCCAGAGCGCATCAGCAAGTTCGGTCGCGTCGGGGGACTCCTCCGAGGCTTTCAGGATCTGCAGCAGGCGGCCGATCATGTGTAGGCCACCGAATCCAGCGTGCGCAGCAGCTTCTCGGTCAGCCGGTCACGGGTCTCGCGCTGGGGGCGGGAGCCGGACAGAGCGAGGTAGATCGCGTTCAGCAGCTGATCGGTGGCGATGTCGCCCTTCACCCGGCGCTGCAGGAAATCCTCGATCAGCTGGTTGCTGCGTTCGGCGGCTTCCGCGCCCAACTGTGCGGTAACGATGCTGACCAGCGCGTCCTTTTCCGGCGGCTGGATGTCGAGTCGCATGCAGCGGCGCAGGAACGCCGCCGGGAACTGGCGCTCGCCGTTGCTGGTAATGACCACGAACGGGAACGCCCGGCACAGCACGGACCCGTAGCGGATCGGCTGCCGCAACGGCGCGTCCGCGGTGACCACCTCCACGACAGGCTGATCCTCCACGATCCGGGCCAGCTCCGGGATCTCGTAGCGGCCTTCCTCGAAGACGTTCAGCAGGTCGTTGGGCAGGTCGATGTCGCTCTTGTCGAGCTCGTCGATGAGCAGCACCCTGGGCCGCTCCGCGGGCAGCAGCGCGGTACCGAGCGGACCGAGCCTGAAGTAGCGCCCGACATCGGGGGCCTGGTAGGGCGCTTCCCCCGCCGCGGCCATGGCCTGGCGCAGCCCCGCCTCCTGCAGCCGGCCAATCGCATCGTAGGAGTACAGGCCCTCAGCCAGCGTGGAACGACTGCTGATCGGCCAGTACAGCACACGCCCCAGCCGCAGTTCATGGGCGACGCTGTAGGCGAGGGTGGACTTGCCGGTCCCCGGCTTGCCGGTGACCAGAAGCGGGCGGCGCAGGTACAGGGCAGCGTTGACCGCCTCGATTACCTCGTCGTCCGGCCGGTAGCTGTGGCCGAGCCCGCCCAGGCGCCGGGACAGGTCGGCGTCAGGCCCGAGGTCCGCCGTGACGAC
>Ga0187851_10001662_pt1 | contig 20997 bp, 6 predicted proteins | sample June2016WEW_6_10_FD_132997 | JGI IMG/M metagenome (GOLD analysis project Ga0187851, IMG submission 132997) | Peatland microbial communities from SPRUCE experiment site at the Marcell Experimental Forest, Minnesota, USA - June2016WEW_6_10 | ecosystem: Environmental > Terrestrial > Soil > Wetlands...
GGAGTAGTCAATAAGGCGCGAAGCTCATTCATGTCACGGCACCGCACGTCGATCCACCGCCAGAAGGCAACCGGCTCGGCATCAACGCGGGGGCGCAACCCGCGCCTGAACAAAGCGACGAGCGCGACGCGGCCTGCGCCCGCTTCGTCGAAACTTGTTGGCTCAGGAGCGCCTGGGTATACCGTTGGCACCGCCAGATTTTCAGTTACGTCGCGAAAGGAATGCGTGTCGCCTATTGCGAGATAATCCAATCCGCGTAGCACGCCCGCATCCCGGCGAATAGGAAAGTTCGTCTGGTACCCCTCCATATCAAAGGTGCAGCCGTGGACACAACCGATGCGGAGCCGTTCATCGCCAGGTTCGCGCGTCGGAAGCGCCATCGCCAGATCGTTCTCGCCCGCCTTTGAACGGCACGGGCGCGCGTACAAAATAGCGTTGGGCGCGATTTCATATGAGAAATCATCACGGTCGACGACATGCACCCATGCGGGAAGCCTTGATCGAAACGCGTGACCTGGAGCCCACACGGACTCTTGCGTCAACGGATCGTGGTTGCCGGGAATCAGAAACAGAGGGGGATGCTCGCCCGTGTGCCCTTGAAAGGTCCTTGCAAGCCCATCCCAAAAGTCTTGAGCAGGTTCAGGATCGTCGAATATGTCTCCGACGCATAGTATTGCGTTGACCGCGTTGCGGCGCGCGACGTCAAGAATCGTCGCGACCACGTCCATACGTGCCCGTGACAACTTTTTCTGTCCCTCTTCCGGAAACGACGGAAAGCGTCGCCCGAGGTGCCAGTCGGCAGTGTGCAGCAGCCTCAGCACGACGTCTCCAGCTTCGGTGCGACGATCTCGAACGTTGTCTGAAACAGCCGAGTCACTGTTGGCACCCGATAACGAAGCTCGTGATATTCGTCGCGCCATCTTCTGTATACCTCGTCCTCCCTGGATTCCAAGGCACTTATTCGGTGCTCAAGACTCTCGTCCTTTGTAGCCAACCGGACGATCTCTGCTTCCACCCGATCTCGTGCACTGGAACCAACAACCTCGTCACGCCTGGCTTTCGCAGCCCGCAGCTTGTCAGCGATACTTACCCGCTCGCGGCGGCTCACCAGAATCTTGTCTTCCACGAACCTCTCAAGCTGGCCGATGGCCTCCTCGAAATGCCTCTGCTCGCCTTTCTCGACACCCCGCTGATCGACGAACACCGCCTCGTCCACCGCGTCATCGAGCCATTGTGCCTCCATGGGAGCCTTCAATACCGGACTGGCAGTCGCCTGCATTCGGATAAGCTTGGCCGCGAGCGATGGATCAATCGGTGTGCCACCGACCACAGCAGCTGCGACGAGCCGCTGAACCGGCTCGAAGCCGAGATAGTCGACCAACACGACACACAGAAGTCCTTCCTTCCCCGTCAGCGCCGTGAGTTCCGAGGAGGAATCTGGAGGAAGCTGCAGATTGACCGAGTCGCCGCCTGACCATGTTCGGGCATGCGCGATCGCAACGTGAACCAGCGGATGTACAAGGTTCAAAGCTTCAGCTTCGGGTAGGCCCCTAGCGTCTCCCGTCGCAAAGCGCCGTCCGTCTCCTACCTCAACGGGCAATACGGAGCCAGCCGCGAGTTCAAAAATGACCCGACCATCCTCGTCGAAACGTCGATACCCAACGGCACGAGCGGCGAGGTATCCATCGACCAAGTCGGCAATGTCCCTATCAAGATCTGCAAGACTTCGGGGCAAGTCCTCACGCAGGCGTTTGAACACTCTGCGCACGTTCTCGTCAAATCGCGATTCGATAATCTGGGAAGTCCGCTCGTATTCCTTCTCGAAAGCCTCCCTGCGCTCCGAAATCTTGTCCCGCAGCGCGGCAATCTCGCGAGTGACTTCGTCGAGCGTGCGGGAGCGGCTGTAGATGCCCCGGAGATCGCTCTCAAATTCGACTGATAGCGCCGACACCAAAAGCTCGGGAGTGTCCGTCCGGGGCTCATGCAAAACGTGGTCAGACGCATCAAGGACTCTGCCGAACAGATCCAGCTTTTGGCTCAGTATCTCGAAGGTAAGCCGATGCGCCTCATTGTCCCGAGCGATGAAATTGACCACTGTGACATCGCGCTGCTGGCTGTACCGATGGCAGCGCCCGATCCGCTGTTCGATGCGCTGCGGATTCCACGGCAAGTCGTAATTGATAACGGTCTCGCAAAATTGCAGGTTCAAACCTTTTGCGCCCGCCTCGGTGCATACGAGCACCTTCGAACGCGTACGAAACTCGTGCACCAGGGCAAGGCGCACAGCAACTTCGCGACTTGGTCTCACGTCCGATGGAAACCGCGCGGCTTCTTCCTGTTTCCACCGCGCGAGCGCTTGCTGCGCACGTTCGTGATCGTTCACGCCGCGGAAAAGGGTGATGTCGTCGTCCTGAAGGCCAATATCCAGAAGCAGACGCCGCAAGTATTCCTGCGTCGTAATCGACTCAGTAAAAACAACGGCTTTTCCGCTGCCATGACCGTCCCGGCCCAGATCCAACACCACCTTGATTGCTTCCTGAAAAGAGCGTGCCTTGGCATCGTTTGGAAGCGACCGCGCGCGGGCGACGAAATCCTCAACGCGGACAAGCTCAGCCGCGAGCGTCGCACGATCAATCACCGGAGTTGGTTCTTCGGAAGCTTCGTCGATTTCGTCCTCGTCTTCAAGGTCACTTAGCACCTTGCTCGTAGTGTCATCGGAATCTGTACCCGATTGCAGACGACGCAGGCGGGAGGCGACGTTTTCTAGACTCGCAGCCAAGGCGTCGATTGACGAGGCCATCCGCCGATGGAATCCAATCAGCAGAAGCCTACGTTGACGGCCGGCGAACGCGTACAGGGACGGTTCAAGAAGGTATTCGGTCACATCGTCGTAGAGTGATCGTTCAGCGTCGCTCATCGCATATTCGTACAATCGGCAGCGACGTTGCGTGAAAGGCCGATCTAGAAACTCCTGGGCCTGACGGCGTAGAGTCCTCCGTTGGACCATCGCAAGACGTCTTTTGAGCTCATGCTCCTGGCCAGGCACCAGCGTTCGATCATCCTCGGAGCAGAACACTTTGCGGAACGTCGAGATGTCACCGAGAAGCGTACCTGTTGGCTCGACATATTGGACCAAGCCCCACAGTTCGACGAGCGAGTTCTGCATCGGCGTCGCGGTGAGCAGCAGGACTGGCGTGGAGCGCAGAAAACCGCGAACACGGTGCGCCATCAGAGCTTCATCCGAACTCTCGTCGTAAATCCCGTCGCGATCGTATCTCTTGTGCAATCCAGCGAAGATCTCGTGAGCTTCGTCGATAACGGCGAGGTCGAAGGGCGGGACGGCGCCGAGTGCTGTCGCGCCTCGCTCACTGCCAGCGAACTCGCGGCCAACCAAATACACGCCTGGCGCCAGGAAGCTCGACCCGTTCTCACGTGCCTGGATACTGAATAGGTTTAAGAGTTCGCCCTGCCACTGACCGATGAGAGATTTCGGTACGATCAGCAGGATACGCTGTGCACCCTCCGCGCGGGTTTGGGCAATAACCAAGCCGGCCTCAATTGTCTTTCCCAGGCCAACCTCGTCCGCAAGGATGCAGCCGCCTTCGCGAAGGCGTCGAAGCGCAAAGATTACGGCGTCTATCTGGTGAGGGTTTGGATCAATTCGCGCTTGGCGCTGAGCAGCAGCGTAGCGTTCCCGGTCGTCCGGGCGACGGACACGAACGAGATCCTCCGCAAGGATGCGTTGATTGAATGGGTGGACTGTCATGGTCACAAATGCGCTGGTATCTTACACCTACAACGCACTGACGTACGGACTTGCTTGGCCATAGGCAGTGATCAGGGCCGATCTTCTCGCCCGAGTCAACGCGACGTAGAGCAAGGCTCGCTCTGCCGTTTCTGAATTACGCTCAGTTATGGCATCGTCTGCTTTTCTCAACGCGTGATCCAAGGGAATAATTCCGCTGTTTGCTCCCGCAATGATGATGTGTTCAAATTCAAGTCCCTTCACGCGATGCATGGTCGCAACTCGGATGCCAGGGCGGTCACGCTGTTCCGCCGCATCTCTCCTAATTTCATAGATGTCACTTCCAGAGGACCGAAGGTGCTCCGCGTAAATATCAACCAGCTTCTTTGTACGAGCAACCAGACAAATGGATTCTGGTGGCGTTCCTTCAGAAGTCAGAGCACTAATACGTTCTTTCAAGTAAGAGACTTCATTTCCGGCGGATGTGAACACCTTCACCTCAGGTATAGTTCCGTGAGTAAGGGACATATAGCCCTTCTGGTCGTCCTCTCCACCATCGAGATCATCAAATGCTCTCCCTTCGAGAAGGCGAACAGAGAAGCGGCGGATCTCATCCGTAGTTCGGTAGTTGATCTTTAGCTTCCTGCCCCGTCCGCGGATGTCGATGCCGCACTTGCTTAGGGTTACACGGTGGCGGTAGATGCGTTGATGAGTGTCACCAACGATGAAAAGATCGTTCTCACCCTTAGGAACAAGAACGCGGAGCAGTCGAAACGCCTCGGCGCTCATATCCTGTGCTTCATCCACGATTAGGGCTCGATACGGCAATCGCAGACCCTTGTGCTCAATAAGCTGACGTGCGTCCCGGAGAAGGTCCACGTACTCCTTTCGCCCTCGCTCATTGAGTTGCACTCGATACTCCTGAAACACGGGCCAAACCTTCCGCTTCATTTCTCGTGTGAGACGGGTCCCCCTTCCCAGCCTTGGCGCACTGAGGTACTCATCCACGCTTGTGACGTTTTGGGACTGTACGACGTTCTCCCACTCCACACGGTAGAAATGTTGCGGCAACCCGGAATTTCCTGGAGCATAGGACAGCGCATTTTGCCAACATTCATTTTCATCATCGTCGTAAACCATTTCGGGACGATAGCCTTGGGTACGTAGGAAGTTTGCGACCCATCCATCCACGTGCTGCACCTCAATGCGAGCCCATGCTCCTTCGTCAGTGCAGAGTTTTCGAAGGTTCTGGCAAATATCCGTCGCGAGATTCTTCGTAAACGTCGTGAGCAAGATTCTGTCCTCGCGTCCGGTGAACACTTCCTCGGCGAGGTAGCGCGCACGGTGCATCGCGACGACCGTTTTACCCGTGCCGGCTCCTCCTAGCACACGGACGGGGCCATTCGCATGGACCCGGACAAGTTGCCGCTGTTTCGGATGCAGAAAGATCCGCCACTGCTCCAGAGGCGCCGTAAGAATCTCGGCAAGTTCTTGGGCATCTTCCACGATGTGAAACCGACGCTGAGAGTCTTCGTTTGTGAGAGCATGGACGAAGTCGGCCGTGTCCACTGCCGGAATCGCCTCCTTCGCTTTCTCGACCTGCGCAAATACCTGATCAATGGTGTAGCCTGACGCGAGCAGGAAGAGAGCCTCATACCCCTCTTGCGGAAAGCTAGATTCGGCATGCTCCAGATCCGTATCCGTCTGCATTGCCCGGACAACCGGCACAAGTTCCTCGGGCACCCCAAGCCTGATCAAGTGTTTGTCCTTCACATCTCGAAATAAACCGCTGGCGACACTCGGTTTTAGAGCTTGGGGCGCGGATTGCACCGACGTAGAACTTAGGTCCAGAACTTGAACAGCTCCCGTAGCAGGATTTACCTCCAGACGTTTACGTTCGGCCCACCTGTACGCTTCGTCGTGGCTATCCACCCACATCAGAACATAAACGTTCGATGCAGGCCTGGCGATGATTGCGCGGTAAGCCTGATCGATACGAACGGAATAGAAATTCTTGTCGCGAGCACTCTGGATGGGTTCATAGTGAAGCCCATCCGCCTCAGGATGCACCTGGAACTTCTCGAAGAACTCACGTACCTTCTTCTGATGGGACTTCTGTACATTCGAAAATGCGAGAAGGAAGTCCTTAGACAATGCAATCATCACTCAATCCTTTGGGGCAAAAGAGCCAGAAGTTGCTCTGCGTCAGCTAGCTTATCTGTCATGAAAATTGTCCAACCGAGTTTACGGAGTGCAGCCTCAGACTCAGCTTGCTGGTTCGTCAGAACACACACCTTCGGCCCCGGCCAGGCCAGTTCGGCGATCCCTACGATTTCACCGGAGGCGTCAGCAACCTCATAGCCTGCCTCAGGAAGAGCGCGACCTTCCTCTTCGGCTGCGACAACGATGCGCTGAGCATCCTGCTCCAGCACATCCTGAATCAATAGCTCAACCGCACTGGGCAGTATCACATGTCTGTCGTCTGCTGCATCCAAAAGTCCGCCATAGAGACCGTCGCGCAACCCACAAGAGGTAATGCATGCGGCACCACGAGCAAATTGCATGATGTTGCTGGTGCGAAGGAACTCAATCCACGAAGGTTTCCAGGCAACACCCGCTTCAAGCGCGCAATCATCCATCAGGCGCACTACGGCTGAGAGCTGTTCCCACCTCCCTTTCTGCAGGTCTTCCGTCGATGCGGTGACCACAGCATTCGTCTCTGGGCGAGAGAGCGTGCGATACAGCCAATCTGGTGTCTTCGCTGCTGCCTTTCCTCCAGCTCCATCAGGATCCGCTCGCCACCAGTCTTGGATGAGTGGAACCTCTTTTAACGCCGAACAGATGCCACTCGGCTCGGTTCCTTGACGTCGCTCGGAATTCAAGAAATTGAGCAGAACCGCAGCAGAGAAGCGGCTCCACTGAGCTCGTTCCCTCCCGGACGTCAGACGATACAGCAACAAATCAAACGACGAACTCTGATAGAGTCGAACCCAAGTGGCAGGATTCGAAAGCTGCAGTTGGTTCAACACTTGGCTGAATACCTGACCCGGCGGACCGGTTAGCGGAGACACTCCCTGTCTGCGATTGTCCAGCCGTCCGTAAACATCACTCCACGCCACAGACCATACGTCATACTTGCCGCTACGGACAATTGCCAGACGCTGCGCCGAGTCCAAAGCCACCCGCATATTTCCCGAGATAGGATCTGCATGATACTCGTAACCGTCGGTAAACACTGCAACGGGGCGTTCACCTTCTTTCGGACGCTCGGGATATAGCACGAAATCCGCACGGGACGAAACGCTTATCCCCTTGTCAGGCCCCAGTTCGACTTGCGGTTCCACCAGCCAATTGCCGTAAGTGGGAATCTTCAGGTACCAGCCTTGTTTCCCGTTTACTACGTGTTGTGTCAGCGAACGCTCCGGTTCCCCTTCAAGTATCCGGTGAAGAGCTTCCAGAAAACCGGCTTCAAGCTCGCTCTCGATCAGTCGATTCAGGCGTACTGATTCCAACCTGTCTGTCGTCTTGAGCTTCTTCCAATTGTCGAGAATCCGACGAAGCAGATCGAGAGCTGCTCGACGTGACGTCTTGCCTTGGAAATGCCGCCCGCGATAGGCAAGCAGGCACCGATAACAACCGTCTTTGCGTTCATCGAGACGGCACTGACACGCTGAGAGCTTCTCGAAGGCGGAGCGGAAGACCTCCTCGAGCTGCGAAGGCGCTCGCATAAGTTCCCGAAGATACCCGGTGCCTCCGGGAACTCCATCGTAGAGCACCAGATACCGGCGCCGCGATTCACTGCCTTCTATAGGCTCATCGTACACGGTCGTATATAGGTGCCCTGGATCGCCTTTGAACTTGTCGCGCAGACCCAGTTCCAGGGCGGCAACAAACGACTCAATATTTCTTTCGATCTCCGTCGCCGCCACCGGGAGCAACATTCGAATCGCTTCCGACGAGAACTCGCGGTACAGGTAACAAGTTCGGACCGCTTTCTCAGCTTCCGGATTATTTCGAAAAGTGCACCAAGGTGAATGGTCGAGCTTGCCATCACGACGCACCTTCCCGCACGCCTGACAGAGCTCGAACGAACGAGCCGTTCGTTCCCGTCCAGCCACTTGAATGCGCGTTCCGCCTCCGTTACTTTCGCCAAAGTTCACTTCCCGCAGGGTGATCTTCCGAAAGAACTCGAACCCAAATGGAACCTCTTCGCAATCCAGAAACCATGCGTCAGTGACGTCCTCATCTTTCTTGAGGACAAACATATTCTTCTCATAGAATTTCGGGTCTCGCTCCTCGTTCTCGTCGTAAGAACGACTTCTCTTGTCCTCTGTAGTGGCCACCACCTCTCGCATTCTCAGCAGGGTACGCCGTTGTCCGTCGTCGGACCAAAGGAGATGCCCGCATTTGGGGCAGGATTGCTGCGGGTCGCGCTCGCCCTCTCGCTCCATGTAGGTGCAATTTGCGCATAAGCGCCAAGCCACGAGATCCTCGGGATCAAAGGTCACACCATCGATCGTGACCTTTCGCCCACCGGCGTAAAACGTGTTGGCCGGTGCCAATTCCGCAATCCCAGCGGACGCAGGCCTAGCATATTCATACGTCCAAGTCTCGTACTGCCGCTCACCTTCCGTTGCTCCGCTCCGTTTCCGAAAGATGACTGATTGCAGCGTGATGCCTTGCTCAGGAAAAGCGTAATTGGGCAACAAGCCTTCGTCGGTCAGAAAGTTCATCACGCGACGGTTTTGCAAGTTTCGAACTAACTCGAAGAGGGCGGCCTTTTCCTGCCGCAGTTCGCCTTCCTGCTTCTGTTTTTCCTCTTCGCGCATAACCAAGGATTGCAGATCGCGAATACGTCGGTTGAGCGTGTCTAAGCGCGCGCGCCAATTCTTGAGCTCACGCGCGCGGACGCGAACTCCCTCTACTAATCGATACCGCAGGCCATCTTCAGCGCGCGAAAACGCTAAGAGTCGCTCGCGCGTCCAATCGGAAATCCGAGACCCAAACATCCCGAGAAAAGCGTCCTCCAGGGCAGAACGGTTCAGTTCGAAATACCTCAAGTAGTTCCATGGAAATGCGTCCTGAGGGCCACCGTTATCGACCGCGTTGATTGCTGCCGCAAGCCGTTCGGGAATCGCACCATCAGGCAACCCGGTTTGCACCCAGCGGTCCATCACGAACGCCGTAAACTGCCGCTCCAGCACGGCGGACGCGTTGAGGTAACAGCCCGGAGGTTCGACTTGGCCTTCCAGCATCTCTTTCGGCTCTTCGAAGAAAAACAAGTCGTGGGGACGAGCGTTTGCCACCGTGGCAATGAATGCATTGCCATCGCGGCGACCGGCACGACCGGCACGCTGCAAATAGTTGCTCGGTCGCGGTGGCACGGCGCACAACGCCACCGCGGAAAGGTCGCCAATGTCGACGCCCATCTCCAGCGTCGGTGTACAGGAGAGCAGATTAGGATCGCCGGGTTTCTCACGGCGCTCAAAGCCGATCTCGATGGCTTCACGCTGTTCGCGTGTCAATAGGCCCGTGTGCTCTTCGGCGAAGATGCGAGCCACATTGCCGTTTTGGTACAGTTTGCCGTAATAATCCTCCCCTTGGGGTTGCTCCCGTAGTACCCCACTCCTGCACGCACTCTGAGGACAGGGTGATCCGGCCAACACCTCCGCTGCGTGAGACCCTACCGAAAGCATGTAACTGCAGCGATCGCACCGAAGCTGCCGAACTTGGCGCGTAACTTCCAACGCTTCCAAAGCAACCCCCCAGACTTTTGCGCCCCGCGCGAACGTTTCGAACATCAGCTTGTGCTGGCATAGCTCTTCAATCACCGATTTGTAAATTGGAACAACAATTTGCGAAATGTTTCCGTCGAAGTTCCCAAACACTCGCCGTAGCCAATGGGCGTGCCAACTCGGAGAGGTTACACTGCCGGCCACGAGCGGGAGGAACCGTTCACCCAGCGGGGCTTCAATCAGGAACTCCGGCAACCGTTCGTACTTTGTTGCGTACTTCATATACAGCAGTCTCTCGCCCGTATTGAAACGGAAGTAGTTTCCCATCTCGCTCAGATATTCGGTAAGCTCACGATGCCACACACCGCCGCGATTCTTAAGGTTGAGCAAAAAACCGTGCAAAAACCTCCGCACGGCCTCGATACCAACCTCTCGCAGTCCGCCGACTTCATTTTGCAAACGAGCAAGTACGGTCACGGCGGCGCCTTCGAATATCTGCGGTCGGACTTGCACAGTCGAAGACCCAGTTTTCTCAAGGGAGCGGCCGATACGTGCGTTATGCGTGTACTCGCTCCATATCTCCCAATCGAGTCGCCTGCGCAGCAGCTCCGGAAGACGCGAATGTAAAGGCAGAGAGCCCTCCCTCCGCAAATGCTCGTAATCCTTCTGCCACTCCATGTCTGTGGGAAGGAACGTGGCGACAAAGATTTCAGGTCGCAGCAGCTCGTTCTCCCATCGCGCAAGAAACATAGCTGGCACTTCCGCAAGCGGGACAGTCGTCTGCAGATCCTGCACTACCTTCTGAATGGCCGTGCGCAGATTGAAGCGAAAGGTCCGGGCCTTGAAGAAGCCCGCTCGATGCGAAGCATCCTGGACGTTGTCGGAGAACGCCAGCAGCTTCTTATCCTGATTAAAGGGTGAAGCCCAGAGCTGAGAGATCAGCACGGACGTCAGGCTTGCTGCTCGCGATCCGACGATGGTGAGAGAGTTATGTCCTTCGCAGGATGGACAGTCGTGCGTGCCAATCAACCGGGGAGTCTCGCCGCCAACCCGCTTCCAAGTTTCAGGAAGCCAGACGCGAAGCATCCGCTCCTCCCCAGTGCCACACCAGGCACACTCCTGCGGTCTTTCCGCCATGCTCGTGTGCAAACAGTTGGGACAGAGAAAGTGCGGAAGCTGCATCTGTGGATTCGGGCCGAACTCGCCGGGGAAGATGAACCGCACCTCAGGCCGAAAGTCGAAGAACGCTCGGTACAAGGGTTCCAGGTCCGGAATGATCCGGCTGTCGGCATCTTTTACTGTCCCGACCCAACCCGTGAGGCCACACTCGCGGCAGTGGATCACGGCCAAGCTGTGCCGAAGCTCCTCGATATTCAGGTCTGACGCAAACGACCATTCCGGCTGTTGCCCCACACTAGAGACGACGCGAGTAAGTTCACGCATCCAAAACTGGTAGCGAACCTGCAAGAACGGACGCAGAACGCCCGCCTCATCGACTCGCGCCGCCGAAATCAGCGCAAGAAAACTGCCTAGTACGAGCTCTGGGTATTCGGATCCCGAACTGCCGTTTCCCTGAGTTGGCAAACTCGCTTTGAGTCGCTCTAGGAGTTCTCCCGTTTCGATGGCGCCCGAGCCGGTCAAGTCCAGCACACGGCGAAGGAAGCCGTGAGATCGGAGTTGTTGTGCGAGGCTAAGGCTCCAGGCATCGGAACCGGGCGCGTCCACGGTATCTCCGAACCAGAGCCCACGCTGTGCGACCAAGTAACCCTCGGATGCTGTGTAGCGAAGAGGGTCGAGACTTTCCGTGGCTTCCGGTCCAGGCACACTGGTGTATTCCACACGGCTCGCCGCTAAGAACTCTCCAACCTCTTGTACGGACTCGCCAACGACATTCTCAGCTTCGAAATTCTCGCCGAAGACGTCGTTCGCGTACTTAACTAGCCTTTCCGATGAACCTTCACTGCCGACCCCAAGAGTTGCGGAGGTCCCGACGCAAATGATCTGCTCCGGAGGCGTATCCAGTCGAGCCTTCAATCTACGAATCAGGCATGCAACGTCCGTGCCCTGCGCTCCGTCAAAACTGTGGAGTTCATCCACGACCAAATAGCGCAGTGTCTCGGGTCCGTTCTCGCGCCAAAGCGGCAGATCTTTAGGCCTCAGCAAGAGAAGGTCGAGCATCTTGTAGTTTGTGAGCAGAATGTCGGGTGGTGACTGACGCATTGCGTCCCGGCTGGTAATCAGTCGCAACTCGCTCATTGTCACCGACGGGACGCGATCTTCTTCCCCGATGTATAGTCCCGCACTCACCCGGCCGCGGAGCTCAGGGTTACGAAAGACAGTCTCAGCGAGGCGTGACGCTTGGTCCGTTGCCAGCGCGTTCATCGGATAAATCAGGATCGCCTTGATACCGCGCTGGTTCCGATGTTGGTAGCAATAGTCAAGAATTGGAAACGTGAAGCACTCGGTCTTGCCAGAACCTGTACCGGTAGCGACAATCGTGTTCTTGCCAGCCCGCCAATCAAGACGATCCCAAGCGTGCTCCTGATGCAGGTATGGTTTGAACCCTGATGGGAGTACCCCAGGAAAGAACTTCCTTCCACTACCTGACGCGGCAAACGGCAGACGCAGTGAGAGGTATGGACCACGAAAAACCTCGCCCTTCCGCGCCAGCATGCGGTCGAGCGCACCCTCGAACCACGGATTGGTAATGGGAAAAGTAGTTCGGAGAAACTCGTCGATCCCTCGGCGCACTTGCGCTCCAATGACAGAGGGAATCATGATTGTCTCCGCTCGAACTCAGCCCACGCTGCACGGTAATCGGCCTCTCGATCACATGTATCAAATGGCGCCTCGTAAATGATGATGCGCTCGCGTGGACCGCCGGGGATTGTATCGTCATTGATCTTGCGCTCGATAGTTCGACACTCACGCTTCCTCTTCCAATCAGGAGTAGAGAGCCCGTACTTTTGGTCGCCGTCAAGATACACAATGCGCCCATTACGGTCGTACCATGTGTTGCGCTCATTGTGACGAAAGACCGGAAATTGGATACGATAGATCGCGCAAAGTTCATCCACCGAGAGTCCCAGTTGCATTGCGACGAGCACATCGATTTCTAGCAGTGCTTGCCGCCGTTGATAATCCGTGCGCAGAGCGCTATTCGTGGACCATTGTTCCGACAATGCACCGAAGCATTCGCTCGATACGCGGGCATCCGTCTTAGTCCAACGCTGACTTCGAAAAAGACCGTTCCAGCCTTCCGACCACAGATCCGAGTAGTAGCTAGTAACACAGTTCAGCATGAGAGTACGTACAGACAGTGCGGGATCCTCAGACGCAATCGGAAGCTGCTCGATAAAGGTCTTGTTTGCATGAGCCATTCCAGTAGTCTTGACAAGAAAATCAACCGGGAGGGATAGCGAACCTGCAGTGAAGCGAATCAAGTCTGCTGCAGAGCGAAACGCCACAGTGAAAACTGTATGGACGTGTCCTACTCGCTTTGGCAATATTGCGGAAAGCAATGTGCGCTCACGTCCTTGACTTAGCATCTCGCGATTTGTAAACCGATAGTAGTTCGTCATTCGGTCTTCCTCGTCCCAAGGGACCCCTGGAGACCTTTCCCGATACAACAGCTGATCGCAAGACGGAACGTAGTTGGTTCGAGGGAGATAATCTGCCGGCAACTGAGTCAAGTCCAACAGGTCATAGTCGCCCTTTTGTTGGCAGACTGCTCTTGGAGTTTGGAACAAAGGAGTCGCCACATTCAGATGCGGTCCCGAGAGGATGCAATTGTCGGGGTTTGTCACAAATGTTGTTTCCCGCCGGATCGTGCCGTTTTTCACGGCTCCTGTCTCGTGCCACATTTCCGTTGTTGCATAACTGCCTTCCAATTGCCTCAAGCGCTTACGATAAACAGCGAACTTGCTGAGCACATCGAGTAACTCAACCGAGTGCAACACGGGGAGACGAGCCTCTCGTGAAGGTGTTTCAGGTTTGTCGTATAACCGCGCAAACAGCGTCAGCGCATCCTCACTGATGCGGAGTATTCGGCTCGCGTGACCATCGAAGTCCCACTCGTTCTGATCATTTTTTATCCCGCCACAAACACCATAACCATCATGATTCATGCTGCGCTCAATTGTGACCGGATCGAAAATGTTCGACATGTGCAGAAATTCAACCTTGCGTGGCGGTCCATATACATTGATACTGAATTTTTCTCGATGAGCGACGGGAAATAGCATCAACTGATTTTGAAACTGGAAGTGATATCGCAATCTTGGATAGAGCGCCGCTCGAAAACTGCCGGCATTCGGGTCATCGTAAGCTCCCTCCGGGTGCAAAAAGCCCTGGACACCGTTGAGGCAACCGAGTTCCCAAGCTCTCGTCACAAAGCACTTGTACGTATTGGATGAACTGCCAAGCAACAAGGGATAATTCTGCTTCGCATTAAGAAATGCTTGAAATCCTTCGAAATCGCCATACTCGCTTAAGTACGCACTGCGCAATCCAACGTGCTGAATGATCGCTTGGTCTCGCAGCTTGGCGAGCTCCGGGGCACTCACGTCGCGGAGTGCGTATAAAGGTTGAAAATCACCCATTACAGCTCCTTCATTCCATTCAACCTTGATCCACGGGGGATTCCCTAGAATCAGGTTGAACCCGCCCCGCTCCTCAAACACGTCGGCGAAGTCGAGCTCCCAGTGGAAGAAGCGGTACTTGGACGCTAGTTGACGAACAAGTTTCAACCGTTCTGAGCTCTCAGAGAGCGCATTTAAATCCACAAAGCCGAACTCATCAGCGAGCGTAAAGCTGCTCTGCTCCACACCAAACATCTGCCCTTGTGTCGGGCGGATCGCCTCCGTCGCCCGCATCGTCCCTTCCAGTACACAACCGACTTCGAAGAGAAATTCGTGCCTGCTGGGCAGCAGACCCGCCTTGTCAATCGGCCAGAACCAGAGAGCGCACCAATAGTCCATCACGAATTTCAACCGCTGATAATCGCTGGCAGAGCCTCCTTTAGGATTGACCGACTTGTTCCATAGCGCGTCACGTTCCTGAGTGCTCAAGGTCTGCTCGTGAGCGTTCCTCACTGGGTGTCCCCAAACAGGGAAGATGTGTGCCGTCTGGGCACGTGCGTTACGCAAACTGTCGGTATGGCGATCCCACAGCCGATCAACGGCATTGCTGAGGCGCAGCAAGGTGGTTGCCTCCGGCTCGTCGAAGACCTCCCGAAAACTTCTACGCCACTCGGAAATCCGTTGCATCTCTATCGGGCACATCTGTCTGACAACCCTATCGCTATAGGCGCACATGCCCTCATCAGGTACAAGAAAGTGGTAGACACCACTCTCCGGTCGCTGCTTGCCGGGCGGCACACGCTCCGGCACGGTGTCTAGCCAAGGCCGACCCCGGTCCGTAAGTTGCCCTCGGCGAAAAATCTGGCGTCGCGCTCCAATCAAGCTGTTCCCCACCCGCAACTGTCCGCCGAACCAAGGAATCGTGTGACCTTGATAGATGGTATTGAGCCATATCGAGATCTCCGCCAGTTCCACCGCGATTGGGTTCATGTCGACTCCGAATACGCGGTTATCGGCAAGATATGCCTTTACCTTCTGGCGTTCCTGCTCCACTTCCTGTTCGGGAATGCGCTTTTTCAATTCAGTTTGCCGCTTCTCCAAGTACGCATCCGCGAGCTGGTTGATGGCTTCATTCAGGAAAGCTCCACTGCCGAGAGCGGGCTCGCATATTGTGAGGGCAAGAATGTCCTCCGCTTTCTTACCCTCGATCAGCTCCTTGAGTCCATACTTCACTACGGACTTGGTAAGGATTTCCGGAGTGTAATAGGAAGCGGACTTCTGCCGGCTACGACCGTTTAGCCGGTAGATGAATCTGCCCTTCTCATGAACCTTGGCTCGACCGGTCTCGTCATAGACGATCTCCTCTTCCTTATATTGGGCGAGTTGATCCTTATTGACGAACCACGCTTGATCTAGTGGATTTACCTCAGCCGTATCAGCCTTCTTGACCTCATAGAGATCTTCCTCCGCGAAAAAGCCCGAATAGGAGAGTAGGCCCTCATATACCGCGCCGAGCTGGATGATTCCGAGTTGGGCATAGCTGATCCGTCCCCGTCCAAGGGCAGCGCCGGGCCTGGAATATCCCAGCGAAGCCAGGACTTGCTGAAGGACGTGATTGCGGAATTTGACGCGACGCAGAGTGGGCGTCTTCTCTTCATCGAAGAGATCCCCTTGCAGCGGATGCAGTTCGAAGGTGTGCACATGACTAACGGTTCCGGCAACTTCCGCGGCTGAAGCGGCGGCCGCTGCTTGCACCGTCATCTGGCGCTTGGGGGAAAAGCCCGAGTAGATCAATTGGAAGAGCTTCCGAATAGACCGGTCGAGGAAAAATCCGTTGCGGCTCTCTTCGCTATCAAGCGGAACCAGAGCTAAATCGCACAGGCTTTCCAGGCTGTAACCGGTGCGATACTCTTCGCTATCCATGGGCGCGTAACCGAGAGCCGGACGTGCCTCAATATAGAAAAGGAATAGAAGCCGGTAGAGATACCGCAGGCATTCCCGGCTGAGATCTTCGGCCGATATGACCCCATACACCTTCTCCTTCAAAACCTCTCTCAAATAGACGATGGCCTCGTTGCCCAGCAGCTCGATAGCCTCTCGCACGTTGTACTTCAGGTCTTCTGATACCTTGGCCGCGTGCTTATGTGAGCCCTCGTCCAGGTGATCGATGAGACTGTCGCCCCCTACTGGACAGACGCTATTTGCACTAGCAATCGCCGCAAACACCTTCAGGGAATCACTGCTACTGAACACGGCCGGGAGATCAAAACGCAGGAGTCGCCGTTGCGACCACTTGGTGCGGTCAATAAGGACCAGCTGTCCGGCGTGGGCGAGGACTATCCAGCGTGGTGGATCTTCGAGGCCGAAAACCCCGTCAGTGATGACATCCTCGATAGATCGTTGCTCGACATCCAGTGCCGCCTCAAGAGCCTCTGTTCCTTCGACCTGCTCAAACTGCTCGCCAGACAGTGGTAGGGCCAGAGGATCGCCGAACTCGTCTGTAGGGTCGAAGGCCTCGATCAACCAGAGCTGAGGCAGCCCTTCCGATGTTGAGATTTCGGCGAGGATCGGCACCCTCGTGCCGTCTTCAAGATGTCGAACATCCGACTTACACTGGTAGCCCAGCGCTGAAAATAGCTCTCGCAACCAACCTCGCTGGATCTCCAGTCGTGTTTTGGGGGTGGTCGTTGCTTCGAGCTCTGGACGCATAGTCCGGTAGGACGCGGCTGCGCCGCGCAGAGCGTCCAAAGGGGATCTGCCCGCGATTGTCCAATCTGCGAAAGTCGAACGTAAGTCCTCCTCGAGAGCAGTTTCCAGGTAGTGCGAGGTGTAGAACTCGCGTTCGCTTATGATCCCGCTAAGATCTAGCCCCACGTCATTCTCCCCTGAAAACGGCGGCTACCCTAAGGAAAGCGGCGTCTTCGGTGGTGAGCGTGTCTTCGACGTACGCCCGGTGTTGGCTAAAAAGCCTCTCGATGCGCGATTGCTTGGCCTGCTTTTGGCGTGATCGCAAAGGCATCAGGTCCACTTCGTGGAACTCTAACTCGATTTGCTGTTGTTTAGCCTTCCGCAAGTCTTCCAACTTGCTGGACGCTGCGTCGAGCTTAGGCTTCAACTTCGCATTGATACGTTCGCGACACTCGGAAATATACATCCGTCCATGGGAGACCACTTCACCCAGAAGAACTGTCGCCTGATTCACGTCCGGCTCGTAATCTGGATTTGGATACTCTCTGCTGTCAAATTGCGTCCGCTGGAGAAATGATTCCAGTTCTTCGATTCCAGTGAATCGTCCGTTCTCGAATCGCACACCAAACCAGCTATGAACCACAGGCTGTCCTTTGCGGTTCGGAATATTTCCCTCTAGCAAGAAAACGAACTCGCCCTTCGCTAGCGCCCCCTTCAAGGTGACAACCGGTGCATGCCCACGCTCAAAATTTACCAAGAGCTTGTAGTTCAACCACTCCATTGCTGGATGCAGGTCCCACAGCAAGTGAATCTCGGGCCATCGTCGCTCTCCAGAGCGCAACTCCTTGATTTTTTCTTGAAGCAACTTGCGATCTGCACTCAAACGCAAACGGCCGTCGTCAGGCATCGAACCTTTTGGCAGGACACGTTTGAGGGTTCGCTCCAGGTCCTTCGGTACGGTCAAGCTCACCATTTGCCGGTCACGGTCAACGTGAAAGTCGTACCGCTCGCCACGTGACAGCCCAGCAATCACGTAATCGAGGTCGCTCCCGTACAGTGATGGCATGGTTCGCTGTCGTGTGATTGCATTCTCGCCCTTCTCTACTGGGGTATTCCCCATTAGGATCGCGAGCAGGTCCACTTCCTTGGCTGTTTCCTCCATACGGTGCTCGAACTGCTCGGCCGTCAAAGATTGTTGAATCGCTTTTGCCGTTTCGAGCTCCTCCTGCGTTTGGTCAAAGACGCCGAGAAAGGCCGAAGGATCGCCAATGTTCTTTTGCGCTTCCTCGTCTTTCTGCGTCAGAAGCTCAAGAATGCGCAGGTCGCCTCGAATCTTCGAGTTCGTCGACTGCGTGCATAGGTATGCGACATGCGGCCGCTGTTCCTGGCCGTAACGATCCACTCGGCCGTTCCGCTGCTGAAAAACCATTAGCGACCACGGAATATCGAAGTGGATGAGCTTGTGCGAAAGAAAGTGGAGATTGATGCCTTCGCTGGCGATATCTGTAGCGATCAGCAGTCGAACAGGCGCCTGTTCCCGACCAAAATTCTCGACTGTGTCCTGAAGCTGTTTGTCATCGCCCTCTTGGCCATGCAATGTCTGAATTTGCTCGGCTTTCAGCTTTAGGTCTTGCTGCAACCGATCGCGAAGAAATTTCAATGTTTCCACGCGCTCAGTAAAGATAACAAGGCGATCATCGACTTTTTCCGGATGCCAATCGAGTTTGCCGCCCGGGCGGAGCAGTTCGAGCAAAATTTGGTACCGGCTAAAACACTCGGGCGTGATCGCTTGGACAACGGCTGCTAGCTCTTCGAGTACGTGACGGTCCGCTTCAGCTTCCGGCGTCTGAACCCCAGACAGTTTCTTCAAACGGTTTGCAATGGTCGCGCCACACGCTACTGGACTGGAGAACAGAGATTTCTCCAAAACAGTTCGGAATAATAACTGTCCAGTCCGTTGCGCACGATCGAATGAAGCGAACGACGCAGTGGAGAGCAGATCGTAAACTTGCTCCTCTTCATTGCTGGCGGCTGCCGAATGTCGCGTGGTGATCCGCTCGTGAAAGGCCTTTTCTATTTGTTCCTGGACATCTTTCTTGAAACGACGCAAAAAGAGCCCCTGAATGTCCGCCGGGCCATAACTTTTCGGATTCGTGATGGCTGTGGGATCGAGCATGTTCATCAAACTCGCAAAGGACTCGGCGCGGCCATCATGCGGTGTTGCGGAAGCTAGAATCATCGTGTCTGATCGATCTGCGAGAAGTTGGGCCAGTTTCGCACGTGCACTGTTTGTGCCTCTCTGCGCCACGTTGTGTGCTTCATCGATGACGATAACATCCCAATAACTCTTTTCGAGATGAACGCGGAAATCCCGTTCCTGCTTGAGGGTATCGACCGAAATGATCGTCCGATCGAAGTAGTGAAACGGGTTGGCATCAGTTGGAATTTCCTGCCGAATGCGCTCAATGCCAGATCGATCAAGGCGGACCAGGGGAATACTGAAACGAGTCCACAGCTCTTTTTGAAACTGCACCATCATGCTCTTGGTGGTAACGCAGAGAATTCGCTTCCCTTTGCCGCGCCGGATTAACTCTGACAACAAAATACCCACTTCGATTGTTTTGCCTAGTCCAACCGCGTCCGCCAAGAGAATACGATGACGGATCTGATCCAACGCCTTGAGCGCGGGATCAAATTGATATGGCATGGCATCGATGGCAGCACGATGACCAATCCAGAGATCAGAATCTGTTGGCTTTGACTGCCTCAGCAAACTTTCCAAGTAAAGACGACTGTCGGCAAACCGCGGTGATCGGTCCGGAACGAGTTCGGTGTCTTCCGGATGTAACGGCTTGACCGGGTCGAGTTCTGTGAGGAACCGGGCTTCTTTTCCACGGACTAGTTCGGAAATCCCCGTCACTAGTAGAGACTGCTCTCCGGTGGATGTAGGGTCGACGGACTTGATGACCCACTCTGCGTCTCTGATTTCCACGCGCAGGCCAGGGGCGAACACCGCCCTCCGCACTGGGCCAGAACTATTAGCAGTGCTTATGCCCATAAAGGAAAGACTGTTGCAGTTGAAGTATAAGGCAGAACATCATAGGGACGATTGAGGCAGGCCCAAGCAAGCTCCTCTTTTTCCATTCTGAACAAACCCGCGCTGCAAGGCTACGCCGCCTTCTGTGCATAACTGTCTGATCCCGAACAGCCCCCAATCGGTCGCTAGACAACGTCGCAATGTGGTGAAGGCCGTGCCGGAACCGCGCGAAGACGTAAGAACCATCCCTCAGAAACACCTCTTTTGCCTTACTCATCCCGAACAACGTTGTCTTAGCTAGGTTCAAGCGCATTATTGCCGATTGCCCGCACCACCCATGGGTCATGACGCACATATGTAATGGTGACTTCGAGACCTTGCTCTGCCAAGTATTTGACGTAGGCCCGCGGCATGGGTGCGTCAAGAAATGGCCGCCCGAATTTCTCTTCCGTGATGAACACCAGACCACGCAGCTTCGTTTTTCGCCTTTGATTCCACATCAGAACTTTCACGATGTCCTTATAGAATTCGGCCCACGCATTCTTCCCTGAGACCTTGAATTCGTATGCAAGAAGTGTTTCCTGATCGATGACATCGAGTTTCTGATCGAGTTCGGGAGCGACTAGCGACTCGATCTGAAATCTGTCGGGGTTTAGATCATGGACGGCAGCGCGCCAGGCCTTTGCGATTTTCTGCGCGTTCTTAGTATTTTCGGAGACATCGGCAGAATCCTTCAACCTGACTGCAAATGCCAGTTGAGCCGCGTTGACCACTGGATCTTTCATAGCTGTTGCGAAACGTAAACGTTATCCCGACTATTGTAGCTAGTCCAAGAGCGTCACCACTCCCGGCGTCATTTCATCCTTCGGCACCGACGATGGTGAGCAACTAGGGACGTCTGTTCTTGCCTGCGGATCCTCATTTTTTGGTCGCTCCGCCAATTGTTCCACTCCGGCCTCTTCCGGGTGGACGCCGCTTAGCCGCGGCTCGGACGGGCGTTTCGGACTGCGCCGGTTTCGCGCCAAACTAACCCCAACCGCGTTTGGCACTCACCGCGCTTTCACTCACGCCCTGCCACCCTCCTTCGGACTCCGTTCTGTCCCTTTCACCGTTCCGCCTTGTTTCTTCCCGCTGCCGCTCAAGTGAAGAAAGAAACAAGCCGGAAACGGCAGAAAGGGAAAAAACATGAAATTAGAAGAAGTCAACACACGA
>Ga0187851_10001665_pt1 | contig 20971 bp, 19 predicted proteins | sample June2016WEW_6_10_FD_132997 | JGI IMG/M metagenome (GOLD analysis project Ga0187851, IMG submission 132997) | Peatland microbial communities from SPRUCE experiment site at the Marcell Experimental Forest, Minnesota, USA - June2016WEW_6_10 | ecosystem: Environmental > Terrestrial > Soil >...
CCCGCGAATGTGAAAAGCCCTATCCAGAAACTCGTGATTTATCCGCCAAAGTAATCGTCCTACCTGTAAATACTATTTGAATTTCCGTATCAGACGCTACGCATACTGAGCATGAACAATCACCCCCGGATATTGCTTTCTCCATTATTTTTCTAATAATGATCGCCTCGGTTTCTTTGTCGCAGAACCCGTATCTGTCTTCACCGCTCTCGGCCCACAGCTCGCGCACGGCTTCGTAAACGTTACCCCCTCGATCTCCCAGCGTGCGCGCGCCTCGATCGTATCGGGCATTACGCTGAAGGGTTCCGGTGCAACGAAGGGAAAAAGTTCGCCGCGGTCGGGCTTGCCGTTGCCATTGATATCGGTAAAATATTCGATGACTCCCTTGCCGTATGGCAGAGAATCGAAATGGAAGCACCCGTTGCTGTCGGCGCTTATGGTTGGGGCGGCGCCGGAGAGCGGCAGGAAGCGCCAGACACGCTTGGGATCGCCCGGAAGGCAGGGCGCGCATCCGCGCAGTGCCGTCGCGAGGCTGTCCGGATCGATGGTGGAGAAGATTACCACGGCCGCGGTATCCGTCGAGGCGCTGTCGCGCGGCCGGAGCGAGTTACCGGTCAGGTCGCGGGCGCTGGATCGTAGAAGGGTAAGGCGGTAACGCATGCCGGGCAGGAGGTGGCTCTCGGGAGTGAGCAGTACGGTATCGGCGAACCCCTCGCTCGTTTGCAGCGGTGTTGCATGGTTAAGGGAATCACTGAAAACAAGCTGCACGGGGAAGGTAACGGGCTTTGAAAAGATCAGGCGCAGCCGAGGGGCGAGGGGCAGATTGCTCGTCGGGGCTGCCGACAGGAACGCGGGGCGGATCGTATCGGGTGTCGTGATACCGTTGCAGCGAATGGTGTCGATGATGGTTGCCGTCCGGACGCCGTTTTGCCGCGTAAATCTACACATGAGACGGTACGACGTGAGCGATAATGTGTCGTCAAGGGCAAGCAGCAAGCGCGTTCGATTGCCGATCCAATAAAAATTGTGAACTGCCGGCGCCCTGCCCTTTCCATCGGACCGTTCAAGCGACCATGCCGCGTCCGAATAACCGCGTAGCGAATCGAGCGGTGCGGTCCAATTGCACAGGATGATTTTCGCGGAAAGCGCCTTTACCGATAATATCCTCGATGTCGCGGTGTCGGTCTCAACCGGGTACAGCCTGGCCGTATCGGGCCGGGAGGATACGGTCAATTCACGGAGGAGAGGAGAAAAGGCCTGTTCGACGCCCGGATCGAGCCGGCGATTGTCGTTTTTGTCTATAAAGGCGACGAGCCGGTAGGTATCGCTGCGAATGTTCAGGAAGGAAAAGAAGCCGGAACTGTCGGACTGGGTAAGGTAGTCGGGAGTGCCGAAGACGATCGTATCCGCGTTTGCCGCGCGTTTCGTCAGGTAGAGTCCGACGATGGCCTGGAAGGGTCGGGAGGTGCTGTCGATGATGCAGCCGGCGAGGCTGCCGCTGTCAAGCACTCGACCGGTCGAAAAAATCAGCGACCAGGCGTTCGTAAGCGCATTGCCGTGAAAATCCTGCAACGCCGAAGTGATGACCACATGGTAGGTGGTGGAATCGGCCAGTGGCTTGCGCGGCACGATTTCGAGTTTTCGCCCCGAAGCGCGGATAGTAAAGCCCTGCGAAAGAGGCGGCTGGATAGAGGCGCATTTCAGCGCCGAAGCCGGCGTAATCCACTTCGAAAAAACAATAGTGATGCGGCAGTCGTGGCGTACACCCGTTGTGCCGGAGGGTGGAATCGACGAGACGACCACCGGACCGGTGTGGTCTTCGGGACCGCCGTTGGGCATCATCTGATGGGCGCAGGAGATAATGAGGCAGAGAGAAAGGGTAAACGATAGATATCGCAAGATCAATATTCTCATAGCAAAGAGGACGCAGAAGACTGCTATGGTGCAACCTCGCGTGCAGGGCGCGGCATCCGCCCGCAGCATAAACCCACGATCCGCCCGGTAGCTTACCGATAATAGCTCGGCGGATGAAGCCCGTCCCACGACCGGATCAGTTTGCCGATGCGATTCCAGCGGATCTTCATGGGCAGCTCCCACCATGGGATATCGTTATCGAGCGAAAAATAGAGAATGAACGCCTTTGCCTTAATGAAATTCCGGTTCAGATAGCCCCAGTATCGCGAGTCCAAAGAGTTATCCCGGTTGTCACCCATCATGAAGTAATTGTCGTACTTGACCTTGTACTCGGTCACGGGCGCGCCGTCGAGCCGGATAACTTTTCGGATCTCCACCTTCTGGCCCGGGAAGGTGTTCTTGATCTGGGTGATGCTGTTGTCGATTCGCGTCCAGTCGTCGGAATCGATCCGGGATTTTATGCTGTTAAAGGTAACACTGTACTCCTGCCGCGAAAACGGATCCTCCAGCGGGATCGACCGCATGCCAGCCATCGAGTCGTTGACGTACAATTGGTAATCGATGGTCACGCTCTTTGTGGGGTTCTCCTGACGGACCAGGCTTCGAAAAAAGACGAACTCCCGCAGGTCGAGGTCGGCGGGGTGGATGAGATCGCCTCTTTTCGGAATGCGAAGCGGCTTGAAGTCCGCGATGCGGGGGTCGAGGCGCCCGTCGTAGATGAACTTGCCGTGGGGCGGCAATACGAACTCCCTTCCGTCGATCAGAAGCTGTTTGCCATGGGTCTCGATGGTCTGGCCCGGCCCGGCCACGCACCGTTTGATGAAGTCTTTCTTTTCAGCGCCCGGATATTTGAAGATGATGACATCGCCGGGTTTGGGACTGGTAATGCCGGGAAACTTGCTGTAGGAGAAAGGCAGCACCGGTGAGCCGTAGATGAATTTGAGCCCGAGGAGGAAATCACCCACGAGCAGGCTGTCTTCCATGGACCCGGTAGGTATTTTAAATGCTTGAATTACGTAAACGATGAATATCAGCGCCATGACGAGCGCGGAGGTCATCTCCCGCCCGAACCTGAGAATGCCAGCCTGTTCTGAACGTCGATCGGTATTCGGTGTCAAAAATCCCCCTCTCTTGCCGCAAAGATGCTTAAAATAGACTTTTTAAAATACGTTCCCCGCAGGTCTATATTCATGCTTCCGGAAGTTCCTTCAGGGAAAAATAGCGAAGCGCCTCTTCATGAAGATATCCATTGGAGAGAAGTGCGGAGCCGTTATGGATCGACCGCTCTCCGCTGATATCGGTGAAAACGCCGCCCGCTTCCGCGATGATGCATGCACTGCTCGCGCAGTCCCACGGCTTATCGAGGAGGTTCACCGCAAGGTCCAATTTTCCTGATGCCACGCATACGTAGGAATAAGCATCCATGAAGCCATAGGCATAGTCCCATGCCCGCATGAGCGCGAGAAGCGCTTTTCCCTCCTTCGAATCTGCTTTCTCCCTGAATCCAAACGCAACGCCCATGGCGGCATCGAGCGTCCGCACCGAAGAGACCCGGATTGCCTTTCCATTCAGGAAAGCGCCGTTTCCCCGTGTCGCCCAGCAGGTGAGGTTCAAGGCCGGCAGGTGGATTACCCCCATAACCGTTCTGCCCTCCTCTTCGAGGGCGATGAGAACGCTGTGCGTCGGAATGCCGCGTAAATAGGGACGGGTTCCGTCGAGCGGATCGACAATCCACCGTCGCTCGCTGCTGCTAGCCACGACCGGAGTCTCTTCGCCCAAGAATCCATCAGTCGGGAACGCTGTGAGCAGGCGATTTCGGATCAATGTTTCGCAAGCTCGGTCAACAGCGGTAACGGGTGAGGCATCGGCCTTCCGTTCGGCCACAGGAAGTTGGTCGACGAAGGAGAGCTGCACCTCCCCGGCCTCCCTGGCCGCCAGCAGAGCCTCGGCAAGTTCTCGGCTATGATTCATGGCAAAGCGCGTCCTTTGGGGTAGTGATAGCAAGCTTTGTCGGTGTGCATCGCATGGAGTGCAATAATATACGTTAGTCCTCGAATTATCGTGTTTCCCGCACAGAGGCAACTCCGGGGCGGCGGCGTGCATAAGGATTTATCTTGCGCAGACGTTGTGAGGAAAGTCATTTTATAGCGACTTCGCTTATAGAGAGCCTGTCGAAGGGCTCCCGGCAATCGGCGGATAATTCGTACCATTCTTTCACTGGTGGAGTAACCAGGAAGGAAAGAGTATTTATTCACCTCAAGCATGGGGAGGACACATGGCCGGAGTCAATAAGGTAATACTCATCGGCAACCTGGGGAAGGATCCCGAATTGCGGTATACACCGGGCGGACAGCCTACGGCAAATTTTACTCTAGCGACAACCGAACGCTGGACAGATAAAAATGGGCAACGCCAAGACCGAACTGAATGGCACAACATCGTTGCATGGGGAAAACTGGCTGAATTGGTCAACCAGTATCTGAAAAAGGGCAGACCGGCGTATATAGAGGGCCGTCTCGCGTACCGGTCATGGGACGATCGGGATGGAAATAAAAAATATCGTACGGAAATCGTTGCTCTTACGGTGCAGTTTCTGGGCAGCGGTCCGGCGGGTGGCGCGGGTAATGACGCAAGCCAGGAATCGTATAGTCCGCCGGAGATCGCCCCGAAAGGCTCGGCCGAGGGCGAATCATTCTCGCAGGATCCGGGATTGATCGTCGAGGAGAATTTGCCGTTCTAATCGGTGACCTTTCTAAATTACGTTCCGGGTTTTTCGACAAGTGGAAAGACGAGGGCCGCCGCAAAATAATGCGTCAATTGAACGGGCTTCGACGGCTTAGAGGGGGAATCCTTCAAACGGTAAGGGCTATTCCGTTCATGGCGAGCCTGCCAATGTTTGCTTCTGTCAAAGCAAACCATGAACGGAATTCGTAGCGGTCCATTAGATGATATCTGCAAGCGGCTGATCGGTAGTTGATAAAGGAAGTAGTATGAGTGCGGATATTACGCCAATAATTTTCATGTCCGGTCTGACGATCGTCGCCGTCATGATCGCCATTAACACTCATGGGCGCCTGCGCGGCATTCTCTCCTACACCCTGGCGACGCTCCTCTTCGGTCTCACGGCGGTAGTGTTTATAAATCATACAGGAGTGATTATCAGTGTGAGCTACCGTCACAGCCAGCTGCCGTCTGAGCCGATGGAGAAAGGAATAAATAACCAGAATCCGCTCCATCCTGCTGAGTCCGATACGTTGTCACCAGAGGGCGCCCAGGTGGCGGCCGAGCTGAGAAGTTTGTCCGCCGAGGGAGTTGCCTGTGCCAGCTCGCTTCTTAATAAAGATTTGAAGGATGAATCGGTAGAGCTGGAGACACTCGTTGGAAGAGCGAGCGAAACGCGTAAGCGAGTAGAATCCATACGAAATCAGTTTGAAAAAATATCTGCATCGGACGTCACGTTTAAAAAGCCCGTTGTATCAATTAGAGACGGGATACAACTGCTTTCCGAGGCAGCGCAGTTATATCTTCAATATTATTATTCTGAGGATTCAAGCCAGGAGGAAACCCGCGAAAACCTGTTGCGTCAAAAGGCCAGAAAAGCAAATGAGCAGTTTCAAAAAGCGGCGGACTTGCTGAATTCTATGAAATAAATAATCCCGTTTAGTATCCTGCAGATTTATCAAGGAACAGTATATTCTAAAAAGGTTCTATCACCCTCATCCTGACTATAGTTTTAAGGATGAATCGTCCTGAATTCAAAATTGTTCTTGAATGAGACCTCATTAAAAAGTATTTTTGAATTCTTTGTAATTTGAAAGCGAGTGTGCCCGCAGAGATGCGGTATTTACGTTGATTGCCAATGCATTTTTTCTCTTTTGCGCAGGGCTTTGCGGGCAGATGATACTCGAATTCAACAAGATTCCGGAAGGCCATTCTGTTGCAACGCAGATTATCGACCTACCCGCTTTCAAAGAAGATCTTCCGACGTTTACCGGGAAAATTCCCTGTGAAGCGGCCATCAACCGTTCAGGGGGAGTTCTTTATGTTCAACTTCGGTTCAGCGGCAAATTCAAACTGGAGTGTTCGCGCTGTCTGGAACCGTTTGATTTTCCTATAGAAGGGGCTCTGCGGCTCGTCATAAAGGAGCAAGCAGGCAAATTCGGGCCAGCTTTCGATGATGAAACCGCCGATTTTTATTTCGACACTCCTCATGGTGAACTGGATCTCAGTCCGGCAATATACGAAGAGATTATGATCGCGCTTCCCATGAAGCCGCTCTGCAAGGAGAGCTGTAAGGGGATCAATCCCGACGGTGGACAGAGGGGTAAAGTACCGGCTGATCCTCGGTGGGAAGCCTTGAAAAAATTGCGTATGTAATTGATAAATTTCGTGTTATACAGGAGGTACCATGGCAGTTCCTAAGAAAAAGCATTCCAAGATGAGGCGTGATCGGCGGCGCAGTCATTTGGCGCTCAAACCATCGTTACCGGTTTTATGCTCGCATTGCAAACAGCCGATGGTTCCGCATCGCGTTTGCGCCAACTGCGGCTACTATTCCGGCGTCGAAGTAAAACCGCCTGAAGAATAATCTGCGGTCTACAAAGAAATGCACGGAGAGCATAAGGTTTGATCATTTCTTCAGGTACCGACGAATCGGGAGAGGTGCATCTTGCGGTCGACGCGCAAAGCGGGGATTACGGTTGTCGCGTAACGATCAAGGGTGTTATTGACGCTTTTTCTGCAGCAGAATCGCCCTTCCACATACATTTATGCGGAGATCAGGTTGCCATTGAGCGCGCCCTTGCCGAAGAAGCCGACAGGGTAGCGCAATTCCGTGATCGAATCACCATCATCCATTGCCCGGACCGGATCACTTCGCGCGAACGTCGCAGAATCTGGGCTTGGCGGCACCGAACCGGCGCTTCGATTATCCGCTGCATCACACTTCAGAAAGAGAGGATCGTCGACGCTTCGGTAAGTGCTGGCGATACCGCCATACTTCTTGGGGCGGCGCTTTTTATTTTAGGGAGGCGTAAAGGGGCTTCCCGACCCGCACTTGCTGCGTTTCTGCCGACCATGCAAAATAAGCCGGTTCTCCTGCTCGATGTAGGAGCAAATCTAAAATGCCGTAAGGAACACCTTACTGCCTTTGCGATGATGGGAATCGAATATGTCGGTGCCATGTGCGAAAAACGATATCCGTCGATCGGACTCCTGAATGTCGGGAAAGAGAAAGTTAAGGGTTTTTCCGCCATCGGCGATGCCAATAAACTGTTGCGCAGAAAATGTCCTGAGTATATCGGATATATCGAAGGCAATGAGGTGCTTTCCGGACGGGCTGATGTGGTGGTATGCGATGGCTTTGCCGGAAATGCGCTGCTCAAAACCTGCGAAAGCTTTCATGCGCTCATTGCATCAGTGATCGAGAAAAACCGCCCCGATCTACTCGGTGAAATTCGGCGGTACACCTCGGTGCTTGATCCGGAGAACTATGGGGCCGTCCCCTTTCTCGGCATTAAAGGCATTGTCCTGAAAGCGCATGGCGGATCATCGCCGAAGGCAATCGCCAGTGCGGTCGCGGCGGCGCTTCAAGCGGCACAGCGTAATAAAATCGGAGGGCTTTTTTCTTAAAAAGAAAGGATTATAAAGACGTGACCTCATTCAAGCGATCACGAATTTTATCGGTTGGAGCATATGTTCCGGACACTATCATCACCAACAGCGATTTTGAAACGTTTCTTGATACATCAGATGAATGGATTGTGACCCGCACCGGGATCCGTGAGCGCCATATCGTTCCACGGGGCAGTTCGGTGCGTGTTTCCGAGCTTGGTACGAATGCCGCTCGCATCGCACTTGAGCGCGCCGGGATAGCTCCAGAGGAGGTGGACGGCATTATTTGTGCAACGGTCACCCCTGATACCCTCTACCCTTCCACTGCCTGCACGCTCCAGGCCAATCTCGGCTGCAAGAACGCTTTCGCTTTCGATCTCCTTGCTGCCTGCGCGGGGTTTATCTATTCGCTGTCGCTGGCAAACAGCATGATCCTTTCCGGGCAGGCAAAAACTCTGCTGGTCGTTGGCGCGGAGATCCTCACTAAAACCGTTGACTGGACCGATCGCGCGACCTGCATCCTCTTCGGCGATGGGGCCGGAGCGGTGGTAGTTCAGGGAACGAATGAGGATGAAGGCATTCTTTCCACTTGTCTCGGCAGCGATGGTGTCCATGGAGATATCTTGACTTTTTCTCCCTGGGGAGAAAACCGGTTCATGTACATGCAGGGCAACGATGTTTATAAATATGCCGTTCGTTTTATTACCAAGATCGGTCAGAAAGCGGTTGCAGCAGCCGGGCTCACCCTTGCCGATATCGATCTTCTCATCCCGCATCAGGCGAATATAAGGATTATCCAGGCTGTTGGTGAACAGCTGCATATGCCGCCGGAAAAAGTGGTAACCAATCTTGAACGCTATGGCAACACTTCATCCGCTTCCATACCTCTGGCGCTCAACGAGGCATGGGGCGAAGGCAGAATCAAAAAGGGAACCAGAGTACTCTTCGCCTCTTTGGGAGGCGGACTGGCATTTGCGGGTGCGGTAGTGCGCTTTTAACTTTTAAGGAGCGATTCTCGCGATGAACTATGCATTTCTGTTTCCCGGCCAGGGTTCTCAGGCCATCGGAATGGGCAAGGATCTTTTCAATGGTTTTGCCACGGCCCGGAACCGCTTCACTCAAGCCAATGCGCTTCTTGGTCGTGAGCTGACAAAAATCATCTTCGACGGTCCCGTCGAAGCGCTCACTCTGACCAGCAATACGCAACCGGCGCTCTTCACCGTCGAAGCGGTCATTACGGATCTCCTTGCGGAGAAAGGAGTTGTTCCAGCCATTGCCGCAGGCCATTCACTCGGCGAATACAGTGCGTTGTATTCCGCCGGTGTCGTAAGTTTTGAAGATGGCCTTAGGCTGGTCGCCCGGCGCGGCGAGCTCATGGCAGCGGTCGGTGCGAAACAGCCGGGCACCATGGCGGCCATCATTGGCATGGAACAATCAAAAATCGAGGAAGTGCTCAAGGGAATCACCTCTGGCATCGTGGTTGCCGCAAATCAGAATGCGCCGGACCAGACCGTTATTTCCGGTGACATCGGCGCGGTTAACAACGCCTGTGCTGCCCTGAAAGCGGCGGGTGCCAAACGAGCGCTTTCCCTTCCAGTGAGCGGGGCGTTTCACTCTTCGCTCATGCAGAGCACGGCCGATAACATAGCAGACTTACTTGCGACGATTACTTTTAACGCCCCGAAATGCCCGATCATCTCGAATGTCACGGCAAGGCCGGAAACCGACCCGGAGATTTTACGTGAGCTGCTGGTCAAGCAACTGGTTTCGCCGGTTCGCTGGGTTGATTCCATGAGGACGCTTGCTGCCTGTGGAAAGGTACAATGCATCGAGGTAGGACCGGGAAGCGTATTGCGCGGTCTTGCCAAAAAATGTAGCGAAGCGCTTACCGTTGTTGCGGCGGATACAGCAACCAACATATCTTTTTTGCTCGACAATAAATAACAGTCATCGGCTACATGGGGAACGGATTGATTGACTTAGGCTGTGCTTCAAAAAAGGCTCTCGTGACCGGCGGCGGTCGCGGGATCGGCAGGGAAATCGCGCTCCGGCTTGCGGCCGCAGGCTGTGACGTGGCGGTGAGCGATATCGATCTTGGCGCGGTTGAAACCGTTGCTGCGGAGATAAAAACGGTCGGCAGGGAATCTCTGGCGATCAAGGCCGATGTATCAGCGGCTGCCGATGTCGCGGCGATGTTTGAGGCATATTTAGCCTCTTTTCAGAAAATTGACATCCTTGTAAATAATGCAGGCATCACACGTGATATGCTACTCATGCGCATGAAGGAGACCGACTGGGATCTCGTCCTGGGCGTGAATCTCAAGAGCGCCTTTTTATGCTGTCGCGAAGCGGCACGGCCCATGCTGCGGGCATCGACCGGAAAAATCATCAATATCGCCTCGGTCGTGGGCATTAACGGAAATCCGGGTCAAGTTAACTATTCGGCTTCCAAAGCCGGGCTCATCGGCCTTACCAAGACCCTTGCCAAGGAGTTCGGCAGCCGGGGGGTGACGGTGAACGCCGTCGCGCCGGGATTCATCCGGACCGCTATGACCGACAAGCTCTCCGAGGCGGACAAGGCAAAATACACCGAAAACGTCTCTCTTGGCCGCATGGGGACGCCGCTTGATGTCGCCAACGCCGTGCTGTTTCTCGCCTCCTCTATGGCGGACTACATCACCGGCCATGTTGTCGTCGTTGATGGCGGACTTGTCATGTAGCCTGACCAATTATCATTTATATTCATGCCTTAAATAACCATTTCATGAAAGGGGTGCTCTGTGAGCGAAGTCGAATCTAAAGTAAAGCAGATCATTGCGGAAAAACTGGGCGTCAGTGAAGATAAAGTAACCGCGACAGCTTCATTCGTCGACGATCTTGGGGCCGATTCACTCGACCAGGTTGAGCTCATCATGGCGTTCGAGGATGCGTTTGAAATCGAAATTCCTGACGAAGACGCGGAGAAACTGCGTACAGTTAAGGACGCTCTAGACTACCTACAGAAAAAGCTTTAATCGCTCCCTGCCGAATCCGGTGCACGCGGGTGTTGCCGGATCGGTTTTTTTGAGTTTTTAAAACTATTTTTTATCAACGGAAGGATAGTAACGACAATTATGTCGCATAGAGTCGTTGTTACCGGTATGGGAGCGGTCAGCCCCGTGGGAAACAATATTGAGGCCATATGGGGCAGCTTGATTGCCGGAAAATCTGGCATTGGTCCAGTTACGCATTTCGATGCCGCAGCCTTCTCCACGAGAATTGCCGGGGAAGTCAAGGGTCTAGATTTCACTAGTCATGTCGAACCGAAGGAGGCTCGACGGACGGATCGGGTCATTCTGCTTGCCGTCGTTGCTGCCCAGGAGGCCATGAAGCAGGCGAATATCAACATGTCTGCAGAGGATCCCCATCGCTGCGCCACCATTATCGGTACCGGTATAGGCGGCATCTTCACGCTTGAAACCGAACATACAAAATTGCTCGAACGCGGCCCCGGACGGGTCTCCCCGTTTCTCATCCCCATGATGATTCCCGACATGCCTGCTGGCAGAGTCTCCATGGAGTTTGGCCTTAAAGGCGCCAACTTTGCGGTCGTAAGTGCCTGCGCTTCGTCAGCACATTCGATCGGCGAAGCCTACCTGCACATAAAAACGGGGATGGTCGATATTGCCGTTACCGGCGGATCCGAAGCAGCGATCACCCCTATCGGCTTCGCCGGGTTCTGTTCCATGGGTGCGATGTCGCGGCGGAACGAAATGCCGGAGAAAGCCTGCTCGCCCTTCGATAAAAAGCGTGATGGGTTTGTCATGGGGGAGGGCGCTGCGATCATCGTGCTCGAATCGCTCGAACATGCGCTCGCTCGTAACGCTACCATTTATGCGGAATTGGTAGGCTACGGTGCCACCGGTGACGCCTACCATTTGACAGCACCGGACCCCGAAGGCATTGGCATGCAGAAGTGCATGGAGATGGCTATGAAGATGGGCGGCGTGCGACCGGATCAGATCGATTATATCAATGCACACGGAACTTCAACCGACCTTAATGACAAAATAGAGACTGCGGCCATTAAAAAAGTGCTCGGCGATTCCGTGAAGAGCGTGATAATAAGCTCGACAAAGTCGATGACTGGCCATATGCTCGGAGCGGCCGGAGCCATCGAGTTTATAGCTACGGTACTGGCATTGAAAAATAGTCTGATTCCTCCCACTATTAATTACGAGGATCCAGATCCCGACTGTGATCTCTTCTATGCTCCAAATGTCGCGGTTTCCAAAAACCTTCGCTATGCACTCAGCAACTCACTGGGTTTCGGCGGACACAACGCATGCCTCGCCATCGGAAGGTATGAGTCTGCTTAAGCCGCTTGCGCAGTTTTTCAGGTCGTTGGTACATCTCGGTTATCCGGGCAATTCCGAACAATCTTTAAAAAAAGTTCAGAAAATAATCGGGTACCGATTTCGATCGCAGACTCTGCTTCGGCAGTCGCTTACTCATAAGTCGTCGGTTTCGCCGGAAAATGGCGAGGAACTGCTCTCCAACGAGCGCCTCGAGTTCCTTGGCGATGCGGTATTGAACTGTCTGGTCACCGAGCACCTTTACCATACGTACCCGGACCGGCAAGAAGGACAGCTTTCCAAAATAAAATCCCTTATTGTATCGAGAAAAATTCTGGGCGAGATTGCACGTTCATTCGATATCGGACCGTACATCATTTTCGGCGCATCTGAAGAGAAGACTGGCGGCAAAGACCGCATGTCGATACTTTCGAATACCTTTGAGGCGATTCTTGGCGCCGTGTTTCTTGACGGCGGGTTCGCGCCGGCGGGCAAATTTTTGAAAAGGCTTCTATTTGACCGCATCGATGAAATTCTCGAAGATGAGCGCCATGTCAATTATAAAAGCTTGATTCTTGAACTGGCCCAGCGTGACGGATTTGGCATGCCGCGTTACGAAACAATCGGCATTTCTGGGCCCGATCATGCCAAGGAGTTCACGGTACGTATCGAAATCGGCGGCGTTGTGCTCGGCGAGGGTAGCGGGTCAAATAAAAAGATCGCGCAGCAGGTCGCCGCGCAGAATGCGCTCGCACTGTATGATAAGGAAAGGATAATTTCCCATAGCAAAGGAGTAGTGAAAGATGAACTGGTTTCTCACCGATGAACAGAAAATGATCGTCGAAACGGCCCGCGAAATCGCGACAAAGAAAATTTTGCCGGTCAGGGAAAAGTACGATCATGAAGGGATCTTTCCGTGGGACGTCATGCAGGCGCTGGCCGAAGCGGACTTGTGCGGCCTCTACATCCCGGCCCAGTACGGTGGGTTTGGCGGCGGAGTCTTCGAACTTTGTCTTGCGGTCGAGGAGCTTTCCAAGGTATGCGGCGGCATTTCGCTCGCCATGGCGGCTACCGCGCTGGGCACCTTTCCCCTCCTGCTTTTCGGGTCGGATGAACAAAAAAAGAACTATCTGCCGGGAATCGCTTCGGGAAAAATCATTGCAGCGTTCGGTCTCACCGAGGCCAATGCAGGTTCAGACGCCCTCGGCATGAAGACCACCGCGGTCCGCGACGGCGACTATTGGGTCCTGAATGGCACCAAGCAGTGGATCACGAATGGTGAAAATGCGCAGATTTACTCGGTTTTCGCAAAAACCAACCCAGCCAAGGGTGCACGCGGCCTCACTGCCTTCCTTATCGAAAAAGGAACGCCGGGTTTTACCTTTGGTAAGCACGAAGACAAAATGGGGATCCGGGCATCAAGCACTACCGAGCTCATCTTCCAGGATTGCCGCGTGCCAGGCAGCGCCATTCTCGGTCGGGAGGGCTTGGGCTCCATCGTTGCCATCAACACTCTTAACTATTCACGGCCCGGGGTGGGGGCCCAGGCGCTCGGTATCGCTGCGGGAGCGCTTGAAGAGTCGGTTCGCTACTCCCGCCAGCGCGTTCAGTTCGGCGAGCCGATCTCCTCGTTTCAGGCGATTCAACACATTCTCGCCGATATGGCTACGCAGGTCGAAGCCGCCCGCGCGCTGCTCTACGCGACGGCAAAGACCATCGATGCTGGGGAGAAACGTTTTTCCAAGGAATCGGCTATGACCAAGCTTTTTTGCTCGGATACGGCGATGAAGGTAACGGTCGATGCGGTGCAGGTCATGGGCGGTTACGGTTACATGCGAGAATATCCGGCTGAAAAGCGGATGCGCGACGCAAAAATAACGCAGATTTACGAGGGTACAAACCAGATACAACGGAACGAGATCGCGCTCCAGCTTATTAGGGAAGCCGCCTCCGATTAACCGGTACTGATTTCAATGGGAAACTGGTCCATAGCCGGTCTCCCATGTTTCGCATTTTACCAAATATGTCAAAGCTGGGAATACCATGGCCCGTATTGAGATAGTTCCATCAATTCTTTCCGCGGATTTCACCTGCATCGAGCGCGAAGTAAAGAAGGCTCAAGATGGGGGCGCCGATCGTATCCATTGCGACGTGATGGATGGCAATTTTGTTCCGAACATCACCTTTGGTCCGCTCATGGTCGAGGCGGTGCGACGTTGCGTAACTATCCCGCTCGACGTGCATCTTATGATCATCAACCCGATGAAGTACGTGAACGATTTTTGCAATGCAGGCGCTTCAATCCTTATCGTACATGCCGAAGTATGCGATGTTCCTCTTATTGCCGCGACGATACGAAAAAACAACGTGCGGCCCGCAGTTTCGGTAAACCCGGACAAGCCGACCTCACTATTCCTCCCGTATCTCAATACGGTTGACCAAGTGCTCATCATGACGGTTTTCGCCGGGTTTGGTGGGCAGAAATTCATACCTGAAATGCTCGATAAGATAGGGGAGGTCCGTAACGAAGCGGCGAGGCGGAACCTTACCATTGATATCGAGGTCGACGGTGGCATTAACGACAAAACGGCGGAGGAGTGCGCTGGGCGAGGGGCCAATGTGTTCGTTGCCGGGAGTTATATCTTCGGCCATGGGGATTATGTATCTCGTATCGGCGCGATTCGCACTGCGGCCAGCCGTGGTAGAGAACGTCTGGGGCATGAGATATAATTTCCATTTGAATTGTTTTTTGTCCTGAATCCTGAATAAGGTTTAATGTTATTCCTTTTAAGTAAGGCCGAAAGCTTGTTTTATGCATCTGTTCCCCTCCCCGCATTTCCGATGTCGTCTTCTTTTCGAAGTTTCGTTCCTGATTGTTTCCGCACATCTCCTTTCTTGTCAAACGCCGCTCGACCCGGTGGATAAAACCTCCGACCCCATTGAATTCGAGAGCGTGTGGCAATACTGCAGGGCGTGGAGCATCTACCAGGATTCGAGCATCTATGATAGTGTAAGCCACCCGGTGATACCGAGAAATCCTTTTGCTTTCAGCAATCCGGCTGCCATTATGGACTCGATCCACGATACCCTGAAGGGCAATGATTATACCTGTTACGGTAATCAGTATTTTCCACCTGACGGGTTCGATACGTTTTATGATTGGTCGGCCGCATCCAGCGGTCCCACCCCGAGCGTTGCGTCTGCATCAGCATCTCCGACCTTGCCGTATAGCGGGACCGTCACGCTTGACACTTTAACTAATTCAACGGCGCTCCTGACTATTTACACATTTGAAGCAGCGATCGACGGCCAGGTGTATAGCGATTTCCTCTATTTTGTTCAATCACTATCCAGATTTAATAACATCATTATAGATTTGCGCGATAACCTCGGAGGTTACATTGACGAGGCGCAGAATATCATCGGATCGATGGTGCCGAACGGGACGGCCTATATACTGGCGCGCCAACGTGATTACGACTCTATTTCAAACAAGTATGTAACACTCGACTGGCATAACTGGTATATCGCGCAGAGTCCGGGGCCTTTGATATCAAGTAAGCACTATGCGGTGATCATGAACGCCTGGACCGCCAGCGCCGCCGAGCTCACCGTATCCGGGTTGTATGAGGGGCAGAAGAAAGAGTGGAAGTCAATCGGCGACAGCGCTTGGCTCCTCGGCAGTCGCAGCTACGGCAAGGGGATTGGCCAGGTGTTGTTCGAACGGAGGGAAAGCTGCTACAATTCGTTTACCGGGGTCGATACTTTCTATAACACAAATGGAGATTCGATGGAAGTCGTTCCTTATTTCACCAACGATTTCCTTGATTTAAAGATCACCTTTCTACAACTGCAGGGAGTTTCGCCGCGCATTGGTTTTTACCATCGTGTCGGGATAGCTCCCGACGTTGTTCCTGTGGCCATTACCCAGCAGGTTGACTCTCTGCTACCCATCACTACCACGGATACCTCTATCTCCGCCGATAGTGTCAGCGCCTATTGGCGACCGATATGTTATGGGGTAAAACTTTTTGAAACCGGGGTGAATATAGATTCGCTTGTCCAGACTTCTGTTACAACATTGGGAAAGAGAACAGTCTTCTCGTTGCACAAACGGGCTGTTCAAGGACGAAGGAACATTTCGCAAGTCGTCGAGAAGGTGATCCGGACCAGCAAGATACTCTTGTTGAAATAGCCTGATCGCTGTTCCGGGGGAAACGGTACATCCCAACAGTCCCCTTCTCTCCTCGCACCAGATTATAATTTCTATAAATTATGTCCTCAGCTCCACAAACCGATTCCTCCCCTCCCACCGCCCCGGAAAAGGCCACCCTCACGCCGCTCATGCGGCAGTATGCCGAGATCAAAGCGCGCAACCCGAACGCGGTGCTACTTTACCGCATGGGGGACTTCTATGAGATGTTCAACGACGATGCGAAAATCGCCTCAAAAGTGCTCGGCTTGACCCTGACCTCGCGTAACAACGGCAGTGCAGAGAGCACTCCCCTTGCCGGGTTTCCCTACCATGCGCTTGACCGTTATGCGAACCGTCTCGTCAAGGCAGGGTACGCCATCGCAATCTGCGAACAGACCGAAGACCCAAAGGCGGCCAAGGGAATCGTCAAGCGCGACATTATCGAAATCGTCACTGCGGGTACTGCCACCGAAGGGTGCTTCCTCGAAGAGAAGGCCAATAACTTCATTATGAGCCTCTGCCGTATGAATGGCTCCATCGGTGCGGCAGTGTGCGACCTTTCCACAGGCCAATTCGAGGTCGAAGAGGCTTCTGTGGAAGCCATGGTCCACGAGATGATGCGCATAGGGCCAAGCGAGCTCCTCGTGCCGAGTTCCGAAGAGGAATATTTTACCAAGGCATATGCCGAGAGTTATCGGAAGATCGTGGTCTCACCCTTTGACCCATGGAAATTCTCGTACGATACCGCTTCCGCCGCGCTTAAAAACCACTTTCAGGTGGTGTCACTCGACGGATGGGGGCTCGAAACGCTTAGTGGTGCCGTATGCGCGGCAGGCGCCCTGCTGCTTTACTTGAAAGAGCAGAAAAAAAACGATCTTAGCCACATCTCCACCATGACGCTCCGCACCCTCTCGGCATTTGCGCAACTCGACCCCTCCACTATCCGTAATCTTGAACTTCTGCAGCCGCTTCAGAGCGACGAGGCGGACGGCACACTCGTATCGGTGCTCGATAAAACCGGTACCGCGATGGGCGGACGCCTGCTCAAGAGATTTATCACCCAGCCGCTGCGGGAGGTCGCCGCGATAAGTGAGCGCCTCACCGCTGTTGAGCGACTCAAGAAGGACGCCTTCAGCAGGGCCGAGCTTGGGCTTTTGCTCAAACGGGTGGCAGATATCGAGCGGCTTATAAGCCGCATCTCGCTCGAACGCGCCGGCGGGCGCGACCTTGCAAGCCTGCGAAGCTCGCTCGAAGCGTTTCCCGCCATTACCCGACTTCTCGTCGAGACCCCATCGTCGCTTCTGTTAAAGGCGTGCGAGGCGCTCAAAGGGTTTGATCTCCTGGCGCAAAAAATCGGTGACACCATCGTAGACAATCCGCCGAACTCCATCCGGGAAGGAGGAATCATACGTCCGGGAATTTCCAGGGAGATTGATGCGATCCGTGACGCCGCAACCAACGGAAAACAATGGATCGGCAGGTTACAGGAGAGCGAACGGAAACGCACCGGTATTTCGACGCTCAAGGTCGGATACAACCGGGTATTTGGTTACTATATCGAAATTTCCAAAGCCAATGTCCCCAATGCGCCGGCCGACTACATTCGCAAACAAACTTTGACAAACGGCGAGCGTTTTATCACTCCTGAACTCAAAGAGATGGAAGACACGGTACTCAATGCCGAAGAACATCTCTCGACACTCGAGTATGAACTCTTTATCTCCCTGCGTGCTTCGGTCGCCGCCGAAAGCGGCCGCATCCTCGCCGCGGCAGAGGCGGTTGCGCTCATTGATGTGCTCGTATCGTTCGCGCAAGTCGCCGCGGAGTATAACTATTGCCGCCCCGTGCTCATTGAGGAGCCCGACTTGGTCATTCGTGACGGCAGGCATCCAGTGGTCGAGCGCATGGTGGCGAGCGGATCGTTTGTGCCTAACGATCTTGATCTGATCAAGAAGGAGTCGCAAATCTTGCTCATTACCGGCCCGAACATGGCTGGGAAATCGACCTATCTTCGGCAGAACGCACTCATCTGTATCATGGCGCAGATGGGATCGTTCGTTCCGGCAAGCTTTGCTCAAGTCGGCCTTGTGGACCGCTTTTTCACCCGGGTGGGTGCCGCGGACCGTCTGGCGCGCGGACTCTCCACCTTTCTGGTGGAGATGATCGAGGTGGCTAACATTCTCAATAATGCCACGGACCGGAGCCTCGTCCTCCTTGATGAGGTGGGCCGCGGGACCTCCACCTTTGACGGTATATCGATTGCGTGGGCAGTGGCCGAGTATCTGCATGAAACCGCCGGTCATCGGTGCCGTACCCTGTTCGCAACCCACTACCACGAGCTTACCGAGATGGCGCTTCTCTTTTCCCACATAAAAAACGTGCATGTAAAAGTCAAGGAGTGGAATGAGCAGATTATTTTCCTTCGCAAGATCGATCATGGCTCCTGCGACCACTCATACGGCATCCAGGTTGCGCGCCTCGCCGGGGTGCCGCGCAAGGTTATCATCCGGGCGCGGGAGATCCTTGCAAACCTCGAAAATATGGAGTTTTCTGCCGACCATACCCCTATGCTTGCTCGGCGGGGCGAAATGACGGCGGCTGCGGTGGCGGAACAGACGAGTCTCTTTTACGCATCCGGGAGCGCTGGCGCGGGTGATAATCCTAGCCTTGCTGCTGAGATCGTGGGGCAGCTGCAGGCGCTTGATGTCAATGCGCTCACCCCTATCGATGCCATGAACGTGCTCACGGAACTGAAACGGAAAGCGGAACAAAAGTAAGCTGTTCGGTCAATGGACAAGCGAAATTTTTTCTTGTTTTCCGCCGAAACGGGAGATATATTCTTTAAAAGCCGGCAAGAGGAAGCAATCCACCTCTCATAAGGAGCGCCCATGGTTAGAATCAGCAAAGGGCAACTGGAAAAACTCCAGAAGAAGTACAAAACCGACGAAGCAATTGGCACGCTGTTCGGGATTTCGCGTCAGGCGGTCCATCAGCTGAGAACCAAGTACGGCATCGATCCCGTCCGAAATAAACATGGGAGTCGCAATACGGAAATTCTCCGGCAGTACGAGCGGGGATTATCTGGTATCAAACTGGCGAGGAAGTTCAAAATCTCGACATCGCAGGCCTATCGGATTATCAACCAGCGCATTGGAAAAAAAAGAAGGCAAAAATAGCGCCGCTGCGAGGTCGGCTCCAAACAAACGGGTATCGGTTGATTGTTTCTACACCTCCTTGTTGAGCACATCCGCAACAGCCTCTTATTTTTATAAAACCCATGACGATACCTTCCGAGAACACGCTTATCATTATCCCAACCTACAATGAACGGGAAACCATAGGCACGCTGATTCCGGCTATTCGTACGGTTCTGCCGGATACCCATATTCTTGTGGTGGACGACGGTTCGCCGGACGGCACCTCCGTTATTGTCAAGGGACTGGCCGCAACCGTCGATGGGCTTTTCATCCTTGACAGGACCAGGAAAGAAGGCCTCGGCAAGGCCTATGTTGCAGGGTTCGCCTGGGCGCTTAAGCGTTCGTACCGCTATATTTTCGAAATGGATGCCGATTTCTCACACGATCCGAAATACCTGCCAGATTTGCTGGCAGCGATGGGCGAAAACGATCTGGTGATTGGCTCGCGTTACAAATCAGGCGTCAATGTGGTCAACTGGCCGATGTCACGGCTTCTACTCAGCTACTTTGCCAACTGGTTCGCGAGGATCGTTACCGGTATCCCGGTACAGGATTGCACCGGCGGTTACAAGTGCTTCCGGCGCTCGGTTCTCGAAGCGCTCGACTTCAACGCAATCGCCTCGTCAGGTTACTCCTTCCAAATCGAGGTGAACTTTTTTGCGTGGCAGAAGGGCTTCCGCATCGCTGAAGTTCCCATTGTATTTACCGATCGAAAGCTGGGCGTGTCGAAGATGTCGTCAAAAATTATCCGTGAAGCCTTCTTGCTTGTCATATGGAAACTATTTTTCGCGTCATTCCTGAAAGGGAAGCGCTAATTGGATAGGCGGCCGAACCCTCTTATTTCGGTTGTTATTGTCAATTACAAGGTGCCGCATGCACTTATCCGGGCGCTGCACTCTCTTCGTGAAGCCGACGGTTACGACCGGACTGAGGTCATCGTCGTCGATAACGCTTCGGGCGATGAATCTGAAGAACTGGTGCACAAAGAGTTTCCTGAAGTCAACTTGATTCCGCTCAAGCAGAATATCGGGTTTGGCAAAGCGTGCAATGTGGGTGCGCGAAATGCCACCGGAACCTATCTGCTCTTCCTCAACCCGGATACGCTTGCGGCGCGCACTACGCTTTCGACGTCCATTGCTTTCATGGAACAGCATCCTGAGGTCGGATTGCTTGGGGCGAAACTCCTTAATCCGGACGGAACGCTGCAAATGGGCTGCCGTCGCGGATTTCCAACTCCGGCCACGGCGTTTTACCGACTGAGCGGCCTGAGCCGCATATTTCCCAAAAGTAAACGATTCGGGCGGTACAACCTCACTTATCTCGATCCCGATCTCTCCTGCCGTGTTGATGCAATTTCAGGCTGTTTCATGTTCTGCAGGCGGGCGCTATTCGAGTCCGTCCAGGGTTTTGACGAGCGTTTCTTCATGTATGGCGAGGACCTCGATCTCTGCTGGCGGATCAATGAAACCGGGGCCGAGGTATGGTACCATCCGGAGATCAGAATCATCCATTTGAAGGGAACAAGCTCGGCCAAGCGTTTACTGCCGTCCCGGATCAACTTTTACGAAGCAATGATTCTTTTTTCGCGGAAATACCAGCACATCCACCGTTCTTTTTTCCCGCGATGGCTGATCAATGCGGCCATTATCATCCAAGCGGTATTAAATATCGGGTCAAAGATACTCCGATCACTAACCGCTACTCTCATGGATCTCCTC